>Ga0233375_1000015_pt1 | contig 143392 bp, 143 predicted proteins | sample ElkDunMinimDraft_10_FD_191539 | JGI IMG/M metagenome (GOLD analysis project Ga0233375, IMG submission 191539) | Fecal eukaryotic communites from dung pellets of Tule Elk in California, USA - Elk Dung E16 | ecosystem: Host-associated > Mammals > Digestive system > Large intestine > Fecal...
CTCGTACAAGTCCACGGCCTGGCGACGGAACTCCTCGGAGTAGTTCTTCCTGGCCATAGTTCCTGATCATCTCGCTTCCCCAGCAGATGCTGGAATCAGCGTGTCCAAGAACCAGGGTCAGGCCCCCGCCGACGCCGAGCCGCGCTCGCCGTCGGTGTGTCGCCCACCGGACCGGTGCGCCGACCGCGTCACCCGCGTGAAACAATCCGACCATGCTGCGTTGGTTGACATCGGGTGAGTCGCACGGTCCCGCTCTCGTGGGCGTGATGGAGGGTCTGCCGGCCGGGGTGGAGATCACCACGTCGGACATCCAGGGCGCGCTCGCGCGCCGCCGCCTCGGGTACGGCCGCGGGGCGCGGATGAAGTTCGAGCAGGACGAGGTGCGTGTGCTCGGTGGGCTGCGCCACGGCGTCAGCCAGGGCGGGCCGCTCGCCATCGAGATCGCCAACACCGAGTGGCCCAAGTGGACCGACGTCATGTCGGCCGACCCGGTTCCGCCCGAGGCGCTCATGGTCGACGCCGGCACCGGCGACGAGCGCGAGGTGGCCCGCAACCGGCCGCTGACGCGCCCGCGCCCCGGCCACGCCGACCTGGTCGGCATGCGCAAGTACGGCTTCGAGGACGCCCGGCCCGTGCTGGAGCGCGCGTCGGCCCGGGAGACCGCGGCCCGCGTGGCCCTCGGCGTGGCCGCGGCGAAGTTCCTCGAGCAGGCGCTCGATATCCGCCTGGTGTCGCACGTGGTCGCCATCGGCGAGGCCGACGTGCCGGAGGACGCTGCCCTGCCCACCCCGGACGACGTCGCGGCCCTCGACGCCGATCCGGTGCGCTGCTTCGACGCGGCGTCCTCCAAGCTCATGGTCGAGGAGATCGACCTGGCCAAGAAGGACGGCGACACGCTGGGCGGCGTCGTCGAGGTGCTCGCCTACGGTGTGCCGTCCGGGCTGGGTACCTACGTACAGGGCGACCGCCGGCTCGACGCGAAGCTCGCCGCCGCCCTGATGGGCATCCAGGCGATCAAGGGCGTCGAGGTCGGCGACGGGTTCCGCACCGCGCGCCGCCGAGGCACCGCCGCCCACGACGAGATCGTCCGCGGCACCTGGCCGGACGGGCGCCCCGGCATCGAGCGCACCACCAACCGTGCCGGCGGCATCGAGGGTGGCATGTCCAACGGCGAGATCGTGCGCGTGCGCGCCGCGATGAAGCCCATCTCGACGGTGCCGCGTGCGCTGCCCACCGTCGACACCGCCACCGGGGAGCCGGTCACGGCGCACCACCAGCGGTCCGACGTCTGTGCGGTGCCGCCCGCCGCCGTCGTCGCCGAGGCGATGGTCGCGCTCACGCTGGCCGAGGCCGCACTGGAGAAGTTCGGCGGCGACTCGGTCGGTGAGGTGCGCCGCAACCTCCGGGCCTACGTCTCCTCGATCCCCGAGCTGCTGCAGTGAGCGCGCCGTCGCGCGGGCCCGTCGCCGTCATGATCGGCCCTCCCGGGTCCGGCAAGTCGAAGGTGGGCCGCGTCCTGGCCGCCGGCCTGGGCGTCACCGTCCGGGACACCGACGCGGACGTCGAGGCCGCGGCCGGCAAGCCCGTCAGCGAGATCTTCGTGGACGACGGCGAGCCGCGGTTCCGCGAGCTGGAGCGCGAGGCAGTGCTCACCGCGCTCGCGGAACACGACGGCGTGCTGTCGCTCGGCGGCGGTGCCGTCATGAACGCCGTCACCCAGGAGGCCCTGGAGGCATACGCGGCCGACGGTGGGCACGTCGTCTTCCTTGACGTGCCGCTCGCGATCGCCGCGCAGCGGGTCGGCATGAACCAGGCCCGGCCGCTGCTGCTCGGCAACCCGCGTGCCCAGTGGCAGAAGCTGATGACCGAACGCCGGCCGACGTACGAGCGGCTGGCGACACTGACCATCGTGTCGAGCGAGCGGCCCGGCGAGCAGGTCGCCGCCGAGATCGTGGAGGCACTGGGCCTGGATCCGGCGCCCGGCGAGCTGATGGACCCCAAGTACCAGATCGACCCCAACAACCAGATCGACCCCAAGAACTAAGGAGAGCACCACGTGAGCACCGACAGCGCCCCCACACGGGTCACCGTGCGGGGGGACGCGCCCTACGACGTCGTCATCGGCCGCCACCTCCTGGGTGAGCTGCCGACCCTCGTGGGTGCGGCCCGCAAGGTCATGGTGATCCACCCGGCCGCGCTGTCGGCAACCGCCGACGCGATCGCCGAAGACCTCAAGGGCTCGGGCTACGAGGCGTTCGTGGCCGAGGTGCCCGACGCCGAGTCGGCCAAGACGCCGCAGGTCGCGGCGTTCCTCTGGGGCCTGCTCGGCCAGCTCGACTTCACGCGCTCGGACGCGATCGTCGGCGTCGGGGGTGGCGCCACCACGGACCTGGCCGGCTTCGTCGCCGCCACGTGGTTGCGCGGGATCCGCGTGGTGCACGTGCCGACCACGCTCCTCGCGATGGTCGACGCCGCCGTGGGTGGCAAGACGGGTATCAACACGTCGGAGGGCAAGAACCTCGTGGGCGCCTTCCACCCGCCGGCCGGCGTGCTGTGCGACCTGGCGGCGCTCGGCTCGCTCGACAAGTGGGACCTCGTGGCGGGCCTGGCCGAGGTGGTCAAGACGGGCTTCATCGCCGACCCGGTGATCCTCGACCTGGTCGAGGCGCACGTCGACGAGCTGCGGAACTGGGCGGGCACCGAGGCCACCGACGAGACCTGGGCGGTCGTGGCCGAGCTCGTCGAGCGGTCGGTCCGCGTCAAGGCACAGGTGGTGGGCGAGGACCTCAAGGAGGCCGGCCTGCGCGAGATCCTCAACTACGGGCACACCCTGGGCCACGCGATCGAGCTGGCCGAGCGCTACCAGTGGCGGCACGGCGCCGCGGTGAGCGTGGGCATGGTCTTCGCGGCGGAGCTCGCCCGCATGGCCGGCAAGCTCTCCGACGGGGTCGCCGACCGGCACCGCGACATCCTCTCCGCGCTCGGGCTGCCGGTGCACTACCGCGGTGACCGCTGGGACCAGCTCCTCGCCGCGATGCGCCGTGACAAGAAGACCCGCGGCGACCTGCTGCGGTTCGTGGTGCTGGACGACGTTGCCAAGCCCGTGCGGCTGGAGGGACCCGACCCGACGCTCCTGGCCGCCGCGTACGCGGAGGTCTCCAAGGAGCCGCCGACCAAGGGCCCGGGCACCCCGGTCACACTGACGCTGGGCTGAGCCGGGCGCCTGCGGTCACGGGTGATCTTGCCTGACTTTCCGCGCGCCGGGCTGCACACAGGCCTAGCGTCCAGTCGCACAGGGGGAACCCGAGCGCGGCTCCGGTCGTGCTCCGACCGGAAGGGCCCGACGTGCGCAAGGTATACAACCTCCCCCCAGGATGGCCGGCTCCGACACCGGACTGGACACCGGATCTGAGCTGGGAGCCCCATCCCGGGTGGCAGCTCCCCGCCGGGTGGAAGCTCTGGATCGACGTACCGGACACCGCGATGATCGGGGAGGGCGCGGTCTTCGTACAGATCCCCGACGACGACACGCGGAAGGTGGCTCCACGCAGGACCTTGCTGGTCCTCGGGAGCGCAGCGGCGGCACTCCTCGTGTTCCTCTTCGGCGTCGGGGTGGGCGGCGGAGCAGGGCCAGAAGCGATCGCGGCTGCGGAGGCATCTGCCTCGGCAGCCGCGTCCGCGGCAGCGTCCGCTTCGGACGCCCAGCGTGCGGAGGTGGACGCGGAGGCAGCGGCGCTCGCAGAGGCCCGGAAGGAGCTCGAGGCAGACGAGGCAGAGCTGGCGTCGGACCGGAAGGGCCTGAGAGCCCGGATCGCCGGCGTCGCGGAGAAGGCGGACAAGGTGAACGGCCGGGCAGCCGCGGTGAAGACGGCCGAGGCGCAGATGGACCAGCGGGAGTCCGAGATCGCCGAGCGCGAGGCGGCCGTGGAGGCGGCGGAGGCCGCGGCGTTCGCGGGTGGTGCGGAGGAACCGGTGACCGAGGAACCCGCGGACACGAGCACCTCCTACGACAACTGCGACGCGGCGCGCGCGGCGGGCGCTGCTCCCGTGTACGCGGGCGACCCCGGCTACGGGTCTCATCTCGACCGGGACGGCGACGGCGTCGGCTGCGAGTGACCGCTCGTGTCAGATGCTCAGGTCACCCGAGCGACCTGAGCATCTGACAACAGCGGCTCGCGTGAGATGTGCGGTCAGGCCCACAGACCCCGTTCGACCAGCACGTCCTTGAGCAGGTCGGCACGGTCGGTGACCAGCCCGTCGACGCCCAGGTCGATCAGCTGCCCCATCTCGGCGGGGTCGTTGATGGTCCAGACGTGCACCTTCTTGCCGAGCGTGTGCGCGGCCTCGACCGAGGCGGCGTCGACCACCGTGACGGAGCCTTCGCGCACCGGGACCTGCAGCGCGTCGACGTCGCGCAGGGAACGGCGCACCAGCGGGCGTGTGTGCAGGCGCACGCCCGTGAGGAAGGCCCGGATCTCGTTGCGGCCGGCCGACGTCGCGACGGGGCGGGACAGTCGCGCGAGCGTGGCGCGGCGTCGGGCGGCGTCGAACGAGGTGACGCACACGCGGTCCCACGACGACGTCTTCTCGATGGCGCGGGCGACCGGGCCGACGCCGGAGGTGTGCTTGACGTCGATGTTCACGCACAGGTCGGGCCAGCCGCCCAGGACGTCCTCGAGCAGGGGCACGGGCTCGACGCCGCCGATGCGGGCCTCGCTGACGTCCGACCAGGGCAGGTCGGCGACGAGGCCGGTGCCGTCGGTGGTGCGGTCGAGCGACTCGTCGTGCAGCGCGACCGCGACGCCGTCGGCGGTGCCGTGCGCGTCGGTCTCCACGTACCGGTAGCCGAGGTCGACGGCGGCGCCGAACGCCGCCAGCGAGTTCTCCAGGCCTTCGGTACCTGCCGACTCGTGCGCGAACCCGCGGTGTGCGAGGGCGTGGAACGGCCCCTCGAAGTAGGTCACTGGCTTGTCCCTCATGTCGTGGTCTGAATGCCGGTCACGTCACGTCGCGTCGCGCGTGCCGATCGTGACGCCATCGGCCGTGACACCGACCCGGCTGTCGGTCCATTCCAACATGAGGTCGAGGTATGCCTCGCGTGGCCCGCGGGCGGAAAGTGTGAGGTCGTGGACGGCGCCAGGGACGACCAGCTCCGTGACGTCGTGACCCAGCCGCGGCACGAGGGCTGCCATCTGGTTGACGTCCAGCACGGTGTCCTGCGCGTCGAGCAGCGGGTTGTCGAGCTCGTCAGGGCCGGACGAGTCGGACCGCGCGAGCAGCACCGGGCACGCGATCTCCAGGCCTGCGGCGACCCGGGCCTGCCCGCGCCGGACGGCGACGAACCAGCCGACCCGGCCGGGCACACCCTCAGGGCGCTTGAGGGTCGTGTCGAACTCCCAGCGTCCGCCGTTCGCGGCCAGCAGATGCTCGGCGTAGCGGGACGGACCGTCGTTGATGACGGCCGTCGAGGCGAGGTGGCCCACGCTGTCCAGCACGCGTGTGCCGACGGTCCGCTGCCAGTGGGGCGCACGCAGGTCCAGGAAGGGCGAGTCGAGCACCAGCAGGTCGGGTCCGGCGTCGACGCCGGACGCGTTGCGGTGGGCGTGAGCCCACAGGGACGCCGTGAGCCCGCCCGTCGAGTGGGCGTGCAGGACCAGCGGGAGCCCTGGTTCCAGGGTGCGCACCGTGCGGGCGGCGGCCGCGATGTCCGTGGCCTGTTCCCGCAGATCCATCACGAAGTGCGGGAACTGGTCCGGCCGCAGCGAACGCCCGGCCGCGCGCAGGTCGACGGCGTAGAACGCGTAGCCGGCGGCCGCGAACCTGCGGGCCAGGTGGTCCTGGAAGAAGTAGTCGTTGTACCCGTGCACGTGGATGACGGCGGCCCGGGGCGGGGGCGCGTCGCCCGGGTGCGGGAACTGCACGAGGGTCGCGGGCCCGAGGGGCGCCTCCTCGAACGGGGCGCCGAGCAGGTGGTCGGCGCGCCACTCGAGGGCCTCTTCTCGGTCTGCCCGGTACTCCTCCACGGGTGCCTCCACGTCGTTGGTCAGTTCAGGGCGTCGTCGGTGCCGTCGTTCGTCGCTGTCGTCGTTCGTTGCCGTCGTCGTTCGTCAGGCCCGCGGGTGCGACCGGGCCTCGGAGCCGCGGGCCGGAGCCGTGGACCCGCGGACCACCAGCTGCGTGGACAGCTGGACGTGGTGGGAGTCGGCTCGTTCCCCGCGCGCCTGCTGGAGCAGGGTACGCAGCGCCACCCGGCCCATGTCGCTGATCGGTTGCTGCACGGTGGTCAGCGGCGGGGCGCTGGAGACGGCCATGTAGGTGTCGTCGAAGCCGACCACCGAGAGGTCCTGGGGTACGCGCAGGCCCCGTTGGCGCGCCGCCTCGATCACCCCCAGCGCCGAGGCGTCGCACCCGGCGAAGATCGCCGTGGGCGGCCGCGGCCCGCTGAGGAAGACGCCGGCCATCTCGAGGCCGGCGGGCACGCTGAACTCCTGGGCGAGCACGAGCTCCGGGTCCACGGTCGCCCCGGCGGAGGCCATGGCGCTGAGGTAGCCCTGCAGGCGTTCGTGCGAGGCGATGGAGCCCGTGGGGCCGCCGGCGAACGCGATGCGGCGGTGGCCCAGGTCCAGCAGGTGCTGGGTCGCCTGCCGACCCCCGGTGAAGTTGGTCGCCCCGACGGAGACCACCTCGTCGTCGAGCGGGTTGAGGGGATCGATCAGCACGACGCTGAGGCCGAGCGCACGCATCAGGTCCCGCTGTTCGGCGGTGAGCTCCGCCGTCACGACGATCACGCCCGTGCGCCCGTGCGCCGAGAGGCGGCGGATCCAGACGGGGGAGAGCGGGCCGTCCTCCTGGCCGGGGTCCGTCATGTCGACGAGCACCTCGACACCCTGGGCGTGCGCGGCCGCGACGATCCCCTCGAGCACGTGCATCGAGTACAGGTTCACGAGCGTGTTGAAGACGACGTTCACCTTCTGCAGGCGGTCGCGCTCGCGTGGGCCCGTGGTGGGCACGTAACCGAGCTCGTCGATCGCCTGCTCCACCCGGAGGCGGGTCTGGGAGGAGATGTTCGGCCGGCGGTTGAGCACCTTGGAGGCCGTGGCCTTCGAGACGCCCGCGGCCCGGGCGACCTGCTCCAACGTCGGTCGCGATACGTGCGTCCCGGTCACTGCGGCCTCCCTCGAAACCTCCTCGGACTGACAAGCCATAGCCTACGACAAGGAAAAAGTTTCGCAGAGTGATCGCCGTACCCGCCCGCAGAATCCTTGACAGCCTGGCGGCGCCCTCCCTACGGTCGAAGCGCCTAAGGAAACCTCTGGAAACTATTTCAGTACGGTCGACGACGCAGTCGGCAGGAGAGGACTCGGACAATGAGGCTGGGACGATGAGGCCGGGATTCGCCCGACGCACGGGTGCCGTGGTCGCCGCACTGACGGTGGCGGCCGCGCTCGCGGCCTGCGGGGGCGGCAAGCAGCCAGGTCAGGCCGCCGGAGGCGGAGCGAGCGCGTGGGCACTGACCGGCGAGAGCGGGGACGTGCTCGGCGCGCAGTTCGACGCGTGGAACGAGGCGCACCCGGACGAGGAGTTCGCCACCGAGTACTTCGCCAACGACGCGTACAAGGAGAAGATCCGTACCGCGGTGGGTGCCGGGAACGCGCCGACGCTCATCTACTCGTGGGCGGGCGGCACGCTCGAGGACTACGTGGCCAACGGCGACGTCGTCGACCTGGGGGACAGCACGGCCCGCCTGGAGGAGCAGCTGATCCCCTCGGTCGCCGACAACGGCAAGGTCGACGGCACCACCTACGCGGTCCCCACGACGCACAGCCAGCCGGTCGTCCTGTACTACAACCAGGAGGTCCTGGACGCGGCGGGCATCGAGGTGCCGACCACCTACGACGAGCTGCTCGACGCCGTCGGCGCGCTCCAGGACGAGGACGTCATCCCGATCGCGCTGGCCGGGCAGAGCGTGTGGCCGGAGCTGATGTGGATCCAGTACCTGACCGACCGGATCGGTGGCCCGGAGGTCTTCCAGGCGGTGCTCGACGGCGAGGAGGGCGCGTGGTCCGACCCGGCGATCATCGAGGCCACGACCAAGATCCAGGAACTGGTCGACGCCGGCGCGTTCGGTGACACCTTCGGGTCGGTCAACGCCGACCAGAACGGCGACACCGCGCTGGTGCAGACGGGCAAGGCGGGCTTCCTCCTGCAGGGCAGCTGGGTCTACCCCGACTTCGTCGCGGGCGCACCCGAGCTCGTGGAGTCCGGTGGGCTGGGCTACACGTCGTTCCCGCTCGTCGACGACGGTGCGGGCGACCCTGCCAACATCGTCGGCAACCCGTCGAACTTCTGGTCGGTCTCGGGCGACGCGTCCGAGGAGGCGCAGGCGACGGCCAAGGAGTTCATCTCGAGCGAGGTGCTGAACGAGGCCGCCGTCGACGACCTCCTCGCCATCGGGACGGTGCCGCCGATCACCGGGATCGAGGACAAGATCGCGGAGCAGGACGACGCCGAGTACCTGTCGTTCGTCTACGGGCTGGTCAGCGACGCCCCGCACTTCCAGCTCTCGTGGGACCAGGCGCTGCCTCCGGCCCAGGCCCAGTCGCTGCTGGACAACCTGAGCCAGCTGTTCCTCGGGCAGCTCGACCCGCAGCAGTTCTCCGACGCGATGGACGCGACGCTGTGACGGTGGCGGCACCCTCCGCGAGCTCTGCCCGTACCCGCCGTGCCCGTCCTCCGGCCACCGGCCCGGGGACGGGCAGGGCCCAGGGGCCGTCGTTCTGGATGGCTACCCCGGCGCTCGCGCTGTTCGGGCTCTTCGCGGTGGTGCCGCTGGTCGGCGTGCTCGTGCTGTCGTTCATGACCTGGGACGGTCTGGGGGACCCGGTGTGGGCCGGGGCCGACAACTGGGGCCGCACCCTGACCGACCCGGTCACGCTGAACGCGATGCGCCTGACGGCGATCGTGACCGTCGTGTCGTGGCTGTTCCAGGCACCGGTGTCCCTGCTGCTGGGAGTCTTCATGGCGGGCCGGCAGCGCTACCGGGCGGTGCTGTCCGTGCTCTACTTCCTGCCGCTGCTGTTCTCCGCGGCGGCCGTGGCGATCGCCTACCGCGCCCTGCTGGACCCGAACTTCGGTCTGGGTGCGGCCCTGGGCATCCCGCTGCTGGCCCAGGACTGGATCGGCAACCCCGACCTCGCGCTGTGGGTGGTGCTGTTCGTCATCGGCTGGTGCTTCGTCCCCTTCCACTCCCTGCTCTACCAGGGCGGGGTGCGCCAGATCCCCGTGTCGCTGTACGAGGCCGCGCTGCTGGACGGCGCCGGCCGGGTCCAGCAGTTCTTCCACATCACCCTGCCGCAGCTGAAGTACACGATCATCACGTCCTCGACGCTGATGATCGTCGGCTCCCTGACGTACTTCGACCTGATCTTCGTCCTCACCGGCGGCGGCCCGGGCAACGCGACCCGCATCCTGCCGCTCGACATGTACCTCACCGGCTTCCGGAGCTACGACATGGGCGGGGCGAGCGTCATCGCGGTGATCCTCGTCGTCGTCGGGCTGGGTGTCTCGCTGGCGCTCAACCGGCTCTCGGGCGCCAACCGCATGGAGTCCCAGATGGAGGGTGTCTGATGCCCGCACGCGTCGCCCGGGCGGCACGACCCGTACCCAACGTCGCCGGAGGCCTCGCCGGCTGGCTCTGGCTGGCCGTCATCATCGTGCCGATCTACTACATCGTCGTCACGAGCCTGCGACCGCAGAACGACTACTACTCCGAGAACTCCCTGTCGTGGCCGTCGCACCCCACGCTCGACGCCTACCGCGAGGTGCTGGCGAACGACTTCCTGCGCTACTTCGGCAACTCGGTGTTCGTCACCGTCGTCTCGGTGGCCGCGATCCTCACGGTCTCGCTGATGGCGGCCTACGTCGTCGTGCGCTCGCGGCGCCGTGCCGCCTCGCGGCTGTTCCAGGTGATCCTGCTGGGCATCGCGATCCCGATCCAGGCGACCATCGTCCCCGTCTACTACCTGATCATCCAGCTCGGGCTGTACGACACGCTCTGGGCCCTGGTCCTGCCGTCCATCGCGTTCGCGATACCGCTGTCCGTGCTCATCCTGACCAACTTCCTGCGCGACGTGCCGGCCGAGCTGTTCGAGTCGATGAAGGTCGACGGCGCGGGGGAGTGGCGCACCCTGTGGAGCCTCGCGCTACCGCTGACCCGCCCCGCCGTCGTCACGGTCGGGGTCTACAACGCCCTGCAGGTCTGGAACGGGTTCCTCTTCCCCCTGGTGCTCACCCAGAGCGCCGAGACTCGGGTGCTCCCGCTGTCGCTGTGGGCGTTCCAGGGGGAGTTCTCCCTGAACGTGCCCGCCGTGCTCGCCGCGGTGGTGCTGTCCGTGCTGCCGATCCTGGCGGCGTACGTCATCGGCCGACGCCAGCTCGTGTCGGGCCTGACGGCGGGGTTCGGCAAGTAGACCCCGGGCGGGAGGCCGCCCATGGCAGGATGTCCGGCATGCGCAATATCGGCCGGGCAGTGCAATCCGCGATCTACCGCGACGGGGTGTTCGGCCACCGCCCACAGGTGCCCACCAGCCCCGACCTGCTCGCCGACGCCGCCCGACGGCGGATGACCCGCACCGGCTGGTCGTACGTCGCCGGCGGGGCCGGCGCGCAGCGCACGGTCGACGCGAACCGTGAGGCGTTCGGCCGGTACCGGATCGTGCCGCGTCAGATGGTCGACGTCGGCGAGCGGTCGCTGGCCACCACCCTGCTCGGCCGGGACCTGCCCGCGCCCGTCCTGTTCGGCCCCGTGGGCGCCCTGGAGCTCGCCGTGCAGCACCAGCGCCGCCGGGGAGGCCGGGCCGCCGCCCCCCGGAACGCGGAGCCCGCGCTGGCCCGCGCCGCCCGCGACCTCGGACTGCCCGTCGTCATCTCGTCGCAGGCCTCCACCCCCATGGAGGACACCGCGGTGACGCTCGGCGACAGCCCTCGCTGGTTCCAGCTCTACTGGTCCTCCGACGACGCCGTGGTCGAGTCGTTCGTCGCCCGCGCCGAGGCCAGCGGCTGCGAGGCGATCGTCGTCACCCTCGACACCCACGTGCTCGGCTGGCGGACCCAGGACCTCGACCTCGGCTACCTGCCGTTCGCGCGCGCCGAAGGCATCGCGCAGTACCTGAGCGACCCGGCGTTCCAGAAGCTGGTCGAGGCAAGGGTCCGCGACGGTGCTCCCGGGGGCGGGGCCGCCGGGGATGCTGCGGCGGGGGATGCTGCGGCCGACGGCGCCGCTGGTGCGTCGTCGCCCCGGCCGACACCCGCCGCAGTCCGCTCCCTGCTCTCCATGGCCCGCCACCACCCCGGGTCCACGTGGCGCAACCTGCGCGGCCCGTACGCACGCGCCGCCGTCGAGACGTTCCTCGACGTCTTCTCCCGTTCCACCCTGACCTGGTCGGACCTCGCGTGGCTGCGTGAGCGCACCGCCCTGCCCATCCTCGTCAAGGGCATCCAGCACGCCGACGACGCCCGCGCCGCCCTCGACCACGGCGCGAGCGGAATCATCGTCTCCAACCACGGCGGACGGCAGGTCGACAACGCCGTCGCCTCCCTCGACGCCCTGGCGCCCGTGGTCGACGCCGTGCGCGCCACGGGCAGCAACGCCCCCGTGCTGTTCGACTCCGGTATCCGCACCGGCGCCGACGTCTTCACCGCCCTCGCCCTCGGCGCCGACGCCGTCCTGCTCGGCCGGCCCTGGGTCTACGGCCTCGCACTCGCCGGAGCCGGCGGCGTCCGCGCCGTCACCGAGCACGTCCTGGCCGAGCTCGACCTCACCATGGCGCTCGCGGGTGTCTCCGACGTGGGAGAGATCGGGCGGCACAACCTCGCGCTGTGAAGCGGTCCTGTCTCGAAGGCCGCTGTGGATGCGGGGTGCTGGCTGTGCGGGGTGCTGTCGGTATGTGCTGGCGGTGTGTGCTGTCGGTATGAGATCGTGACCGGCCCGCCACCCACGGCTCGCGCGACGCGGGCAGACTGCGGCCATGACCGACGCAGCCCGCGGACACGAGACACCGGATCAGCCCACCCCTGCCCCCCTGCCCCCGAAGATGGGCCTGGAGCTGCAGGAAGGTGTGCGGGTCCCACGCCGCCAGGTGATCTCGTGGGCCCTCTGGGACTGGGGCACGCAACCGTTCAACACGGTGATCCTGACGTTCGTGTTCACCGCGTTGTACCTGACCTCCGACGCGTTCCTGGACCCCGCGGTCGCCGCCCTGGGTGACGAGGACCCGGCCCACGTCCGGGGCCTCGCCGAGCTCACCAGCGGCGTGGGTCTGTGGAACACCATCGCCGGGCTGCTCATCCTGGTGCTGGCGCCCGTCCTGGGGCAGCGCGCCGACGCGTCCGGCCGACGCAAGTCGTGGCTGGCCGGCGGTACGGCCGGCATGGTCCTGTGCATGCTCGCCCTGTGGTTCGTCGAGGCCGACCCGGCGTACTTCGTGCTCGGTGCGGCCCTCATCGGGCTGGGCAGCGTGCTCAACGAGATCGCGGGCGTGAACTACAACGCGATGATGGTGTCGGTCGCCACGCCGAGGACGGTGGGCAAGGTGTCGGGCCTCGGCTGGGGTCTCGGCTACGTCGGCGGCATCCTGACGCTCGTCTTCGTGGTCATCGCCAACCAGTCGGACTGGTGGGGGATGCCCACGGACAACGGGCTCGCCTACCGGGTGATCGCCGTGGGCTGTGCCCTCTGGGCGCTCGCGTTCGCGTGGCCCGTCCTGGCCTTCGTGCCGGAGCTGCCGCCCACCAAGGGACGTACGACCGTCGGGTTCTTCGCCAGCTACGTGGTCCTGTTCCGCGACGTGCGTGGGCTGTGGCGCACCTCGCGCCGCACGTTCTGGTTCCTGCTGGCGAGCGCGGTGTTCCGTGACGGTCTGAGCGGCGTCTTCGCGTTCGGCGCGATCATCGGTGGTGTCAGCTTCGGCTTCTCCGCGGACCAGGTGATCGCCTTCGGGATCGCCGCCAACCTCGTGGCCGGGATCAGCACCATCCTGGTGGGGCTGGCCGACGACCGCTTCGGCCCCCGTTCCGTCATCCTCACCACGCTCAGCATCATCGTGGTGGCCGGGCTCGGGGTCGTGTTCCTGCGCGACCTCGGAGGTGTCGTCTACTGGGTGGGTGGCCTGATCCTGTCGGCCTGCGTAGGCCCGGCGCAGGCGGCGTCGCGCTCCTACCTTGCGCGGGTCACACCGGTGGGCAAGGAGTCCGAGATCTTCGGCCTCTACGCGACCACGGGCCGCGCCGCGTCCTGGATGTCGAGCGCGCTGTGGACCATCATCATCGCCGCCACGGGCGCGACCATCTGGGGCACCCTCGGGATCGTGGCCGTGGTGCTCGTCGGTCTTGTTCTGATGTGGTTCGTGCGGGAGGCGCCGGTGGCCGGCGCGTCGTCGGTCGCCTCGCCCAGCGGGGAGTCGGGCGCCGCGTCCTAGGGCGAGGTCTGCGCCGGGTCCTCGGGGGAGGGCCGGGCGGTGCTCTCACGGCGCGGCCGGCCTCGGCGCGGCCCGGTGTCCCGGAGCCGTTCCCGGAGCCGGTCCAGGTCCGCCAGCGGACCGATGTGCCGCAGCTTCTCGGGGTTGATCACCCCGCGGATGCCGGCGAGCCGTCCGTCGACCACCTCGAACGACCAGGTTCCGACCAGCCCGCCGCCGATCTCGTCGTCGGCCATGATGAGCAGACCCGGTACGCCGCCCACCAGTGCTCGCTCGAAGTGGAGCGGGGCGCGACGCCGTACGAAGCCCGCGAGCATCCGGGCCACGGTCTCCCGGCCGGTGACGGGACGGACGATCGACATCCCCGGCGGCACGTTCCCGCCGCTGTCGCCGGTGAGCACCACGTCCTCTGCCAGCAGCTCCAGGAACGGGTCGACGGCGCCCTCCTCGCACGCCGCCAGGAACCGGGTCACGAGCTGCTCGGCACGTGCGCGGTTCGTGCGGCTGCCGGTTCGTACCCGGTCTGTGTGCTGGTCGGTGCCGTCCGAGTGGGTGGACCCGCCGTCGGCCGGTGTGGCGGGGCGGCGCGAGATGCGGCGTCGGGCGCGTGAGGCGAGCTGGCGCGCCGCCACCTCGCTCGTGCCGAGCACGTCCGCGGCGGCGCTGTGCGGGTAGCCGAGCACGTCGTGGTGCAGGAACGCCACACGCTCGCCCGGCGTCAACGTCTCCAGCAGCACGAGGAACGCCGTCGACAGGTCGTCGGCCAGCTCGGCATGGTCCGCGGCGTCCGGCGGGGCCGCCGCCGTCGCGACGGGTACCCGTACCGGACCCACCAGGGGCTCGGGCAGCCATTCGCCCACATAGGTCTCGCGGCGCACCCGGGCCGAGCGCAGCACGTCGATGGCGATCCGCGTCGTCACGGTCGTGACGAACGCGTCCGGGTTGCGTACGTCGTCGGCCTGCGAGATCCGGGTCAGCGCCTCCTGGACCACGTCCTCCGCCTCGGTGACGCTGCCGAGCATCCGGTACGCGACCGAGAACGCCAGAGGGCGCAGTCGGTCCAGGGCTGCGCCGTCGGGGCGGGCGCCCGCGGAGTCGGGATCCGTCATGAGGACATGCTCGCGCGTCATACCCTCTCGACGGGACAGGCGGGCGAGATGTGACAGGCAGGTGAGATGTGGCGGGCGGGCGAGATGTGGCGGGCGGGCGAGAAGGGCGTGCCGGGCCGTGCTTCGAGTCGGGCGCCCGCACGGGTTGTCCACAGATTTCGAGGACGTCAAGCGATGCGAACAAACGTACGAGAGAATGGTGTAACGGCCCAGGGAGCAGACGAGGAGGTGGCCGGTGGAGCAGTCGACCAACGCTGGGGCGGGCCACGGCTCGCCTCCCACACCGTCGCTCGAGAGCGTGCTCGACCGCATGGAGAGCGCCGCGGACGACCTCGGCGCGCTGATGAACGGGACGCTCGCCGGCTGGGACGCACCCAGCGCCGCACGGCTGACCGAGGCGCACAGCCGCGTCCGCCGCCTGACCGGCCGGCTCGACGGTGCGCGATACGCGATGCTCACACGGATCGAGGAAGACGGCTCATGGCGCACCGGCGGCATGTCCCGGACCTTCCCGTCCTGGCTCCGCTTGCGCGAAGGCGTAGCGGCCACCACCGCGCGGAAGGACGTGACCACCGCCCGGCGGCTCGCCGCCGCACTGCCCGCGACACAACGACTCCTGCTCACCGGCGAGCTGGGCGCCGACCATGCACGGGTGATGACCGAGGTGGCGCCCACGAGCCCCACCCGCCAGGACGCCCTCGCATGGCTCGTCGACACCCGCACCGGCGAGCCGACCACCCCCGAACAGTTCGTGCAGACCGTCGCGATCGACTTCCCCGACCCCACCGACGACCCGGACGGACGCCGAACCCGCGACCAGATCACGGAGGCTCTCCAGAACGCGATCACCGACGGCACCCTCATGACCGGCGAACGCCTCGTCCTCCGTGAGGCAGGAACCCTGAACGCCGACCAGTTCCGCACCGTGGCACGCCGGTTCGCCACCGTGACCGACCCCGACACCGACGACACCGACGACGACAAGGCCGCCGCAGGCGAATACCTCGACCTGTCCAGAACCCTCGGCGGCTACCACCTTCAGGGCTTCCTCGCCGACGAGCACGGACTGCTCCTGACCACCGCCCTCCACGGCGTCATGGGTGCACCCTCCGTGGGCGACGACCGCACCCCCGCACAACGTCGCGCGCAGGCGCTCGCGGACGTCGCACGTATGGTGCTCGACATCAACGCGGTGTCGCCGGGGGCGTCGATCCCGCCGCACCTCAACGTCACCGTGTCGTGGACGGAGCTGGTCACGCAGGTGACACGGACGCGCGAAGGACTGTGCGTCAGCTGTGGGCGCCGGTGCCGGTCCGGGCACCGGGCACGCAGACGGCAGGCGGCCAGGTCGGCACGCAGGCCGGGCTGCTCGCGGCGGGCGGCCAGGTGTTCACCGAGACCGGCGGGCGCGCGCCACGGGCACTCCTGCGGCGTCTCGCCTGCGACAGCGCGATCACCCGCATCGTCTTCGGTCCTGACGGGGCGGTGCTCGACGTCGGACGCGCCCACCGCACGGTCACCGGCCAGATGCGGCGCGCAGTCATCGCGCGGGACCGGCACTGCGTCTTCCCGGGCTGCGACCAGCCGCCGTCGCGCTGCGAGGTCCATCACGCCGTGACGCACTGGGCGGACGGCGGTAAGACCTCGGTGGGCAACAGCGCCCTGCTGTGCTGGTACCACCATCAGCTCGTGGACGCTCGAGGTATCAGCATGCGCTGGTCGGGCAAGCGGACCGACGGCGCAGCGGCCGGTGCTCTGCTCGAGAGCGGCTGGATGTTCACGGACGCCCGAGGGGCTCGCATCAGCCTGCCTGAACCTGTCGATGCCGGACCTGTCGATGCCGGACCTGTCGATTCTGAACCTGTGGACGCCCGAGCCGCCGACCTTGGACATGCCGACCCTGATCCGGCTCGGGGCATCGAACCATCCGGTGACCCGCCGGCCGCGCCGCCCGCCGCGGCGTGACCGGCGGGAGACAGGCCTTCACGCCGCCGCGGCCCGGGTCCGTCCGGCGAGCAGCATGGTCGTGCCGGCGAGCAGGCCGGTCAGCGCCAGCACGATCGCGTAGGCGGGCGGCCCGGCGACGTCGTACAGCGACCACAGCAGCGCCCCCGTGGCCGACGACGCGACGGCCGCGGCGACGGCGTCGGCCACCTGCAACGCCGACGACGCGGAACCCTGCTGGGCGGGCGCCGCGAGCTCGAGGGTGAGCACGGACAGCGTCGGGTAGACCAGCCCCATTCCCGTGCCCGACAGCACCCAGAACGCCATCCCGTACCCGGCGGGCACGTCCGGCAGCACGAGAAGCGTCACCCCCGCCATCCCGAGCGCGAGCAGGCCGCCGCCGAGACGCACGTAACCTGGGTGGCTGAGATGCAGCAGGTCGCGCCCTCGCACCCAGGACGCGCCGGACCACCCGAGAGCCCCGACCGTCAGGACGATCCCTGCGCCTCCCGGGCTCAGGTGGCGCTCGTGCACCAGGAGCAGGGGGAGAAGCACCTCGGCGCCCACGAACGCTGCCGACACCAGCGCTCGAACCGTGACCACGGCGGGCAGCCCGCGCGCCGCCCGCAGCACGTCGAGCGCGAGGCGCAACGCGTGCAGCGGGCCAGGTTCGTCCTGGCGCGGGGGCTCGGTGCGATCCGGCTCCGCCGTGCCGGAGCCATCGGTGCCGTCGCCATCGGTGCCGGAGCTCACCCCCTCCGCCGTGCCCCGCTCTTCCCGCGCTGCCATCAGGCCGGGACGCATGAGGATCGCGGCGGGGATCGTGAGCGCGGCCGCGCCGAGGAAGACCCAGCGCCACCCGGCGTGGTCCACGATCAGCCCGGCGAGCCCGGGACCTACGATCGCGGGTATCACCCACGCCGCTGCGAACGCGGAGAACACCGCAGGCCGCCGCCCGGGGGCGAACACGCGGGCGACCAGCACGTAGAGCGCGACCCCGAACAGCCCGCTGCCCACGCCCTGGACGGCGCGGCCGGCGACGAGGACGCCCATGTCCACGGCGGTCCCGGCGACGACGAGTCCGACCACGAAGAGACCCACACCCGTCCACATCGCCGGCGTCGGGCCGCTGCGGTCGCACCAGCGGCCGGCTGCCAGCATGCCGACGACGCTCGTCGCGAACACCACCGCGAACGCGAGCGTGTAGTGCCGCAGCCCGTCCAGGTCGACCGCGATGGCGGGCATCGCGGTCGCCACGGCCAGCGCCTCGAACGCGCCGAGCGAGCAGAGGGCGACCATCCCGATCAGGACAAGACGCTGGGCGCCGAGGGTGAGGACGCCTGCGGGCGGTGACGGCGGGCCGGCTGAAGGGGCGCCGGCTGAAGGAGCACCGGGCGAGGGTGCAGCGGGCGAAGGAGCAGCCGCCTGCGTGCCGGGCGCCGACGCGGTCATATCAGCACCACCTTGCCGGTGGTGCGGCGCTCCTCGAGGTCACGATGTGCGTGAGCGGCGTCGGCGAACGGCACACGGTGCGTCGCCACCCGCCAGTGGCCCGAGGCGGCGTGGGCGAGCGCGCGCTCCTGGTAGGGCCGCTGGTCGCCCATCGGGGGTGCGTCCGGCCCGACGGCGTAGCGCACGTCGACCGACGACTCGATCCGCTCCGCGCCCGCCCAGGTGGTGTAGAGGTTGGGCGCTCCGGACGCCCAGCCGTACGCGACGAGGCGGCTGCCGTCTGCGAGACCGGTCAGGGCGTTCGCGTCGCCGGTCCCGCTGAGCAGCGTGGTGGCCGCGGTGCCGAGCTCGCCGCCCACGCCGTCGAGCACGAGCGTGGCAGGGGAGGGGCCGCGGACCGCGCGGGCAGCGGCCAGCCAGCCGGGGGCCGAGTAGTCGACGAGGGCGAGGCGGCCGGCGTCGTCGGGGCCGAAGGCGGACAGTGCGTCGGCCACCAGGTCCCGGACCACCTCGAGCTTCGCCGCGCCACCCGCGAGGGCGACGACGCGCGCACCGGTCCGCAGCGCCTCCTGAACAAAAAGTGTGCCAAGCCCGCCTGCGGCGGCCGTCACCACGACGACGTCAGCCGCGGTGACGGCCGCGACGTCCAGGGTGTGGACAGCCATCCGGCCCGTGCCGATCATGGCGACCGCATCGGCGGGGTCGAGGGGAGTGCCGTCCGGGCCGTCGGGCAGGGTGCGCAGGTTCTCGGCCGTGACGGCGACGCGCCGGGCGTACGCGCCGCCGTCGGGCACGGGCCCGAGGTGGGCTACAACCCGCCGGCCGATCCACGAGGAGTCGACGCCGGGGCCGACGTCGGACACGGTGCCGGCGATCTCGCGCCCCGGAATGGTGGGCAGGCTGGGCAGGGGGAGCGGCGGGCCCGCCTCGCCGCGGCGCAGGCCGGCGTCGAGCAGGTGCACCCCGTGCGCGACCGCGTCGACGAGCACCTGGCCGGCAGTCGGGACGGGGTCGGGGACCCGCTCGAGTGTGAGAACCTCGGGCGGCCCGAAGGAGTGGTGTCTGATGGCGTCCATGCGGGCATGCTCTAACCTGAACCAAAGTTGAGGTCAAGACCATCGTAGGAGGCCGCGTATGGAAGCGCCCAACCCTGCCGTCCCCTGGGACCGTGACGAGCTGACCGTCGGTGATCTCGCCGCGCGGAGCGGCGTGTCGGTGTCTGCGCTGCACTTCTACGAGCGCAAAGGGCTGATAGCGAGCCGGCGCACGTCGGGCAACCAGCGCCGCTACCGACGCGAGACGCTGCGGCGCGTGGCGTTCATCCGGGTGTCGCAGCGCGTGGGCATCCCGCTCGCGGACATCGGAGCCGCGCTGGACACGCTGCCCGGTGACCGCACGCCTACGGCCAAGGACTGGCGCCGCATCTCGCAGGCGTGGCACGACGACCTCGACGCAAGGATCGAGCAGCTGTCACGGCTGCGCGACCATCTCACCGACTGCATCGGCTGCGGCTGTCTCTCGCTGCGCCGCTGCGCCCTGACCAACCCGCACGACGAGCTCGCCGAGGCCGGTCCCGGGCCGCGCACCCTGCTGGTGGAGGGGCTCGAACCGGACGGGGCCTGAGGGCCGACGGGCAGCGGCAGCGTGTGCGGGCGGACCCCGGCGGCACGGGGGGCGGGAGCGCACTAGGCTCACGGCCATGGCTTCTGCGCTGCCCCGCGTCCTGGTGCTCAACGGTCCCAACCTCGGACGGCTCGGTGTCCGCGAGCCCGAGATCTACGGTCACGCCTCGATGGACGACCTGGAGGTCGCCGCCGCGACCTGGGGCAAGGAGCTCGGGCTGGACGTGGACGTGCGGCAGACCGACGGTGAGTCGGAGATCGTCGGCTGGCTCCACGAGGCCGTCGACCTCGGCGCGCACGTCGTGCTGAACCCTGCGGCCTTCACGCACTACTCGTACGCCCTGCGTGACGCCGCCGCCCAGGTCACGACGGCGCACCTGCTCCTCGTAGAGGTGCACCTGTCGAACCCGGCCACGCGCGAGTCGTTCCGCCACTACTCGGTGGTGGCCGGCATCGCGACGGGGACCGTCGCCGGGTTCGGGTTCGACTCGTACCGGTTGGCGTTGTCGGCGATCGCCGCGCGGTTGAGCGAGATGACTCAAGCCTGAAGGCTTGAGTCGTCGATCTTAAGCCTGGAAGCTTGAGAGCCATTACTCAAGGGTCTACCCTTGAGTAATGATCGTGCTGACGATTGACCAACGGGGTTCGACCTACGCCGCCGACCGGGTTCCCGAGGTGCTCGCGGAACTGGCCCGGCTCGCCGGGCAGAGCGAAGGACTGCTCGTGTCGTTCGAGCGCACGGTGGGCGACGAGGTGCAGGGGATCCTGAACGCCGGACGCGCGGGAGCCCAGCTCGCCGTCGACGTCTCCCTGCATCTGCTACGAGACCAGGGCTGGAGCATCGGCATCGGTGTCGGTCCGGTCGAGGGCCCGCTGCCTGCTGTGTCTCGCGAGGCACGCGGCTTCGCCTTCTACCGCGCGAGGGACGCCGTTGAACGGGCCAAGACCCGGGGCAAGGGAACGTCGATCGCTGTCGAGGGGCCGCCACCTGCGCCTGCGCGCCCCGACCTTGCTGCGGAGGTGGAGGCGTTGCTGCGGCTTCTTGCCGCGGTTCGTGCGCGCCGGACTGCCCAAGGATGGGAGGTCGCCGATACGCTCGCCTCGCTCGGGGACAAACCGGGACGACAGAGGGCTGCGGCCGCGTCCCTGAAGGTCAGCGAGCAGGCGGTGAGCCAGCGGGTGCGGGCTGCTCTCTGGCAAGAAGAAGAGGCGGTGCGTCCGGTGGTCGTCCGGCTGCTGGCGGAGCTGAGCAGCTCGGTGACCGAAGGCTCCGGCGACGGGCCGGACGCGACGAGCTAGCGCGATGCGGGAGCCGGTGGTCCGACCCGGCGACCGGCCACGAGGGCGAGACGTACGACGAGCTGAGGGGATGTCAGGCCGTGACCTGGGAGATGCTGGAGAACATCGACGGATGGCAGTGGGCTGTGGCTGCTGCGATCTGGCTCGTCTCTTTGCTGCTGAGTGTCGTGATCGGCTCGTGGGTGGTGCCCTGGGTGCTGCGCAGGGCCAGCAGCGGGGACCTGCCCTGGGCGCGCTATCAGCCGCCGGTCGTCCCGCAGTCCCTGGGGTCGGGGGAGGAAGGGGCAGCGGTCCCCGCGGGCGGGAGCGCGGGGGAGGGTGAGGAACCGCCGTCGGGCACCATGAACCCGGAGGCCGTGGACATCCTGCGCGGCGGCGCGTGGCTCGGTGTGCTGGAGCGCCTCGCGATCACGGGCTCGCTGCTTGCCGGCTACCCCTACGGCATCGCGATAGTCGTGGCGATCAAGGGGCTCGGCCGGTACGCGGAGCTGCGGGACCAGCCGGTCGCCTCCGAGCGGTTCGTCGTGGGCACGCTCGCCTCGCTGATCTGGTCGGTCGCCGTGGGGCTGATCGGGATGGGCGCGATGAGCGTGCTCGTGTTCTGACCAAGGGGCTCTGACCAAGGGGCTCTGACCAAGGGGCTCTGACCAAAGGGCTCTGACCCAGGGAGATCCCGATCCACAAGAGGGCGGTCCGCCTGCAGAGCCGCCGAGCGGCACGGGCTTCCGTGCGAGCCGGCGACTACGCTCCTCCTCCGGCGGTCCGTTAGACTTGATCGCTGCTGCTTGACACCCGCTTGATCACCCCAGCCGCCGACCTGCTGTCGGCGTGCCCTGGGTACACCTTCACCCGACACAGGAAGACGAACGTGGCTACCTCCAACGACATCAAGAACGGCACCGTGCTCCGGATCGACGGCAACCTCTGGTCGGTCATCGAGTTCCAGCATGTCAAGCCGGGCAAGGGTGGAGCGTTCGTCCGCACGAAGATGAAGAACGTGCTGTCCGGCAAGGTCGTCGACAAGACGTTCAACGCGGGGATCAAGGTCGAGACGGCGAACGTCGACCGCCGTGACTTCCAGTACCTGTACATGGACGGCGAGGACTTCGTCTTCATGGACACCGACACGTACGACCAGGTCAACGTGCCCGCCGCCACGGTCGGTGACGCGAAGGACTACATGCTCGAGGGCATGAACGTCATGCTCGCCTCCAACGACGGCACGCCGCTGTACATCGAGCTCCCGACGTCCGTCGTCCTGGAGATCACCTACACCGAGCCGGGCCTGCAGGGCGACCGCTCCACGGGTGGCACCAAGCCGGCGACTCTCGAGACCGGCGCCGAGATCCAGGTCCCGCTGTTCCTCGAGCAGGGCGTCAAGGTCAAGGTCGACACCCGCACGGGCGACTACCTCGGCCGCGTCACGGACTGACCGCAGCTCCCGGCAGGTTCGCAGCAGGCTTCAGTCGTAGAGCTCCAGTAGCAGCTCAGTAGCAGAGAGAGACCATGGGCGCACGCACCAAGGCGCGCAAGCGCGCCGCCGACATCCTCTTCGAGGCGGAGCAGCGGGGCATCGACCCGCTGAAGCTCCTCGCCGACCGCGTGGCCGTGCCGCACAGCGAGGCGGCCGTGCCGCAGTACACGGTCGAGATCGTGGAGGGCGTCCTGGCACACCGCGACCGCATCGACGAGGTGCTGGAGACCTACTCGCAGGGCTGGACCCTGCAGCGCATGCCCGCCGTCGACCGTGCACTGCTGCGGATCGGCTCGTGGGAGGTCCTCTTCAACGACGAGGTGCCCGACGCCGTCGCGCTGGACGAGGCGGTCGACCTCGCAGGCGACCTGTCCACGGACGACTCGCCGGCTTTTGTCAACGGCCTGCTCGGCCGGGTCAAGGACATGAAGCCCACGCTGTTGGCGTGAGGTCGGGCGGGACGGCCGGCGCGAGCCGGCAACGCGCATGAGCACCGGTCCCGGCGCTGAACGGTTCGACGAGCGAGGTCTGCTCGTCGCCCTGTTCGGCGCCGGGACCGCTGCGTTCGCGCAGCTCTACGCGCCACAGGCGGTCCTGCCCGACGCCGCCCGCGACCTTGCGACGTCGGCGTCCGCGACGGCGCTGCTCGTCTCCGCGGCGCCCCTCGGTCTCGCCATCGGGGTGTTGCCGTGGGCGTGGGCCGCCGACCGGGTCGGACGCGTCCGCGCGATGACCGTCGCGATGCTCGGGGCGACAGCCGTGGGGCTCGCGGTCCCGCTCGCTCCGTCGTTCGGCCTGATCGTCGCCGGGCGTGCCGTCGAAGGTCTGCTCGTCGCGGGCGTCGGGGGCTACGTTGCGGGGACGTCGATGGGCGGCCTGCTGGGACGGCTGGTCTCGGGCGGTGCCGCCGAGATCTTCGGCTGTACAACTACCTGGGCTTCCGCCTGCCGACGAGCCCTTCGGCCTGACGTCCGGTGTGGTGAGCCTCGTGTTCCTCGCCTATCTGGCCGGGACGTGGTCGTCCTCCCGTACGGGACGACTGGTGCTGACCACGCCTCATATGCAACCTAGGGGTTGCATGTCAACTGCCGATCGTGCATGGTTGCTGTGCAACCAAGCGGTTGCACAGCGCTTCGCGCCGCACCGCTTCCACGGATCGCATCGGAGAACACCATGACCACCACGCAGCCCGCCGCGACCGTCGACCTCGAGGCCCGGTCCGTCAGCCGCACCGTCCGCATCGCCGCCGGTCCCGAGGCCGTCTGGCGCGCCATCTCCGAGCCGGAGCACATCGCGGGCTGGTTCGGCGACGGCTGCGAGACCGACGACGGCGGACCGCTCGCGGAAGGGACACGCGGCCGGCTGCACTTCGACGGGTACGGATGGTTCGCGTTCGAGGTCACGCGCGCGGAACCGGCCCGCCTGCTCGCGTACCGCTGGGGCCAGTCGGCGGAGGAGCCGGAGCGGATGACCGAGGCCGAGTTCACTCTGCGGCCCGACGGCGACGGCACCTACCTCACGGTGCACGAGACCGGGTTCAGCGGCGACACCGACGACGCGGTGCGGGCTGCCCTCGACGGCAACCGTGAGGGTTGGGACGGCGAGCTCGACGAGCTCGTCGAGTATGTTGCGTCCCGGGCCTGGTGACGGCGTGACGTCGTCCGCCGCTGCACCGGCCGAAGTCTTCGCCGCCCTCGCCGACGAGACCCGCTGGGCAGTGCTCGAGGCACTGGCGCAGGACGCGGGGGCGGGCCTCAGCGCATCGGCCCTGGCGGCGCGCCTGCCGGTCACGCGCCAGGCGATCGCCAAGCACCTCACCGTGCTCGAGTCGGCCGGACTGGTCGAGTCGCGGCTGGTGGGCCGCGAGCGCCGGTACCACGCCCTGGGCGCGGAGTTGACGGCGTTGGGCCGCCGGCTCGAGCGCATCGGGGACGCCTGGGAGGCGCGCCTGGGCCGCGTCGCCGAGATCGCAGAACGGCTCGACCAGACGTGAGCAGCGCAGGTGTGAGCAACGCCGCTCCGGCGAGCGCCGACGTCGGCGTCCGCCGGAGGCCCGGCGCGTTAGGGTGGTGGACGTCAGACTCCCTTTAATCCCGTCCCGTGAGGCGGAGAAGGAGGTCGCCAGATGAACCCTGGCAGCCGCATGCCCGCACCCGACCCGACGCCCGGTGCGCCTCCCAGCACCGACCTCGGTATCGACCCGGGCACCGACCTGGGCACCGACCCGGGTACCGCCGCCGCACGGACGGTGCTCGGCGAGGCCGATATCGCTCGCGCGCTGACCCGCATCGCCCACGAGATCGTGGAGCGCAACAAGGGCGCCGCCGACCTGCTCCTGCTCGGCATCCCGACGCGCGGCGTGCAGCTCGCCCGCCGGCTGGCGGAGCGCCTCACGCAGATCGAGCCCGCGTTCAGCGGTGAGTACGGCACGCTCGACGTGACCATGTACCGGGACGACCTGCGTCGTCAGCCCACGCGCGCCGTCGGGCAGACGGTCCTGCCGGGGAGCCTCGGTGGCACCATCGACGACAAGGTGGTGGTCCTGGTGGACGACGTCTTGTACTCCGGCCGCACGATCCGCGCCGCGCTCGACGCCCTGAACGACCTGGGCCGCCCCCGGGTGGTGCAGCTCGCCGCCCTCGTGGACCGCGGCCACCGCGAGCTCCCGATCCGCGCGGACTACGTGGGCAAGAACCTGCCCACGTCGCGTACCGAGCGGGTGCGGGTCCGCCTGTCGGACGTCGACGGCGTGGCCGACTCCGTGGTGATCAGCGAGGACCTCACCGACGGAGGCGCAGCGTGAAGCACCTGCTGACCACCCAGGGACTGTCCAAGGACGACGCGATCCTGCTGCTCGACACCTCCGCGCAGATGGCGGCCACGCAGTCGCGCGAGAACAAGAAGCTGCCCACGCTGCGCGGCCGCACCGTGGTGAACCTGTTCTACGAGGACTCCACGCGCACCCGGATCTCGTTCGAGACGGCGGCCAAGCGTCTGTCGGCGGACGTCATCAACTTCTCGGCCAAGGGGTCGAGCGTGTCCAAGGGCGAGTCCCTGAAGGACACCGCGCTGACCCTGCACGCCATGGGGGCCGACGCCGTGGTGGTGCGCCACTCGGCCTCGGGCGCCGCGCACCAGCTGGCCCACGCCGGCTGGCTGGACGCCGGTGTGCTCAACGCGGGCGACGGCATGCACCAGCACCCCACGCAGGCGCTGCTGGACGCCTTCACGATCCGGCGGCACCTGGTGGGCGGCGTGGGCCACGACGGGCGGGGCGCCGACACCTCGGCGGGCGCCGACCTGGCCGGGCTGCGCATCGCGATCGTCGGCGACGTGCTGCACTCCCGGGTCGCGCGCTCGAACGTCTACCTGCTGCACACTCTCGGCGCCGAGGTGACCCTGGTCGCCCCGCCGACGCTGGTCCCGGTGGGCGTCGAGACCTGGCCGTGCCGGGTCTCGTACCACCTGGACGAGACGCTCGAGCAGTGGCAGCCGGATGCGGTCATGATGCTGCGGGTGCAGCGTGAGCGGATGTCCGGCGGTTCGGGGTCGTTCTTCCCGAGCCCCATGGAGTACAGCCGTAAGTTCGGGTTCGACGCCCGCCGCCTCGCGGTGCTGCCGGACCACGCGATCGTGATGCACCCCGGGCCGATGAACCGCGGCCTGGAGATCTCGGCCGCCGCCGCGGACCACCCCCGCTCCGTGATCGTGGAGCAGGTGGCCAACGGTGTCGCCGTCCGGATGGCGGCGCTGTACCTGCTGCTGTCCGGCGACGACAGCGCCGCCACCCCGAGCACCAGCACCGACGAGAGGACCGCCCTGTGAGCACCCCTTCCACCACGACCTACGTCCTGCGTGGGGTGCGCCCCTACGGCGCGGACCCGGTCGACATGGTGCTGGCCGACGGCGTGATCGCCGCCCTGGGTGCCCCGGGCACCGTCGAGGTGCCGGACGGCGCGCACGAGATCGGCCCGGACGGCGGGTCCGCCGACGGCTACGTGCTGCTGCCGGGCCTCGTCGACCTGCACACCCACCTGCGTGAGCCGGGCCGGGAGGACGCCGAGACGGTGTTCTCCGGCACCCGTGCCGCCGCGGCGGGCGGCTTCACAGCAGTGCACGCCATGGCCAACACGACACCGACGCAGGACACCGCGGGCGTCGTCGAGCAGGTGTACCGGCTCGGGCAGGAGGCGGGCTGGGTGGACGTCCACCCGGTCGGTGCCGTGACCGTGGGCCTGGGCGGCGAGAAGCTCGCCGAGCTGGGCGCCATGGCCGACTCGGCGGCCCGCGTGCGCGTCTTCTCGGACGACGGCAAGTGCGTGCACGACCCGGTCCTGATGCGCCGCGCCCTGGAGTACGTCAAGGCGTTCGACGGCGTCGTGGCCCAGCACGCGCAGGAGCCTCGCCTGACGGAGGGCGCCCAGATGAACGAGGGCGTCGTCTCCGCGCAGATCGGCCTGACCGGCTGGCCCGCCGTGGCGGAGGAGTCGATCATCGCCCGCGACGTGCTGCTCGCCGAGCACGTGGGCTCGCGCCTGCACGTGTGCCACCTGTCCACGGCCGGCTCCGTCGAGATCATCCGCTGGGCCAAGGGGCGCGGCATCGATGTCACCGCCGAGGTGACGCCGCACCACCTCGTCCTCACGGACGAGCTCGCCCGCGACTACGACCCCGTGTTCAAGGTGAACCCGCCGCTGCGCACGGCCAGGGACGTCGAGGCGGTCCGCGAGGGCCTCGCGGACGGCACCATCGACATCGTCGCCACCGACCATGCCCCGCACCCGGTCGAGGACAAGGACTGCGAGTGGGCGTCGGCCGCGTTCGGCATGACGGGCCTCGAGACCGCCCTGTCCGTGGTGCAGCAGACGATGGTCGACACCGGTCGCATGAGCTGGGCCGACGTGGCCCGCGTGCTCTCGGAGAACCCGGCGCGCATCGGCCGGATCGACGCGGCGCAGGGTCGCCCGGTCGCCGTCGGCGAACCCGCGAACCTGACCCTGGTCGACCCGCGCGCCACGCGGGCGATCGACGGCCGCACCCAGGTCACCGCCAGCGCCAACACCCCGTTCGCGGGGATGGAGCTGCCGGGCCGCGTGGTCGCGACCTTCCTGCGCGGTCGTGCGACGGTGCTGGACGGCGCAGTCGTCGACGGGGCCGCACCGGACGGCAAGACCCTCGAAGGAGCTACGCGATGAAGACACTGGCCATCGTCCTGCTGGTCGCCCTGGCGATCTTCCTGGTGCTGTACGTGACGCTGATCGGCCGACGGCGGCTCGCGCAGCGCACCACGACCCTCGTGCCGGTGCCGCCGCCCGTCCCGGGTGCGGACCACCTCGGTCCCGTGCGGTTCGGGCCCCTGGAGGCGGTCTACGTCTCGACCACGGTGCACGGCGACTGGCTCGCCCGCGTGGGCGCGCACGGGCTGGGGGACCGGTCCGGCGCGCTCGTGTCCGTGCACGACGGCGGCGTGCTGATCGAGCGTGACGGCGCCGACGACCTGTGGGTCCCCGTGCACGAGATCCGCAGCGCGGGCCTCGCCCCGGGCATGGCCGGCAAGTATGTCGGCGCCGACGGCCTGGTGGTGCTGACCTGGGCGGTCCCCGAGGCGGACGGCGTCGAGGCGGCCCTGGTCGACACCGGGCTGCGGACGCGTCGACCCGAGGACCGCGGCGGGCTCGTCGACGCCGTCCGCTACCTCCTCGCGGCGCAGGCGCAGGAGATCCAGCAGTCGCAGGAGATCCAGCAGGACCCCACGCAGTATCCCCAGCAGGACCCGTACCAGCAGGACCCGCACCAGCAGGAGGCCCGGTGACCACCCCCATGACACCCGCAGCGCTCGTCCTCGAGGACGGCACGACCTACCGCGGCCGGGCCTATGGCGCCACCGGCACCACGTTCGGCGAGATCGTGTTCTCCACCGGCATGACCGGCTACCAGGAGACGCTCACCGACCCCTCGTACCACCGGCAGATCGTCGTCATGACGGCCCCGCACGTCGGCAACACGGGCGTGAACGACGAGGACCCGGAGTCGGGCCAGATCTGGGTCTCCGGCTACGTGGTCCGCGACCCCGCACGGCGTGTCTCCAGCTGGCGTGCGCAGCACTCGCTCGGCGAGGAGCTCGCGGAGCAGGACGTCGTCGGCATCTCCGACGTCGACACCCGTGCCCTGACGCGGCGGCTGCGTGAGGAGGGCGTGATGCGCGCCGGCATCTTCTCCGGCGAGGACCTGGTCCGGGGCGGCTACCCGCGCCCCGTCGAGGAGCTCGTCGCCGAGGTGCAGGCCTCCCCGCAGATGGCGGGCGCCGACCTGGCCCGCGAGGTCTCCACGACCGAGGCCTACACGGTGGAGCCGGCGACGGTGAACCCCGCCGCGTACCAGGGCAGGACGCCTCTCGCGACGGTCGTCGCGGTCGACCTGGGCATCAAGACCATGACTCCGGTGCGGCTCGCGGAACGCGGCGTGCGGGTCGTCGTCGTGCCGCAGTCCTCCACGATCGCCGACATCGAGGCGGCCCTGCCGAGCGACGGCACGCCGGGTGGCGTGTTCTTCTCCAACGGACCCGGGGACCCGGCCGCGTCGAGCCACGAGGTGGGGCTCCTCCGTGAGGTTCTGGACCGCAGGATCCCGTTCTTCGGCATCTGCTTCGGCAACCAGCTCCTGGGCCGGGCCCTGGGCTACGGCACCTACAAGCTGGGTTACGGTCACCGCGGCATCAACCAGCCCGTGCTCGACCGCACCACCGCCAAGGTGGAGGTCACCGCGCACAACCACGGCTTCGCGGTCGACGCGCCCGTGGTCGACGACGACGGCGCACCGGCCATCTCCCAGGCACCGCACGACGGCGGCCGCTACGGCCGCGTGGTCGTCTCCCACGTGGGCCTCAACGACCAGGTAGTCGAGGGCCTGACCTGCCTCGACCTGCCCGCCTTCTCGGTGCAGTACCACCCCGAGGCCGCGGCCGGCCCGCACGACGCCGCATACCTGTTCGACCGGTTCGTCGGTCTGCTGACCGACCCGACGTCCTGGCCGCCGGCCCTCAGGACGACCCCCGCCACCGCCCTCGACACCGCCACGTTCAACACCGCCACGTTCAACACCGAGGAGAACCACTGATGCCTCGCCGTTCCGACATCTCCTCGGTGCTGGTCATCGGGTCCGGTCCGATCGTCATCGGCCAGGCCTGCGAGTTCGACTACTCCGGCACCCAGGCGTGCCGCGTGCTGCGCGAGGAGGGCCTGCGGGTCATCCTCGTCAACTCGAACCCGGCCACGATCATGACCGACCCCGAGTTCGCTGACGCCACCTACGTGGAGCCCATCACCACCGAGGTGCTCACCACCATCATCGCGAAGGAGCGCCCCGACGCGCTCCTGCCCACCCTCGGCGGCCAGACGGCGCTCAACGCAGCCATCGCCCTGGACGAGGCCGGCGTGCTGGAGAAGTACGGCGTCGAGCTGATCGGCGCCAACATCCCCGCCATCCAGAAGGGTGAGGACCGCCAGCAGTTCAAGGACGTCGTCGAGAAGTGCGGCGGCGAGTCGGCGCGCTCGGAGATCGTGCACACGATCGACGAGGCTCTCAAGGCGGCCGAGGTCCTCGGCTACCCGATGGTCGTGCGTCCCTCCTTCACCATGGGCGGCCTCGGCTCCGGCCTCGCCTACGACGAGGCCGACCTGCACCGCATCGTCGGGCAGGGCCTGCACTACTCGCCCACCACGGAGGTGCTCCTGGAGGAGTCCATCCTGGGGTGGAAGGAGTACGAGCTGGAGCTCATGCGTGACCGCAACGACAACGTCGTGGTCGTCTGCTCCATCGAGAACGTCGACCCGGTCGGCGTCCACACCGGCGACTCCGTGACCGTGGCCCCCGCGATGACGCTCACCGACCGCGAGTACCAGAAGCTGCGCGACATCGGCATCGCCGTGATCCGCGAGGTCGGCGTCGACACCGGTGGCTGCAACATCCAGTTCGCCATCGACCCGGCGGACGGGCGCATCATCGTCATCGAGATGAACCCGCGCGTCTCCCGCTCCTCGGCACTGGCCTCGAAGGCGACCGGCTTCCCGATCGCCAAGATCGCGGCCAAGCTCGCCGTCGGCTACACGCTGGACGAGATCCCGAACGACATCACCAAGGTCACCCCGGCGAGCTTCGAGCCCACGCTCGACTACGTCGTCGTCAAGGTGCCGCGCTTCGCGTTCGAGAAGTTCCCCGCCGCCGACGACACGCTGACCACCACCATGAAGTCGGTGGGCGAGGCCATGGCGCTCGGCCGCAACTTCACGGAGGCGCTCGGCAAGGCCCTGCGCTCCATCGACAAGGGTGGCGTCACCTTCCACTGGGACGGCGAGGCGCCGTCGGGCGAGGAACTGGCCACCCTTCTCAAGGAGATCGAGCGGCCCACGGAGGGCCGCATGGTCGGGGTCCAGCAGGCGCTGCGGGCGGTCGCCACCGGCGAGACCACGCTCGAGCGGGTCTTCGACGCGACCAAGATCGACCCCTGGTTCCTCGACCAGATCCAGCTCGTCAACGAGGTGGCGGCCGAGGTCACGGCGTCGCCCACCCTGACCGAGGACGTGCTGCGCCACGCGAAGCGGCACGGCCTGTCCGACGCCCAGATCGCGCGGCTGCGCGGCATGGGCCCGTCGGGCGAGGTGACCGTGCGCGAGATCCGCTACGCCATGGGCGTCCGCCCGGTCTACAAGACCGTGGACACCTGCGCCGCCGAGTTCGCCGCCAAGACGCCGTACCACTACTCCAGCTACGACTCCGAGACCGAGGTGGCACCCCGCGAGCGCGAGGCCGTGATCATCCTCGGCTCCGGTCCCAACCGCATCGGCCAGGGCATCGAGTTCGACTACTCCTGCGTGCACGCCACGCTGGCCCTCGCGGACAGGTATGAGACCATCATGGTCAACTGCAACCCCGAGACGGTCTCGACGGACTACGACACGTCCGACCGGCTGTACTTCGAGCCGCTGACCTTCGAGGACGTCCTGGAGGTCTACCAGGCCGAGCTCGCGGCGGGTCCCGTCAAGGGCATCATCGTGCAGCTGGGCGGCCAGACGCCGCTGAGCCTCGCCCGCCGTCTGGCCGAGGCCGGCCTGCCGATCCTCGGCACCAGCCCCGAGGCGATCGACGCCGCGGAGGACCGCGGGATCTTCGGCCAGGTGCTGATGGACGCCGGTCTGCCCGCGCCGGCGTTCGGCACGGCCCGGTCGCTCAAGCAGGCGCGCGACGTCGCCGAGCGCATCGGGTATCCCGTCCTCGTGCGCCCGTCCTACGTGCTGGGCGGACGCGGCATGGAGATCGTCTACGGCGAGGAGCAGCTCACCGGTTACGTGGAGCGCGCGCTCACCGAGAGCGCGGCCGCCGCGGCGCTGAACGGTGCGCAGGGCACGCTCGCCGCCCCGCTGCTCATCGACCGCTTCCTCGACGACGCGATGGAGATCGACGTCGACGCCCTGTTCGACGGCGAGGAGATGTTCCTCGGCGGCGTGATGGAGCACATCGAGGAGGCCGGCATCCACTCGGGCGACTCCGCCTGCGTGCTGCCGCCCGTGTCGCTGAGCGAGTCCGAGATCGCCCGCATCCGCCGCTCGACCGAGGCCATCGCACGCGGCGTCGGGGTGCACGGTCTGCTCAACGTCCAGTACGCCCTCGTCAGCGACGTCCTGTACGTCCTCGAGGCCAACCCCCGCGCGTCGCGCACGGTGCCGTTCGTGTCCAAGGCGACGGGCACGCCGCTCGCCAAGGCCGCGGCCCGGGTCATGGTCGGCGACTCCATCGCCGACCTGCGTGCGGAGGGCCTGCTCCCGGAGCACGACGGCGCCACGCTCGACCTGGGCGCACCGCTCGCGGTCAAGGAGGCGGTGCTGCCGTTCAAGCGGTTCCGCACCCGGGAGGGCCTGGTCGTCGACTCCGTGCTCGGCCCGGAGATGCGCTCCACCGGTGAGGTCATGGGCTTCGACAAGGACTTCCCGCACGCCTTCGCCAAGTCTCAGGCCGCGGCGTTCGGCGGCCTGCCGACGTCGGGCACGGTGTTCGTCTCGGTGGCCGACAGCGACAAGCGGCACGTCGTCTTCCCGGTCAAGCGCCTGGTGGAGCTCGGGTTCACGGTCCTGGCGACCGAGGGCACGGCCACCGTGCTGCGCCGCAACGGCATCGAGGCGACGGTGGTGCGCAAGCACACCGAGGGCCGCGGCCCGGACGGCGAGCTCACGGTCGTGGGCCTCATCACCGAGGGCAAGATCGATCTCGTGGTCAACTCGCCCTCGGGCCAGGGCGCCCGCGCCGACGGTTACGAGATTCGCGCGGCGACGACGGCGGCCGACAAGCCGATCGCGACCACCGTGGACCAGCTCGCGGCTGCCGTGCAGGGCATCGAGGCGGTACTCGCGGGCCCGTTCGAGGTGGCGAGCCTGCAGGAGCACACGGCGGCGACGGCGGCACGACTCGCCCGGGCGACGGCGTGAGCGGGGCCGAGCCGACCTCGGTGGTCGGACCTGCCCCCGTGGCCGAGCCCGTGACCCCGTTCGGCGCGCGCCTCGCGGCCGCGATGGACGCGCACGGCCCGCTGTGCGTGGGCATCGACCCGCACGCGTCGCTCCTGCAGGCCTGGGGTCTGCCCGACGACGCCGCAGGGCTTCGCGAGTTCTCCCTGCGGGTCGTGGACGCGCTCGGTGGCAAGGTCGCGGCGTTCAAGCCGCAGTCGGCGTTCTTCGAGCGGCACGGCTCGCGCGGGCTCGCAGTGCTCGAAGAGGTGATCGCGGCGTCGCGTGCGGCCGGCACGCTCACGGTCGTGGACGCCAAGCGGGGCGACATCGGCTCGACGATGGGTGCCTACGCCGACGCGTTCCTCGCGGACGGCTCACCCCTGGCCGGTGACGCAGTCACGGTGTCGCCGTACCTCGGCTTCGGTTCGCTGCAACCCGCCGTCGAGCTGGCCACCGCGACGGGTCGCGGGCTGTTCGTGCTGTGCCTCACCTCCAACAAAGAGGGTTTCGAGGTGCAGCACGCGCGGACGTCGGGAGGTGCTGCCGGTGCCGACGGCGGTCGCGCGGCGGGCGGTACGGTCGCGGCCCTCATGGCGGCGCACGCGGCCGAGCTCAACGCCGGCGCCGAGCCGCTGGGCTCGGTGGGACTCGTCGTGGGGGCCACGATCGGCGACGCCGTGGCGGCCACCGGTACCGACCTGGTGGCGGTCAACGGCGCGCTGCTGGCGCCCGGCGTGGGCGCGCAGGGCGCGGGGGAGCGGGAGCTCGCGACCGCGTTCGGTGCGGCCCGCCGGAACGTGCTCGCGTCCTCGTCCCGCGCGGTGCTGGCCGCCGGGCCCGGTGCGGACAGCCTGCTCAGCGCCGCCGCGGCGGCCGTGCGAGAGACCCGCGCGGCGCTGCGAGGCTGACGGCCCCGGTGACCGGGCCGCGCGACGGCGCGGCCGGTCACCGGGCCTGGCCATCATCCCTCGGCGTCGTGAGCGTTGGTCACGGCGGCCGTACCGGAGATGCGGTGGCCGAGGCGGAAGAGGTTCTTCGGATCGTGCCGCCGCTTCGCGGCGACCAGCCGTGCGTAGTTCTCGGCGCCGAAGATCTCCCAGAGCCGGTCACGGTCCGTGGCGGCGATGAAGTTGGGCGAGCGCTCTGTCGTCGCCCAGGGCGCGACGGCGTCCATCAGCTCGTCGAGCCGGGACCGCAGGATCCGCTCCTGCTGGTGACCGCCGACCGCGAGGGCGAACATCAGGAACGGCACACCGCGCATCGGGACGGAGTCGGTGTACCGGGGCGACCGGTCCCAGGCGCCGCCCAGGGCGCGGATCTCCACGATCAGACCGCTGGTCGAGCCAGGGCCCACCAGCGCCACCAGCTGGTCGACCAGCTCGGGGGTGACGGCGCTCAGGCCCGACGAAGCGCTGAAGGTGGGCAGCGGATCGGCCGGCTCGGTGTGGATGTCCCCGATCTCGGGGAAGGTCTTCTCGCCGATGGTGTCGAACACGACCGGAGCCGCGGCACGGAGCGGTGCGAGCAGATGGTCCGCCTCCTCCTCCGGGCCCAGGTGCGCGAACCGCACGCTCACGAGGAGCCGCCCACGGACCGGCTCCGGCAGCTCCGGCGCGGGTGGCGTGCGCACCACGACGACCGAGGTGGTGGTCTGCTCGCCCAGCTCAGGGGCCCACTCGCGCCAGGTGTGCAGCACCTCCGCCAGGTCCTCGCCCGCGAAGAAGAGCGCGCCGCCGTGGAACCGGGTGGCGGGGAAGAGCCGGAACGCCATCTCCGTGACGACACCGAAGCTGCCCTTGCCGCCCCGGAGCGCGGCGAACAGGTGGGGGTCGGTGACCGGGTCGACATGGTGCAGCGTCCCGTCGGCGGTGACGAGCCGGATCCACAGGACATGGTCGCTCGCGTAGCCCTGTGACCTGCCGAGCACCGGGCTCACACCGCCGCCGAGCGTGTAGCCGACGACACCGACCCCGGACGCCGCACCGGCGACCGGTGCCAACCCGACCTTCGAGGCCTCGTCCAGCACCTGGTGCCAGCGGGTACCGCCGCCGACCACGGCGACATGGGTCTCCGGGTCGATCGTGACCGAGTTCAGCCGGCTCACGTTGATCAGCATGCCGTTCTCGGCGGGGTCCAGCACCTGGTGCCCCGTGGCCGTGACCGCGATCGGCATCGACAGCGAGTTCGCGAAGGACACGGCACGGCGGACGTCCTCCTCCGACTCGGCCGCGACCGTCACCCCCGGCGTCAGCATGAGGTTCGGGTTGTGGGCGGCGGTCTCGGCGGCGTACCCCTCGTCGCCGGGGAGGAAGACCTTGCCCGTGAGGGTCGCCCTCAGTGTGGTCACGAGACCGTCGGTGAAGGGGAACTTCGAGGTGTGGTTCATGGCAGATCCTTTTCGGTGAAGACGTATCTCGGTGATGTGTCTCGATGAGGACGGAGATGTGGCCGCACGGTCGGGCTCGACCGAGACGACGGGTGAAGGAGGGCCCTCCTGCTACCGCCCGTCGGCGCCGACGGAGCCCGGTACGGCGCTCTCGGGGCTCTCCGGCGAGGCCGGCTCCGCACCGATCTCGGGGATCGCACGCAGGGTCAACAGGGCGACCAGGCCGAGCACCGCGAAGACGGAGTAGAAGAGCGTGAAGCCGCCGAGTGGCAGCAGCACCGGCAGCGCCAACGGGACGATCGCCTGGGGAATCGCTGACGCCAGGCCGAAGATGGCCATGTCCTTGCCTGCGTGCTCCGGGTCGGGCAGCAGCCGTGCACATAGCGCGAAGTCCACCGCGATGAACGCGCCGATGCCCACGGCGTGGACCACCACGCCGACGAGGACCAGGGAGAAGGTGGGAGCGAGCGCCACGGACATCGCACCGACGGCGCACAGGATGCCGGAGACCACCAGCGTCGGCTTCTGCTCGCGTCGGCGGTCCGTCCAGTAACCGGCCGCTACGCCGGAGACCACCGCGACGACGGTGGACACCAGCAGGAGCCTGGTGATGGCGCCGGCCGACTCCTCGGTGTCCATGTCGAACCGCTGCACCACGTAGGCGCCACCCAGCAGCACGGTCGCGATGCTGCAGGTCGCGAGGAACCGCAGGATCCACGCGGCGCGGAACGTCCGGGCCCGGAACGGGCGGATCCAGAGCGCGGGTGCGGACGACCGGTGCTCGCGCGGTGCCGCGGGTGTGTCGCGCACGAGGAAGACCGTGACCAGGCCGAACAGGACGGTCACGGCGGCGATCGCGTACCACTGCCCCGCCGAGCCCGCGGGAAACACCCCGGCGAGACCAAGGCCCAGCAGGGGCCCGAGCAGGGTGGACAGCCCAGCCAGACCGGAGGTCCTGCCCTGGCGCGCGCCGACCGCCTGGTCCGCGAACATACCGTCGGTGGCTGCGGCCTGGAAGTTGCTCAGCAGCTGGACCAGGCACCAGAGCACGAAGACCTGCCACAGCTGGTCCGCGAGGCCGAGCGCCGCCAGCGCCAGGCCGGCGGAGACCGAACCGAACGCGACCCATGTCCTGCGCCTGCCGAACCGGGCTCCCACCACATCGGTGACCCGCCCCGCGATCGGGCTCGTGACCAGCGAGACGGCGGCGCCGACACCGATCACGAGACCTACGACCGGTGCCGGGTCGGTCGCCAGCTCACCGACCCGCAGCACCAGGAGGAGCTGGATCGGGACCGTGTAGCCGACCGACAACCCTGTTCGGGAGAAGATCAGACCAAGGATGAATCGCGTCATGGAACGTCCTGCCTCGTAGGGTGCTCGCTGTGGTTCGGGTGCATCAGAGGACCGCGTCGGCGAGCCGGTGCACGTCGTCCAGCGCATCGGTGGCTGGGCTGAGGATCAGCTGGTCGGTACCGAGGTCCTGGTACTCCTCGACCACGGCTCGGAGCCGCTCCGGGGTGTCGCTCATCCCATGGACGATCAGGTCGCTGGAAGCGCCCCGCCCCGCGTAGTAGTCGCCGAGGTTCAGACGGCCCGCCTCCGGGTCGCTGAGCGCGAAGTACGCGACGGCCACCAGGTAGGGCTCGCCGTCCCGCGCCGCGTCGCGCCATGAGGACCGCGCGTAGTCGAAGCCGAGGGCCGCGACGGAAGCGGGCACGGCGCCCGCGATGTAGCCCTGCCCCCAGCGAGCCATCCGCGCGAACGCCGGCGGGGTCTGTGCCCCGAACAGCAGCGGAACCTGACGGGTTCCTGCGGGCACCGCAGGGGTGTCCCCGCCGCCCACCGGCAGACCGCCCCAGACCTCGCGATAGGTCTCCAGGTCGTTGTCCATCCGCCGCCCACGGCCGCTCCTGCCGAAGCCGGGTACGAGGAAGTCGTCCTCACGCGAGCCCGCACCGATGCCGAGCGTCAGCCGACCACCGGAGATGCCGTCGATGCCCGCGACCTCCTTGGCGAGAAGGGCTGCAGGCCATGCGGTGCTGAGCATGATCGTGCTGATCAGCCCGATCGTCCGGGTGGCGCCGGCAGCGGCGGCGAGCGCGACGGTGTCCATGACGCTCGGGTAGGCGATACGGCCCATGGTGCCGACCGACGAGAACCCTGCCTCTTCGGCGGACGCCGCCCAACGGGGGATCACGGACGGGCGTACGTCACGGACCAGGTTCGGCAGGCCGATACCGATCTTCATCTGAGCTCACTCTCTTACGTGGTCTGTTGCGCGCCCGGGGGCGCGGTCTCGTCGCAACGCGCCGGAGGTGCGCGTTCGGCAGACACACGTGGTGGACGCGTCGGCGGTTCATGCCCGCGTCGTGATCTGGGTCACCCGGCCGGGTCACCCGGCCGACCGAGAGGCGGGGCAACGGCCGACGAAGCGATCGATGCGTCCGGTGGGGTGTACGGCCGGGACCTGCTGAATTGCGCGGCGTCCTTGCCGGACGAAGGCGCTTTAGAGCGAATTATGGCAATTGCGTTAGCGCTAACTGCATGATTTTTCACCAAGTGGCGTTCTGGGATTGCCGACCACTGAGGCGATGGCTACTTTCGATGCAGCAGTTCACACCAGACCGGTCGCGGACCAGGTCACGGACTTGGGCGTCCTGCCCGAGCGAGGGCCGGACATCCGGACCAGGAACCGGTCGAGACACGAGTAGGTGACTTGCGTGGCACTACCTCCCCTCACACCCGAGCAGCGTGCGGCAGCACTCGAGAAGGCCGCAGAGGCGCGACGCGCGCGGGCCGAGATCAAGAACAAGCTCAAGTACTCGCAGGGCTCCCTCAAGGAGGTCATCGAGCAGGGGCAGCATGACGACGTCGTGGGCAAGTTCAAGGTCGTCAAGTTGCTCGAGGCGCTGCCGGGGGTCGGTAAGGTTAAGGCGAAGGCGATCATGGAAGAGATCGGGATCGCCGAGACCCGCCGCGTCCGAGGCCTCGGACCGCACCAGTCCGCGGCGCTCATCGAGAGGTTTGGCTGAGATCAGTACGACACAGCTCGCACGGCTGACCGTGCTCGCAGGTCCCACGGCAGTGGGCAAGGGCACGGTCTCCGCCGACGTGCGAGATCGCTATCCCCAGGTCTGGCTCTCCGTGTCGGCGACCACCAGGTCGCCGCGCCCGGGCGAGGTGGACGGAGTGCACTACCTGTTCGTGACGCCGGAGGAGTTCGACCGGATGGTCGCCGGCGGCGAGATGCTCGAGTGGGCCGTCGTGCACGGCCACAACCGGTACGGGACCCCCCGTCGACCGGTCGAGGAGAAGCTCGCCGCCGGTATCCCGGTCCTCCTGGAGATTGATCTCCAGGGCGCACGCCAGGTGCGCGACGCGGTGACGGCCTCGGGCCTGGAGGCCCGATTCGTCTTCCTCGCACCGCCGAGCTTCGACGAGCTGGTGCGCCGCCTCGTCGGCCGGGGCACCGAGGACTCCGAGGAGCGCGAGCGCCGGCTCGCCACGGCGCGGGTCGAGCTCGCCGCCGAGCAGGAGTTCGACGTCACCATCGTGAACGACGACGTGCACCGCGCCACCGACGAGCTCGTCTCCGTCATGGGTGTGGGTTCCACCACACCGGTCGCCGGCTGACGCGTCACGTCGCGCCCTTCCGGGTGACAGAGCAGGTAGACTCGTCCCTCGGACTTTCCCATCACCTCAGACTTCTGGAGCTTCACCATGGCCGGAACCGTCGCCGCCCCCGAGGGCATCACCGACCCGCCGATCGACGAGCTGCTCGAGCGTATCGACTCGAAGTACGGCCTCGTGCTGTACGCGTCCATGCGCGCCCGTCAGATCAACGCGTACTACTCGCAGCTCAACGAGGGCCTCCTGGAGAACGTGGGCCCGCTCGTCGAGACCCGCAACCAGGAGAAGCCGCTCTCCATCGCGATGCGCGAGATCACCCAGGGCCTCCTCACCATCGAGGAGGTCGACCCGGCAGAGGTTCAGGCGCAGGCCGACGCGGCTGCTGCCGCCAAGGCCGAGCAGCCGCTGCCCGACTTCCCCGCCTGACCGGTCCCGACACACGGTTGAGACACGGCTGAGACGCGGCTGACCAGATGAGCCTGGCATCGAGCCTGCCGAAGGGTGGCCAGCGATGAGGATCCTCCTCGGCGTGACCGGGGGGATCGCCGCGTACAAGGCGGTGCTCCTGCTGCGCATCCTGCGCGAGCAGGGGCACGCCGTGCGCGTCGTCCCGACGCGCGCCGCCCTCGAGTTCGTGGGCGCCCCGACCTTCGAGGCACTGTCGGGCGAGCCCGTCAGCACCGAGGTGTTCGACGACGTGCCCGGCGTGCAGCACGTGTCGCTCGGCAAGGGTGCCGACCTCGTGATCGTCGCCCCCGCGACCGCCGACTTCATGGCGCGCGCGGCGACGGGCCGCGCCGACGACCTGCTGACCACCACGCTGCTGGCGGCGAGCTGTCCGGTGGTGTTCGCCCCGGCGATGCACACCGAGATGTGGGACCACCCCGCCACGCGGGCGAACGTGGCCACGCTCCGCGAGCGCGGTGTGCACGTGATCGAGCCCGCCTCCGGTCGGCTGACCGGTGTCGACACCGGTCCCGGTCGGCTCCCCGAGCCGGAGGACATCGCCCGGGAGGCGCTGTCGCTGGTCGCGGACCCGTCGGTCGAGCCTGAGGGGACTGCCGGGGCACCGCAGGGGAGCGCCGACCTCACCGGCCGCCGGGTCGTGGTCTCCGCAGGCGGCACACGTGAGCCGATCGACCCGGTGCGGTTCATCGGCAACCGGTCCAGCGGCCGTCAGGGTGTCGCCCTGGCGCAGGCCGCCGCGGCGCGGGGCGCCGACGTGACTCTGCTGGCGGCCAACCTCGCCGCGGACGTGACCGACCAGGTCCTCGCAGGGCCTCGGCCCTGCTCCGTGGTCCAGGTGGAGTCGACCGCCGAGCTGCGCGACGCCGTGCGCGAGGCCGGCGCGGGGGCAGACGTCATCGTGATGGCTGCGGCCGTCGCCGACTTCCGGCCCGCGAGCACGCCTGACGCCAAGATCAAGAAGGTGCCGGGGCAGGGCCCCGCACCCATCGTGCTGACCGAGAACCCGGACATCCTGGCGGAGATCGCGCACGACCGGCTGCGGTCCGGTCAGGTGGTGGTCGGCTTCGCCGCCGAGACGGGTGACGCGTCCGGCAGCGTGCTGGAGCACGGGCGTGCCAAGGCGCGACGCAAGGGCGCGGATCTGATCGCCGTCAACGCGGTCGGGTCCGGTCGGGGTTTCGGCACGGACAGCAACGAGGTGACCCTCCTGGACGGCTCGGGTGACGTGGTCGGACAGGCCTCAGGGTCAAAGCGCGAGGTCGCCGACGCGGTGTGGGACGCGGTCGTCAAGCTGTTGTCGTGACCGCCGTCTCATCTTTCAGGATCGACTGTTCGCTGTGCGAGACAGTAGGCTAGGGCACATGAGCGAGCTGCGCCTTTTCACGTCCGAATCCGTGACCGAGGGTCATCCGGACAAGGTCTGTGATCAGATCAGCGACGCCATCCTGGACGCACTCCTGGAGCAGGACCCGGCGTCGCGCGTCGCCGTCGAGACGATGGTGACCACCGGGCTGGTGCACGTCGCGGGCGAGGTCACCACCGAGGCGTACGTCGAGATCCCGCAGATCGTGCGCGACGTCGTGCGTGGGATCGGCTACACGTCCTCGGCCATCGGGTTCGACGGCGACTCGTGCGGCGTGTCCGTGTCGATCGGCCAGCAGTCGCCGGACATCGCACAGGGTGTCGACAAGGCGCTGGAGATGCGCGACGACACGAGCGGCCTCGACCCGCTGGACGCCCAGGGAGCGGGCGACCAGGGCCTCATGTTCGGGTACGCGTCGGACGAGACCCCTTCGCTGATGCCCGTGGCGGGCTGGCTGGCGCACCGCCTGTCCGAACGCCTGGCGGTAGTGCGCAAGTCGGGTGAGCTGCTGGGCCTGCGCCCGGACGGCAAGACGCAGGTCACCGTCGGGTACGACGGCGACCGGCCCGTCGCGGTGGACACCGTGGTGCTCTCGACGCAGCACGAGCCCGACGTCGAGCAGCAGAAGCTGCACGTCGCGGTCTCGGAGATCGTGATCGCCCCCGTGCTGGAGGGCGCGGGCCTGGAGTGGTCCGGTGCCCAGCAGTTCGTGAACCCGACCGGCAAGTTCGTCATCGGCGGGCCGCAGGGCGACGCGGGCCTGACGGGCCGCAAGATCATCGTCGACACCTACGGCGGCATGGCGCGCCACGGCGGCGGGGCGTTCTCGGGCAAGGACCCGTCGAAGGTGGACCGGTCGGCCGCGTACGCGATGCGCTGGGTGGCCAAGAACGTGGTCGCTGCAGGGCTCGCGCGGCGGTGCGAGGCACAGGTCGCCTACGCGATCGGCAAGGCGCACCCCGTGGGTCTCTACGTCGAGACGTTCGGCACCGAGACCGTGCCCGTCGAGCGGATCACCGCGGCCATCCGTGAGGTGTTCGACCTGCGGCCCGCCGCGATCGTGCGCGACCTGGACCTGCTGCGCCCCATCTACCGGGCGACGTCGACGTACGGGCACTTCGGCCGCGACCTGCCCGACTTCACGTGGGAGCGCACCAACCGCGTGGAGGACCTGCTCAGCATGGTCTGAGTGCTGTGCGGGCAGCTGCCCAGTTCGACAGTTCCCTCCTGAGGTCGTGACTTTGCATCGAGATCGGCACAGGCCTGTGCCGATCTCGATGCAAAGTCACGACCTCGTGGTGGGAACTGCCCCCGCTCGGGATGTGGGTGACGCGTGGTGGGATAGGGCACGTGAACGGGGACACGGAGCAGGGCACCGAGCAGGACACGCTGCCGGACGGCGCGCTGCTCGGGCTGGACGAGGTCGGAGGGACCGCCGCGGTCCGTGGCCATGGGTCGGCCACGGGGCGGGACCCGATCGACAAGGCCGAGACCAACGGCATCCCGATCGCCGACACGCTCCCGGTGGCGCGCGTGGTGCTCGACCTGCAGCCCGCGCACCTCGACCAGCCGTACGACTACCTGGTTCCCGCCACGATGGCGGACGACGCCCAGCCCGGTGTGCGCATCAAGGCACGGTTCGGGCGGCAGGACGTCGGCGGGTACGTGGTGGCACGCCAGGAGACCTCCGACCATGACGGACGGCTCGTACCGCTGCGCAAGGTGGTGTCCGGGGAGCAGGTACTGACCCCGCAGGTCCTCGGGCTGTGCCGCGCAGTCGCCGACCGGTACGCGGGCACGCTCGCCGACGTGCTGCGTCTGGCCCTGCCGCCGCGGCACGCTCGCGTGGAGAAGGAACCCGCCACCCCGTCCGACGCCGCTGCACCGGGCTCCGCGCACGCAGTGAACCCTGCCACGGCACCGAACCTCGTCCCTGCCGGCACCTCGACGTCGGAGCCTGTCCCGGTGGGCGAGCTGGTCGAGACCGAGCTGGTCGAGACCGAGCTGGTCGAGACCGAGCTGGTCGAGACCGGGTCTGTGCAGACCGAGTCTGTCGAGACCGAAGCCATCGGGACCAGAGCCGCAGGGGCCAGCCGCTCCGCGCCTCCGTCGTCCGCCTGGGTGCCGTATCGCGGCGGTGAGGCCTACCTGCGTCGCATCCAGGCGGGTGAGGCCCCCCGGGCGGTGTGGTCGGCGCTGCCCGGTGTGGGTACGGGGCCTGACGACACCAGCACCCCGCACTGGGCGGCCGCGGTCGCGGAGGCCGTGCGGGCGTGCACGGCGGGTGGCCGGGGCGCGCTCGTCGTCGTCCCGGACGCCCGGGACGTCGAACGGGTGACTGCCGCCCTGCGGGGCGCAGGGCTTCCGGAGGGCGACGTCGTGCGGCTCCTCGCGGACGACGGACCGGCACCCCGCTACCGGGCGTTCCTGCGGGCGCTGCGTGGCGCCGCGCGTGTGGTCGTCGGTACGCGGGCCGCGATGTTCGCGCCGGTGGCTCATCTGGGCCTGGTGGTCCTGTGGGGTGACGGCGAGGAGACCCTGGCCGAGCCGCACGCCCCGTACCCGCACGCCCGCGAGGTGCTGGCGCTGCGCGCCGAGCGGGAGGACGCGGCGTTCCTGCTGGGCTCGCCGGGCCGGACGGTCCAGGCGCAGGCCTTGCTGGTGTCGGGCTGGGCGCGTGAGCTCGCCACGGCACGGGACGTGGTGCGCGCCCGGGCACCGCGGGTCCGTGCGCTGACGTCCGTGGAGCTCGCGCGTGAGGGTGCCGCCGCGGCGGCCCGGTTGCCGTCCGCGGCATGGAAGGCAGCCCGTGACGCGCTGGAGCACGGCCCCGTGCTCGTGCAGGTGCCACGGTCCGGCTACCTGCCGGTCGTGGCTTGCTCACGCTGCCGGGTCGCCGCTCGATGCGGGCACTGCCATGGTCCGCTCGGGCTGCCGCACGCCGACGGAGCCCCGCAGTGCTCCTGGTGTGGCCGGCTTGCAGGCGGGTGGCGCTGTGAGGAGTGCGGCTGGACGGGCCTGCGGTCGGTCAGGGTGGGTTCTGCCCGTACCGCGGAGGAGCTCGGCCGGGCTTTCACGGGAGTGCCGGTGCGGTTGTCCTCGGCGTCGTCCCCGGCCGGGGTGATCGACTCCGTCCCGGCCACTCCCGCGCTCGTCGTGGCGACACCTGGCGCCGAACCCGTCGCGGCGACCGGATATGCCGCCGCGCTCCTGCTGGATGCCGCCGTGATGACAGGCGGCACCGGGCTCGCCGCGGGCACGGACGCACTGCACCGGTGGCTGGCCGCCGCGTCCCTGGTGCGCCCCGGCCCCCAGGGTCAGGTGCTGCTCGTGGGGGACGGCGCCCCCGGGCCCACCCAGGCCCTGGTGCGCTGGGACCCGGCGGGCTTCGCCGAGCGCGAGCTCGACGAGCGTGCCGAGCTGCACCTGCCCCCCGCAGTCCGCGTCGCGGCGGTCACGGGGGACCGGCCGGCCGTCGACGCCGTCGTCGCCCGCATCGGGCTGCGCGACGACCCCGGTACGGGCTCCGGCGTCCTGGGCCCCGTCGAGGTCGACCCGGACGCCGCGGGGCGAGGACCCGGGGGACGCGGCACGGGAGTGCCCTCAGGTGGCCGGCCGGGCAGCCGGCAGGGTGTACGGCAGGGCATACGGCAGGGGGGCCGACCGGGCAGGACAGCCGGCGGCACCACGGACAGCGGTAGAGACGGCGCCACGGACGGCAGAGCCGCCGCGACGGGCCAGGTCGCCGTGCAGGCCCTGGACCTGCCCGTGCGAACCGTGCTGCGCGTCCCGCTCGCCCAGGGCGACGAGCTGGCCCGTAGGCTCAAGGCCAGCCTTGCCGTCCGCTCCGCACGCCGTGAGGGCGGCGTCGTCCGAGTGCAGCTCGACCCGAAGGAGATGCTGTGAGCACCAGCCCCGAGACCGGCGCACCGGTCGACACCTCACCGGTCGACACCTCACCAATCGACACCTCACCGATCGACACTGTCGTGTACGACTTCGGCAACGTGCTGATCGGCTGGGACCCCTACGGCCCCTACGAGGGCCGCCCACGGGCAGAGATCGACACGTTCTTCGCCGAGGTGGACTTCGACTCGATCAACCACGCCGCCGACGCCGGCACCCCCTACGCGGTGCTGCTCGAACGGGTGGAACGGACCCGCCCCGACCTCGTCGACGACCTGCGCCGGTACGTGGAGCACTACGAGCTGTCCCTGACCGGTCCGATCGAGGGTTCCGCCGAGCTCGTGACCGAGCTCAAAGGCCTCGGCCTGCGCCTGTACGGGCTGACCAACTGGCAGGCCGAGACCTTCCACAGCGCCGAGCCCGCCGCGCCCGCCATCGGCCTCATGGACGACGTCGTCGTGTCCGGGCGAGAGGGCATGGCCAAGCCCGACCGACGCATCTTCGAGCTGGTCGTCGAACGGTTCGGGGTGGACCCCGCCCGCACGGTGTTCGTGGACGACAAGGTGGTCAACGTCGACGCAGCACGCGGTGTCGGGTTCCGCGGCATCGTGTTCACGACCACGGAGGCACTCCGCAAGGAGCTGCGCGCCCTGGGGCTACCGGTCGCCGAGTAGGACCAGGAGCCGAGCAGGGCCAAGACCCGAGCAGAACCAAGACCCGAGCAGGACCAAGAACCGGGACGACCGCGCGGCGCCCGCGGCTCGATGCCCCGCGCCGTCCCTGCGCCCCGACGCAACAGCCGAACCTAGACTGACCAGGTGCGTCTCCTCTTCGCCGGAACCCCCGAACCCGCCGTCGCCTCCCTCCAGGCCCTGATCGCCTCGCGCCATGAGGTCGTAGCCGTCCTCACCCGCGCCGACGCGCCGTCCGGCCGCGGCCGCAAGCTCACACCCAGCCCTGTACGAGCCCACGCCGAGGACGCCGGCATCCCCGTCATCACCGACGTACCCCGCGGCGACGAGTTCGTCACCCGCCTACGCGACCTCGAGATCGACGCCGCCCCCGTGGTCGCCTACGGACACATCCTGCGGCCCGCCGTGCTCGCCGTCCCACGCCTCGGCTGGGTCAACCTGCACTTCTCCGTGCTGCCCGCCTGGCGCGGAGCCGCCCCGGTACAACGCGCCGTCATCGCGGGCGACGAGGTCACCGGCGCCACCACCTTCCTGCTCGACGAAGGCATGGACACGGGCCCCGTCCTCGGCACCGCCACCGAGACGATCCGCCCCACGGACACGTCCGGCGACCTCCTCAGCCGTCTCGCCGTCTCCGGCGCCGAGCTCCTCGTCGCCACCCTCGACGCCCTGGAGGACGGCACCCTCCAACCACAGCCCCAGCCCGCCGACGGCGTCTCCCTCGCCCCCAAGCTCACCACCGACGACGCCCGCGTGGCCTGGACCGCTCCGGCGCTCGCGGTCGACCGTCTGGTGCGGGGCTGCACGCCGGCGCCCGGTGCGTGGACGGTGCTGCCCGACGGGTCCCGGCTCGGGCTGGGCCCCGTGTCGCCGCGCCCCGAGGTCACGGACCTGCGGCCGGGGGAGGTGCGTGCGCTCAAGCGCGAGGTGCTGGTCGGTACGGCGACGCACGCCGTCGCGCTCGGCGAGGTCCGACCGGTCGGCAAGAAGGCCATGCCTGCCCCCGACTGGGCCCGCGGCGGGGGCCGGACGCTCGTCGAGGCGGGCCTGGTCCTGGGCGGTCCCGCGGACTGAGCCGCACCCGGACACCCCCGTACCCGGACACTCGTTCCTCCGGGACCCGGCTGCGTCCGCGCCGTTGCGGACGCCGAGCTCCTTCACCCCGGTGCAGCCTTGTTGCCGACCCGCCAGACGTCAAGCCGCACGTTGCGGTCGTTTGAGCCGGGTGTCCCAGCTCTGGATGGCTGGCGGAGTCGTCCGAACACGTTGGCGAGGACCGTGCCCGGACGGCTGACCAGCAACGCCCACGTAGGATCAGGTGGTGCCGAACTCCTCATCTGACCCGCGCCAGGACGACCCCCGGGGCGACGACCCGCGCCGGAACTCTCGAGGCCGGGAGCGGGGCGCGGCGCGGTCGCGTGGTGACCGGCCCCGGACCTCGCAGGCGCCGTCGGAGCGCCGCAAGCGCACCGACCCGGCCCGCATGGCCGCGTTCGACGTGCTGCGCGAGGTCGACGAGTCGGACGCGTACGCCAACCTGGTGCTGCCACCGCTGCTGCGCGAGCGGCACATCCGCGGGCGCGACGCCGGGTTCGCCACGGAGCTGACGTACGGCACGTTGCGCCTGCGCGGGCGCTACGACGCGATCCTGGCCACGTGCGTCGACCGCCCGCTGCGCGGGCTGGACCCGGCGCTGCTGGACGTGCTGCGCCTGGGCGCCCACCAGGTGCTCGGCATGCGGGTTCCCGTGCACGCCGCCGTCTCCGAGACGGTGGGGCTCGCCCGTAACCGCGTCGGGGCGGGACCGGCGCAGATGGTGAACGCGGTGCTGCGGCGCGTGTCCGAACGTCCGCTCGACGAGTGGCTGGTCGTGCTCGAGAAGGAGGCGCCCGACGCGCTCACAGGTCTCGCTGCCACGCAGTCGCACCCGTTGTGGATCGCCCGCGCGCTGCGCGAGGCGCTGGTCGGCAACGGACGCAGCGTGGACGAGATCGGAGACCTGCTCGCCGCCGACAACGCCGCACCGCGCGTCACGCTCGTCGCCCGCCCGGGCCTGGTGGACGTGTCGGACGAGGACGCCTGGGGGGACGTCGACCTGGTCGCGGGCCGCTGGGCGCCCACCGCGCTGCGCCTGGAGGGTTCGGACCCGTCGGGGATCCCCGCGATCCGGGAGGGCCTCGCCGGTGTGCAGGACGAGGGTTCCCAGCTGGTGACCCTCGCGCTGGCGGGAGCGCCCCTGGAGGGTCGGGACGAGCGCTGGCTGGACCTCTGCGCGGGTCCCGGCGGCAAGGCAGCGCTGCTCGCGGCACTGGCCGCCCAGCGAGGCGCGACTCTCGTCGCCAACGAGGTGGCACCCCACCGTGCCCGCCTGGTCGCGAACGCCCTGGCGGCCATGCCGGACGGCGTGGTCGAGGAGGTCCGCACCGGTGACGGTCGTGAGGTCGGCGCCGACGAGCCGGGTGCCTACGACCGCGTGCTCGTCGATGCGCCGTGCACCGGCCTGGGCGCGCTCCGCCGTCGACCCGAGAGCCGGTGGCGGCGGACGCCGTCGGACCTCGGCGCGCTGACGGGGCTGCAGCGCGAGCTGCTGACCTCGGCGCTCGACGCCGTCCGGCCCGGGGGAGTGGTGGCGTACGTGACGTGCTCGCCGCACCTGGCCGAGACGCAGCTCGTGGTGTCCGACGTGCTGAAGAAGCGCGCCGACGTCGAACGGCTCGATACTCCCGCGGCCGTGCGGTCCGTGGTGAGCGCGGCCGCCGGGCCTGGTGACGACTCCGGCGAGATCCCGCTGTCGGACCGCGACGACGTGCAGCTGTGGCCGCACGTGCACGGGACGGACGCGATGCACCTGACACTGCTGCGCAAGGTGGCCTGACGTCAGACGCCCGCCGGCGGCCACACACCGATGATCACCGACATGACCAGGATCGTGACCAGCTCGTGCGCGAGGTTGAGGGTGGTGAGCGCCGGTGGGCGACCCTCGACGACGTCGTGGGCGACCATGCGGGCTGCGGTGAACCCGGTCCAGAGCAGCAGGCCGGTGACGACTGCTGCCGTGAAGAAGCTGCCCTCGTAGAACTCCCACGAGATGTAGACGGCGCCGGCCAGCACCCACGCCGTCAGGACGCTGACGAGGACGGTGGTGACGATGGGCCAGATGCCCGCGGCCTCGGCTGCCTTCGGGTCCACCCGCGCGAGGCGCATCCAGCGGGTGCCGAACACCTTGGGCGTGTACCAGACAGAGCCCACGACCAGCGTGGACAGGGTGGCCACTGTCACTGCCCAGTAGTTCACGTCGGGGATCATCGTCGCTCCCGGTCTGTGGTGCCCGCAGGTTGGGTGGCGCAGGGAGTCGCGCTCTAGGCTGGCATCATGGCAGCCCTCATCGCCCCCAGCATCCTGTCCGCCGATTTCGCGAACCTCGAGCGTGACCTCGGCCGGATCGCCGACGCGGACTACGCGCACGTCGATGTCATGGACAACCACTTCGTGCCCAACCTGACGCTGGGGCTGCCGATCTTCGAGCGGCTCGCGAAGGTGTCGCCCGTCCCGCTCGACGCGCACCTCATGATCGAGAACCCGGACCGGTGGGCGCCGGCGTTCGCGGAGGCGGGGGCGGCGTCGGTCACCTTCCACGCGGAGGCGGCGCAGGCGCCGGTGCGCCTGGCGCGGGAGCTGCGCAGGCTCGGGTCGCGCGCCGGCGTGGCGCTGCGCCCCGCGACACCGGTGGAGCCGTACCTCGACCTGCTCGCCGAGATCGACATGATCCTCGTGATGACGGTGGAGCCCGGGTTCGGCGGACAGTCGTTCATCGAGGGGACGCTGCCCAAGATCCGGCGGGCCCGGGAGGCCGTGAGCGAGTCCGGGCTGGACGTGTGGATCCAGGTCGACGGGGGAGTGTCACGCGACACGATCGAGCGTGCGGCCGACGCCGGCGCGAACGTGTTCGTCGCGGGCTCCGCGGTGTACGGCGCCGAGGACATCCCGGCGGAGATCGCCACGCTCCGTGAGCTGGCGGCCAAGCACACGCACTGAGCCCGGGGCGGGGTCCGTTCTGATCAAGGATCCGAGCGGACGGAGTGTGCCGAAGCGGACCTCTGGGCTGCTCGCCGGGCTCCGCCGTCGGGTCGCCCTCACACTGTCGGGAAGAAAAAGTGTGCCAAGCGCACGACTCAGCACCGAGTCGGCACGCACACACATCGACCACAGCCCAGACGACAAGGGAGTGGCCTCGTACTTCTGGCCGATCCGGCGACGTGCCACGCCCTCGTAGCATGAGGTCGTGTCCGCCATCCGCTCGGCCTGGGACGAACCGCGGCCCGCCGATCCGCCCGCGACCGGCTGGCGGGACCTGGCGCTCGTCGGTGCGCTGGTCGTCGCCGCGGTGATCGAAGGGCTGGCCCGTCCTGACGTTCCGGGGCGCTGGCTGCAGATCGTCACAGTCGCCGTGCTCGCCCCGACCCTGCTGTGGCGGCGCACGCACCCGCTGCTGATGGTGGTCGTCGCGTTCGTCGGCTCCGGTGTGCCTGCCGTGATCCTGAACCGCGAGCTCGACCTCGTCACCAACGTCTTTATGCTGCTCCTGCCGTACTCGCTGTTCCGGTGGGGGAGCGGACGCGCGATGGTGCTCGGCGCCGCGGTGGTCATGACGAAGACCGGGTTCACCGCGGCGCTCGGGTTTCTCACGCTCTCGGATCTGGTCGCTGCCACCGTGGTCCTCGGCGCGACCTTCGCGCTAGGCCTGGCGCTGCGTTACCGCGCGGGAGCCCGCAGCCGTGAGCGCGAGCAGGTGGTGCTCCTGGAACGTGAGCGCCTCGCGCGGGACCTGCACGACGTCGTGGGACACCACGTCTCCGCTGTCGCCGTCCGGGCGCAAGCCGGGCTCGCCATGTCTCGCGCCGACCCGAACGCCGCCACCGATGCGCTGCGCGTCATCGAGGGCGAGGCCACCCGTGCCCTGGCCGAGATGCGCGCGCTGGTCCGGGTGCTGCGCTCCGCCGAGCTGCGTACGGGTACGGGTGACGGAGAGGGCAGCGACCCCGTCGGCGCAGAAGCCGACTTCGCTCCTGGCCCCGTCCTCACCGACGTCGAACGTCTCGCCGACACCGCCCTGCCGGCCGTCGAGGTGATCCTGGAGGGCGACGTCGCCCGGGTCCCCGCGGCGGTCGGCGCCGCCGTGTACCGCATCGCCCAGGAGTCGGTCACGAACGCCCGCCGGCACGCCCGCGGGGCCACCAGGATCACGGTCCGGGTCGCGGTCGGCGACGCGTCGGTCCACCTCCGCGTGTCCGATGACGGGGCCGCCGCACCGACACGTCCGGCCCGCGAGGGGTTCGGGCTGGCCGGGATGCGGGAACGTGCCGCTCTGCTGGGCGGCACGCTCCACGTCGGTCCGGCCGGGCAGCGGAGCCCGGGGCCGGACACCGGGCCGGACCCAGCACCCGGTGCGGCACGCGGGTGGACCGTCGAGGTGCTCCTCCCGCTGCCGGAGGAGCCCCGTGCGCCTGGAGCATCAAGAGCGCCGCGAGCATCAAGAGCGCCGCGGGCGCCTCGCACGGGCCGGGCGAACCGTTCGTCCGGCCGGCACGACCCACGGTGACCGTCACCCACGACCATCACCCACGATAATGAGCCTTCGATGACGGGACGCGCATGACCACCGAGAACATCCGGGTGCTCGTGGCGGACGACCAGGAGATCGTCCGCACGGGTCTTGCCATGATCCTGGGCGCCCAGGAGGGCATCGAGGTGGTTGGCCAGGCGGCGGACGGGCGGACGGCGGTCGAGCTGGCGCGGCGGCTGCGCCCCGACGTGAGCCTGCTCGACATCCGGATGCCCGGCGTCGACGGCATCGACGCCACGCGGCTGCTCGCCGGCAATCAGGTCACCGACCCGCTCGCCGTCGTCGTCATCACCACGTTCGACCTGGACGAGTACGTCTATGCGGCGCTCCGCGCGGGGGCGCGGGGGTTTCTGCTCAAGGACGCCGGTCCCGCGCTGCTGGCGCAAGCGGTCCGTGCCGCCGCGGCCGGGGACGCGCTGATCGCCCCGAGCGTCACGACGCGCCTGCTGCGCGCGTTCGCCGACGCCGGCCCTCCGGGTGCCGTCGCACAGCCGCTGGACGTGCTCACGGCACGTGAGGAGGAGGTGCTGCTGGCAGTGGCCCGGGGGCGGACCAACACCGAGATCGCACGCGAGCTGTTCGTCACGCTCAGCACCGTGAAGTCGCACGTCGCGAACGTGATGACGAAGGTGGGGGCGCGGAACCGGGTGGAGATCGCGCTCTGGGCGTACGACACGGGCCGGGTGCGGCCGGGACGTGCCTGACCGCCCGCTGGCCCGACAGACATGCCCGCGGCTCGTACTTTCGGCCGGGCGAAGACCGGTCCGCGGGCCCATGACCTACCGGTACGCGGCCCAGCAGGCTCAGTTCATGACAAGAACCCAGGCACTGCCCAGACCCACCAACCGGCGCGAGTGGCTCGTCCCGGCGGGTCTCCTGCTCCTGTCGGTGATCCCGGCGCTCGGCGGTTCCGTGCGGCTCGCCGAACTGGCCTCCGATCCGGCGATCACCGCGGACAACGCGCGCTTCGTGACCCAGCCCCTGCCCGTCGTCTTGCACATCCTCTGTGTGACGACGTACAGCATGGTGGGCGCGTTCCAGTTCGTCCCGAGCCTGCGACGACGGCGCTGGCACCGGTTGGCCGGGCGCATCCTGGCGCCCGCCTGTCTCGGCGTCGCGCTGACGGGCCTCTGGATGACCGCGTTCTACGACCTGCCGGTCCGGGACACCGCGGTGGTCAGCGGGATGCGCTACCTGGTCGGCACCGTGATGCTCGTGTCGCTGGTCCTGGGTGTGCGGGCGGCACTCCGCCGTGACTTGGTGACCCACTCGGCGTGGATGACGCGCGCCTACGCGCTGGCCATGGGCGCCGGGACGCAGGGTCTGCTGCTCGGCCCGTACACGGTGATCGTCGGTGGTCTCGGCCCGGTGTCCAACTCGATCGGGCTCACCGCGGGATGGGTGATCAACGCGGCGGTCGCCGAGTGGTTGATCCGGCGGCGCCGCCCGAGCGCCCGGCGTGGGGAGCGACGCACGGCTGCCGTCGCGCACGGGTGGCGCACGGGTGACGGGTGGGTAGGGCACGGGTGACGGGTGGGGTAGGGCAGGGTGTGACGCAGACCATGCCGGGCACCGGGCCGGATGTGGCATGCTGACGAGCAGCAGTACGCACACACGTGCTCCGGGGTCGGTGTAATTCCGAGCCGGCGGTGACAGTCCGCGACCCGCGTCCCTTCGTGAGGGGGGACCGGTTGATCTGGTGAAACTCCAGGACCGACGGTGAAAGTCCGGATGGGAGGAAGCACGTGCGGCGCCACCGTCCCCCGGGACGTGTGTCGCCGTGACGTCGTGCGCGCGGGCAGGACCGTTTCGGTCCCGTCCGCGTCCCCGTCGTCCACCCCGGAGCACCGACGCTCGGGGAGGACAGCATGGGCCATCCGCCACAAGGCCACGGCACGGGTTACGGCACGAGCCAGGGCACCGGACAGCGCGCCAGTCGGAGCACGGCAGGCACGCAGCACACGGAGCACGCCGCAGGACGCAGCGCGAGGCCTGCCCGACCGCAGCACCACACCGTCGAGGACGCGATGCGTCGCGCGCTCGAGCTGGCTCAGCGGGGTCCGGCCCACGGCCCCAACCCCCGCGTCGGCTGCGTGCTCCTGGACCCGGACGGCCGCCCGGTCGCCGAGGGGTTTCACCGGGGCGCGGGCACCCCGCACGCCGAGGCGGCCGCGCTCACCGCTGCCCGCGCTTCCGGTGTCGACCCCCGCGGTACGACGGCGGTCGTGACCCTGGAACCGTGCGCCCACCACGGCCGCACCGGGCCCTGCGCCGACGCCCTGATCGAGGCCGGCGTCGCCGCGGTGCACATCGCCGTCAGCGACCCGAACCCGGTGGCGACGGGCGGCGCGGACCGGCTCCGTGCCGCGGGCATCGAGGTGACGGCGGGCACGCTCGCGGACCAGGGCGAGGAGCTGCTGCGCCCGTGGCTCCACGCGATGCGCACCGGCCGCCCGTACGTGACCCTGAAGCTCGCGACCAGCCTGGACGGCCGCGTCGCCGCCGCGGACGGCACGAGCCGCTGGATCACCGGCCCCCAGGCACGAGCGCACGCCCACGCCGTCCGCGCCCAGGTCGACGCGATCGCCGTCGGTACGGGCACGGCGCTGACCGACGATCCGTCGCTGACCGCTCGCACGGTCGACGGGGGCCTCGTCAGACACCAGCCGCTGCGTGTGGTCGTCGGCCGCCGCGCGGTGCCGGACGACGCCCGCCTCCGCGGGCCCGGGGGGCCTCTGCTGCACCTGCCGGACCACGACCCCGACGCCGTGCTGGCGGAGCTCGCACGGCGGGAGGTGCGTCACGTGCTCGTCGAGGGCGGGCCCACGCTGGCGACCGCCCTGCTCGCCGCGGATGCCGTCGACGAGCTGCACGCCTACGTGGCGCCGGTGCTGCTCGGGGCGGGTGCCACCGCCGTCGGCGATCTCGGCGTCACGACCATCGGTGAGGCCGCGCGCTTCACCACCCACGACGTGACCCGGTTGGGCGACGACGTGCTGCTGGTCGCGCGTCGCGCGGACGCCGTCCAGGGCGTACGCCCTGACCAGCCCGCACAACCAGCACAGCCCGACCACCAAGCACAGCCCGACCGGCCCAGCCGGCACACCGAGGAGGAGATCTGATGTTCACCGGAATCGTCGAGGAGCTCGGGTCGGTCGTCGCGTTCGACCGACCGGATGCAGACAGCGCCACGGCCCCCGCGCCCGACGCCGTCCTGACCGTCGCCGGCCCGCTCGTCACGTCGGACGCCCGGCCCGGCGACTCGATCGCCGTGGACGGCGTGTGCCTCACCGTGACCTCGGTGGCGGACGGCGCGTTCGTGGCCGAGGTGATGCCAGAGACCCTGCGCCGCAGCTCGCTCGAGACCCTGCGCCCGGGCGCGCCGGTGAACCTGGAGCGCGCGCTGCCGGCGGACGGCCGCCTCGGCGGGCACGTGGTCCAGGGGCACGTCGACGGCGTGGCGGCACTGGTGCGCCGCACCCCCGGCCCGCGCTGGGACGACCTGGCCTTCTCCGCGCCCGGCACACTGACGCGATACGTGGCGGAGAAGGGTTCCATCGCGCTGGCCGGTGTCTCCCTCACGGTCACGTGGGTCGCGGACGACGGCTTCGGTGTGTCGCTCATCCCGACCACCCTCGCGGCGACGACGCTCGGCAGGCTCGCCCCCGGCGACGTCGTGAACGTGGAGGTCGACGTGCTCGCCAAGTACGTCGAGCGGCTCCTCACGGCCGGCGCGGTCGCTCGCCCCGGCGGCGCACCCACAGCCGTCGGTGACCTGACGGCGGGAGCCGCACGATGACCACGAGCCACACGATGACCACGAGCGGCGCGGTGCGGTCCGAGGCGGCGGACTCCCTCCTGGGCGACCGCGCATCGGCCCTCGACCACGCGGCAGCCCGCGACCGGCGCGTGGAGCGCGCCCTTGCCGAGCTCGCCGCCGGACGTCCCGTGCTCGTGGCGGACGACGCGGGCCGCGAGAACGAGGTGGACGTCGTCCTCGCCGCCTCGACGGCGACCCCGGAGTGGGTGGCGTGGACGGTACGGCACTCGTCGGGGTACCTGTGCGCGCCGCTGCCAGCCCACCGCGCCGACTCGCTGGAGCTCCCGCTGATGGTCGAGCGCACCGAGGATCCCCGTCGCACGGCGTACACGGTGTCGGTCGACGCCGCGGTGGGCGTGACCACGGGGATCTCGGCCACGGACCGCGCGCGGACGCTCCGCGTGCTGGCCGACCCGGCGTCGGGGCCGCGCGACCTGATCCGGCCCGGCCACGTGCTGCCGCTGAGGGCCCGCGCGGGTGGCGTGCTGGAGCGTGCTGGACACACCGAGGCCGCGGTGGACCTGGTACGGCTCGCCGGCCGCGCCGTCGAACAGGACGCGCACAAGGAGGGCGCGCACGAGCAGCACGACGCTCAGCACCTCGGTGAGGTGGGCGCCATCGCCGAGCTGGTCCGGGACGACGGCGAGATGATGCGACTGCCCGAGGCGGAGGAGCTTGCCCAGGAGGCCGGACTCGTGCTGCTGTCGGTCGCCGACCTGGTCGCGTGGCGCGAGCTGTACGACCCGGCAGTCCCGGGCATCGCGTCCGGCGACATCCCGTCCGACGGCGTCCCGAGGGCCCGGGTGCACCGGGTCGCGGAGGCGTCGCTGCCGACGCGGCACGGCGACTTCCGGGTGGTCGCCTACCGGGACCTGGTGACGGGCGCGGAGCACCTCGCCCTGACACCCGCGACGCCGGATTCCGTACCCCACCATTCCGCGACCCAGGACGCGGGCAGCACCCGCCTCGTACGGGTGCACTCCGAGTGCCTGACGGGCGACGCGCTCGGCTCGCTGCGCTGCGACTGCGGTCCGCAGCTCGACGCGTCGCTGGCGGCAGTGGCCGCCGAGGGCGGCGCGGTGGTGTACCTGCGCGGGCACGAGGGCCGGGGGATCGGCCTCGCGGCCAAGATCCAGGCGTACGCGCTGCAGGATGCCGGCCGGGACACGGTCGAGGCGAACGTGGACCTCGGGCTGCCGGTCGACGCGCGGGAGTACGGCGCGGCGTCGGCCATCCTGGCCGACCTCGGCATCGACGGCGTCACCCTGCTGACGAACAACCCGGACAAGGTGACGGGCCTGCGCGAGGGGGGCACGGACGTCGTCGGGCGGCGAGGGCTCGTGGTGGGACGCGGGGTGCACAACCACCGCTACCTCGAGACGAAGCGGCTGGTGCTGGGCCACCGCATCGACCGCGAGGACCGGGCGCAGGCCGGCGTTGCTGTGACCACCCGCGTCGGCACGGACATGACGACGGACATGACGACAGACATCAGGACGAGCGAAGGAGCATGCGCATGAGTGGCGTGGGAGCACCCCGGGTGACGGTGGACGGTACGGGCCTGCGGGTCGTGGTGATCGCGGCGAGCTGGCACGAGCAGGTGATGGAGGGGCTGCTCGACGGGGCCCGGAGAGCACTGGTGAGGTCCGGTGCGGACTGGACGGAGGTGCGCGTCCCGGGGTCCTTCGAGCTGCCGGTCGCCGCCGCACGCGCGGCGGCCGGGGGAGCGGACGCCGTGGTCGCGCTCGGTGTGGTGATCCGGGGTGGTACGCCGCACTTCGACTACGTGTGCTCCGCCGCGACGTCGGGCCTGACGGATGTGAGCGTCCGTACCGGTGTCCCGGTCGGGTTCGGGGTGCTGACCTGCGACGACGAGGCCCAGGCACTGGACCGTGCGGGCCTGGAGGGGTCGCACGAGGACAAGGGTGCGGAGGCGGCGGAGGCGGCGGTCGCCACGGCGGTGACACTGCGCGGGCTGGCTCCTGTCTCCGCGTGACACCTGGACGGATCATCTGACTCCTGCATAAATAGTGTGCCAAGCGTTCCAACAAAACCCACGCACCCGGAGACAGGAACCAACAGGCCCCAAGAACGGGCCGGTCCAGGGGTGCGTCGCTCCCCTGGACCGGCCCGTCGCCGGAACGTGGCCTGTGCCATACCCCCGACATGGTCAGAACGTGGGACGGCGGCGGGTAGCGCACCCTGCGCCCGACTAGGCTGGACCCGTGAAGACCTTCGAGACGTTGTTCGCCGAGCTGACCGAGAAGGCCGAGGCCCGCCCTGCGGGATCCGGAACCGTGGCCCAGCTGGACGCCGGCGTCCATGCGATCGGCAAGAAGGTCGTGGAGGAGGCCGCCGAGGTCTGGATGGCGGCCGAGTACCAGTCGGACAGCGAGACCGCCGAGGAGATCTCGCAGCTCCTGTACCACGTGCAGGTCCTGATGGTCGCCAAGGGACTGACCCTCGAGGACGTGTACACGCATCTGTAGCGGGGTTCCCGGGCCCAGCGCCTGGACCTCGCACGCGGATCCGTCGTACACCCAGAGAGGAACCAACCACATGCTGCGCATCGCCGTCCCCAACAAGGGTGCCCTGTCCGGCCCCGCCTCCGAGATGCTGCGCGAGGCGGGCTACCGTCAGCGCCGCGACACCCGCGAGCTCGTGCTCGCCGACCCCGACAACGACGTGGAGTTCTTCTTCCTGCGCCCGCGTGATGTGGCGGTCTACGTGGGCACCGGCACCGTCGACGTCGGCATCACCGGCCGTGACCTGATGCTCGACTCAGGCGCCGACGCCGTCGAGCACCTCGGTCTCGGGTTCGCCCGGTCCACGTTCCGGTACGCGGCACCCGCGGGGCCGGGCGCGACCGACCCCGTCACTGAGGTGAGCCAGATCGCCGGCCGGCGCGTGGCGTCGTCGTACACCACGCTCGTGGCCCAGCACCTGGCCAAGCAGGGCGTCGAGCCTGCCGCCATCGTGCACCTGGACGGCGCCGTCGAGTCCAGCGTGCGCCTCGGCGTCGCGGACGTCATCGCCGACGTCGTCGAGACCGGCACCACGCTGCGGGCCGCCGGCCTCGAGGTCTTCGGCGACCCGATCCTGCGTTCGGAGGCCGTGCTCATCCGGCAGTCGGATGCCGAGGCGCCCGCCGGTCTGGACATCCTGACCCGCCGCCTGGAGGGCGTGATCACGGCCCGCGAGTACGTGCTCATGGACTACGTGGTCCCGGCCGGCCGGCTGGAGGACGCCGTGGCGATCACGCCGGGCAAGGAGTCGCCGACGGTCTCGGAGCAGCACCACAGCGACGCCTACGCCGTGCGCGTCATGGTGCCGCGCCGCGAGACCAACCGGATCATGGACGCGCTGTACGACGTCGGTGCGCGCGCCGTCATCGTGACGTCGATCCACGCCTCGCGGCTGTAGCCAGATGACTGCGGGAAGCGGCGGTACCGATGGCCTGGGCCGGGGTGACGAGCGCTTCCGCACCTTCCGTGGCCGCTTCGGAACGCCGACGGCCTACGGGCTGGCCCTGCTCTTCGTGGGTGGCTGCACGTTCGTGTCGCTGTCGTCGAGCGGCACCGGCGCGGACACCGCGAACCGCGTTGCCATCATCGTGTTCGGCCTCCTGGGCGGTGTCATCGCCTGGCGGTTCGGCGCGGTGCGGGCGATGCCGGACGGGGCAGGGCTGACGGTCGTCAACTATGCGAAGCGTCGCCGGCTGGCCTGGGCGGAGATCGTCACCGTGCGGTTCGGGCCTAACGACCCGTGGGTGCACCTGGACCTGGCCGACGGCGACGTGCTCGCCGTCATGGGCATCCAGCGCGCCGACGGCGAGCACGGTATGGCCGAGGCGCGCCGGCTGGTGTCGCTGATCGCGGAGCTGGGCGAGGCCCCGGAACCGAACCACCCCTCGCCGAAGTAGAACCGTAGCGAAGTAGAAGGGCCAGATAGAACTCTGGCGAGATAGAACCGCAACCTGAGCTGGGGTTCTATCTCGCCAGAGTTCTACTTCGCTGCGGTTCTACTTCGCCCTGGTTCTACTTCGAGGGCTGCCGGTCAGCGCGGGGTGCGGGACTCCCAGTGCGCTCCGCGGCCGCGGGGGCCACGCTCGCCGTCGGGACGACGGTGGTCCCCGCTGCCGCTGCGGGGCGCACGGTCACGGTCGCCGCCCGGACGCGCGGGGCCGCGGTCCAGCGTGATGCGCAGCGGCTTGCCGGCCACACGGGCGCGGGCCAGGCGGTCGAGCGCCTCGTTGTCCAGGGGCGCGATGATGTCCACCAGCGAGAAGCTGCCGAAGATGTCGATCTTGCCGACGTCGGCGCCCGTGATGCCACCCTCGCCCGTCAGCGCGCCGACGATCCCGCCCGGCTGCACGCCGTGCGTGTGCCCGACGGCGATGCGGTACCGCGTGCCACGGGCCGGACGGCGGATGCCGCGCTCACCCTCGGAGCGGCCGCGCGAACGGTCGCCCGAGCGGTCGTGGCGGTCGCCGTCACGCGTGTTGCGACGGGCGGCCGCGGCCTTTGCCTCGGCCTGCTCGCGCTCGTACTCCTCCTGCTCCGCACGGGCACGGGGACCGTCGTCGCCCACCGCGAGCGCCGCCATGGCGGCTGCGATGTCGATGGGGTCGAGGCCGCTCTCGTCGGCGTACGTGCGGATGAGGTCGGTGTACATCTCCAGGCGGCCGGCTTCGCGGCGGGTCGCGACCTTGCCGAGTGCGCTCTTGACCTGGTGGGCCGAGACGTCTCGGGGGGAGGGGATGGCGACCTCTTCGAGCTGGGCGCGGATGGTGCGCTCGATGCTGCGGAGCTTGCCGCGCTCGTGGGGGGTGACGAAGGTGAGTGCTTCGCCGGTGCGTCCGGCGCGGCCGGTGCGGCCGATGCGGTGGACGTAGGCCTCGGGTTCGCCGGGGACGTCGAAGTTCACGACGAGTCCGATGCGGTCGACGTCGAGGCCGCGGGCTGCGACGTCGGTGGCGACGAGGACGTCGAGGGCGCCGGAGCGGAGTCGCTCGACGATCTTCTCGCGTTCCTTCTGGGCGACGTCGCCGGAGATGGTGGCGGCGGAGATGCCCTTTTCGATGAGGGCGGAGCCGACGTCCTCGGCTGCGCCGCGGGTGCGGGTGAAGACGATGGCGGCGTCGGCGTCGGAGGTGGCCAGGACGCGGGCGAGGGAGCCGACCTTGTGGCGGAAGGGTACGACGGCGTAGGTCTGGCGCACCGCGGTGACGGTGGAGGCCTGCCGGGTGACGGCGATCTGCACGGGGTCGGTCATGTGGTGGTCGGCGACCTTGCGGATGGCCGGCGGCATGGTGGCGGAGAAGAGGGCGACCTGGCGCTTGGTGGGTGCCTGGCCGAAGATCTCCTCGACGTCTTCCGCGAAGCCCATGCGGAGCATCTCGTCTGCCTCGTCGAGGACGAGGAAGCGGATGTCGTCGAGCTTGAGGGCGCCGCGGTCGAGGTGGTCCTTGATGCGGCCGGGGGTGCCGACGACGACGTGGACGCCGTCGCGCAGGGCGCGCTGCTGGGGGATGTAGGGGGCGCCGCCGTAGACGGGAAGGACGCGGACGTCGTCGAGCTCGGACGCGAACGACTCGATGGCGTCGGCGACCTGCATGGCGAGCTCGCGGGTGGGGGCCAGGACGAGGGCCTGGACCTTGCGGAGCTTGGGGTCGACGGCGGCGAGCAGCGGGAGGCCGAACGCGGCGGTCTTGCCGGTGCCGGTCTGGGCGACTCCGGTGATGTCGCGGCCGGCGAGCAGCTCGGGGATGGCACGTGCCTGGATGGCGGACGGGGTGACGAAGCCGAGCTTGTCGACCGCTGCCATGAGGGGCGCGGGGAGGTTGAGGCTCGCGAAGGTCGGGCCGGTGGGCTCGGTTGCCTTGGCCGGCTCGGCTGCCGTAGCGGGTGCTGCGGGCTCGGGCGTCGTCGCGGGAGCGGTCGCCTCGGGGGTGGTGACGGCCTCGGGGGTCGTCTGGTCGCCGGTGTGGGCGTCGCCGGTGTGGGCGATGGCCTGCTCGATGTCCTGCTCAGCAGGCGCGATCAGGTCATGGGTGTCGATAGACATGCAGTGATGCACCGTTCGTCGTCGCGGGCGGAGTCAGGGCCGAGGTGAGGGCCCTCGCGTCGCTCGCTCCCGAAACACCTTCCCCGCAGCCAGGGCTGCGGGCCTGCCTCGCACTTTGTGTGCACACACGGGAAGACGACGAACTCCAAGGGGATGTGACACCACTGTATCGGGTGCAGGGCCGTTCGGCACAGAGGTGAGGGGCGTGACGTGCAGCACCCGGGTGATGTTCTGTGTGGTGAGGGCCTTGTTCGTGGGGTCCGTCGGCGCGCCAGTGCGGATACGCAACGGGCTCGCCGTAGTATGGCAGTCGAGACGAACCGGCGTGAGCAAGGGCGGTGTGCGTGTCCACTGGGGCGGAGATGAGCTCCCGGGTGCTGACCGTGCCCAACGTGATCAGCATGGTGCGGCTGGCCCTGGTGCCGGTCTTCGCGGTGCTGATCATCGAGGGTGAGGACGGTTGGGCGCTGCTCGTGCTCGCGGTCTCGGGTGCGACGGACTGGCTCGACGGTGTGCTGGCCCGTCGCCTGAACCAGGTCACGCGGTTGGGGCAGATGCTGGACCCGTTCGCGGACCGGCTCTTCATCTTCGTGACGCTGATCGGTCTGGCGTGGCGTGAGGTGGTGCCGCTGTGGCTCGTGATGGCGATCGTGGCCCGTGACGTGCTGCTGGCGCTGACCGTGCCGGTGCTGGCGCGTCTGGGTTACGGGACGCTGAACGTGACGCTGGTCGGCAAGGTCGCGACGTTCGCCCTGCTGTACGCGTTCCCGCTGCTGCTGCTCGCGGAGGTCCCGGGCTGGCTCGGGGCGTCCGCGCACGTGGTGGGCTGGGCCTTCACCTGGTGGGGGGTCGGCCTGTACTGGCTGGCGGGTCTGCAGTACGTGGCGCAGGTACGCAGGCTGGCGGCGGCCGCATGACCGCACCGGGCCCGACGGTGCGCACGCCGGGCAGGCGCCCGGACGAGTCGATGACGCTCCTGCGGGAGGTCACGGAACGCCCCCTGGACCCGGGGTACGCGCAGATGGCGGAGCGCCGGGCGCGGGACAGGCAGTCGGGACAGGCCGGTACCGGGCGCAGCGTGCCGAGCCTGGTGACGATGCTGCTGGTGGCGATCCTGCTCGGCGCGGCCACGACGGTCGCGGTGCGTGAGCTGCGAGCGCCGCAGCCGGTGGTGGCTCAGGGGCGTGCGGTGCTGATCGAGCAGATCCAGGACCGTGGTGCGCAGGTGGAGTCGCTGTCGAGGCGTGCGGTGTCGTTGAGCTCCGAGGTGGACGGGTTGCAGAGCGACGGGTTGCTGCCGTCGGCGTTGCTGGACATCAACGAGCTGGACCGGTGGGTGAACGGTTCGCTGCCGGTGCGGGGTCCGGGCCTGGTGGTGCGGCTGACGGACGGTTCGGGTGGTGGGCTGGTGGAGCCGGGTGATGCGCCGGCGGACTCGCGGGTGCGGGATGCGGACGTGCAGTTCGTGGTGAACGAGCTGTGGGCGGCGGGTGCGGAGGCGGTGGCGGTCAACGACGAGCGGCTGACGTCGTTGTCTGCGATCCGGAACGCGGGTGACGCGATCCTGGTGGATCTGCAGCCGTTGAACGGTCCGACGTACACGATCGAGGCCGTGGGGGACCCGGAGAAGATGCAGGTGGGGTTCGCGCGGTCGGCGGGGCTGGGTTTCCTGCAGCTGCTGAGCGCGGAGTACGGCATCGAGAACGACGTGTCGACGAGCGAGGGGATGTACCTGCCGGGTGCGGGGGCACCGACGCTGCGGTATGCGCAGAGCCCGCGCTCCGCGGGAGCGAGGCCGACGCCGTCCGCGTCGGCCTCGGGTGCGGGGGCACCGACTTCACAGGACCGATCCCAGGAGGACAACGGATGATCGCGATCGTCGGGCTCGTGATCGGGGTGGTCGCCGGTCTCGTGCTGCAGCCGACCGTGCCGCTGGTGCTGCAGCCGTACCTGCCGATCGCGGTGGTGGCGGCGCTGGATGCCCTGTTCGGAGGGCTGCGGGCGATGCTCGACGGGCTGTTCGACGACAAGGTGTTCCTGGTGTCGTTCCTGTCGAACGTGGTGGTGGCGGCGTTCATCGTGTTCCTGGGTGATCAGCTGGGTGTGGGTGGGCAGCTGTCCACGGCGGTCGTGGTGGTGCTCGGTATCCGGATCTTCTCGAACGCCGCGTCGATCCGACGGCACATCTTCAAGGCGTGAGCATGAGCGACGACGGCGACGAGCGGGAGAAGACCGACAGCACCGAAGCGACGGACGCGACGCCCGACGCGACGCCCGACGCCACGCCGGACGAGCCCGGCCCGGCGTCGGGCTGGAAGCGGGTGGTGCAGCTGCTGCGTCCGCGTGGTACCCGTTCGGAGCTGCTGACGGGTCTGCTGTGCCTGGCGCTGGGTTTCGCGCTGGCGGTGCAGGTGGGGCAGTCGACGGGGGACCAGCTCAGCGGGCTGCGCCAGGACGAGCTGGTGCGGCTGCTGCACGAGGTGACGCAGCGTGCGGACCAGCTGGACGCGCAGGTCTCGGAACTGGAGGAGATCCGGGACGACCTGCAGTCGGAGGACGGTCGTGACCAGGCCGCACGGGACCTGGCCAGGCAGCGCGCCGAGCAGGAGGGCATCCTGTCGGGCCGCCTGCCGGCCCGTGGCCCTGGTGTGCAGATCCGTGTGGCCGACGGTGACCGCCCGCTGGAGGCGCAGGTGCTGTTCAACCTGCTCGAGGAGCTGCGCAACGCCGGCGCGGAGGCCATCCAGGTCAACGGTGTCCGCCTGGTCACGACCAGCTACTTCGTCGACTCCGGCGGCGGTGTGGTGCTCGACGGTGCCGCCATCGCCTCCCCGTACGAGTGGACGGTCATCGGGGACCCCGACACGATCGACCGTGCGCTCGAGATCCCCGGGGGTGCGCTGCCCCGGGTCCGCGAGGAGGGTGGCGAGGCGACCACGTCGGTCGCCGACCAGGTCAGCGTGGACGCGGTACGCATCCCGGGTGAACCGGAGCACGCCGAACCGGCCGACGGGGAGTGACGCCGGACACGTTCGCCGCCCTCGACCGGTCCTTCGTGGGCCGACCTGCAGGAACTGGCATGCGGAACCGCTCGGACGTGGGTAGTTTTATCCGGGTTGGTTCCCAGACCACGGTTCCCGCCCCGAACCTGATCGGGGTAGGTTGAGTGGAACCCGGACGGCGCCTCGCGCGTTGTCCAGGACATAGGAAAAGAAGTACCACCAGACGTAGCAACAGACCGAGCACCATCAGCCTGAGCACGCCTCATCACCACCGCACCCGAGGAGACCTGATGACGGACCCCAGCGCCCATCCGGTCGGGCCCGATACCACGGCCAACCTGGGTCGGATCGCGTTCCCGACCTCCGACGAGCAGGCACCCCGCACGGCCCTGAGCCCCGAGGAGGCCGCGGCCGTCGCTGCCCTCCCGCGCCACTCCGCCCTGCTCATCGTGCAGCGCGGGCCGGGGTTCGGCGCACGCTTCCTGCTGGACACCGGCCGCAGCGTCGCCGGCCGCAGCGAGCAGGCCGACATCTTCCTCGACGACGTCACGGTCTCGCGCAAGCACGCCGAGTTCGTCCGTGAGGGCGACTCGTTCGTGGTACGTGACATCGGCTCGCTGAACGGCACCTACGTCAACCGCGGTCGTATCGACGCCGCCACCCTGGTCACGGGTGACGAGGTACAGATCGGCAAGTTCCGCCTCACCTTCCACGCCAGCCCGCAGTCGCCGGCGCAGTGGGGCGCGGGGACGCCCACCCCGTGACCGCCGGCGCCGCACGCGTCCCCCGCGGCATCGAACCCGGTCGTGACCCCCAGCGGGAACACGACCGGGACCAGGACCGGGCAGGCACCGACGCGACCGAAACCGACGCACCCTGGCCCCGGGGCATCTCCCGGCAGGCCACGATGCGCATCAGCGACGTGCTGCGCGCGCTCGGCCAAGAGTTCCCCTCCGTCTCGCACTCCAAGCTCCGCTTCCTCGAGGAGCAGGGCCTCATCGAGCCGGTGCGCACCCCCTCGGGATACCGCCAGTACAGCCAGGCCGATGTCGAACGCCTGCGGTTCGTGCTCACCGAGCAGCGCGACAGCTACATGCCGCTGAAGGTGATCAAGGAACGCCTCGCCGCGATGGACGCCGACCCCGACTCGGCCGAGCACCCCGCCCCACGCCTGGCCGGCACCGGTGCGCCCGCACGGCGCCGCTGGACCGCACAGTCCGTGGCCGACGCCGCCGGCGTCACCGAGGAGTTCGTCCTGGACCTGGCGGGGTCCGGGCTCCTGCCCACCTCCGGCGGCACCTTCGGGTCCAGTGCCGTCGACGTCGCCCGGATCGCCGGAGCGCTGTCCGAGTTCGGCATCGAACCCCGGCACCTGCGGTCCTTCCGCACCGCCGCCGACCGGCAGGTCACGCTCGTGGACCAGGTGGTGGCCCCGCTGCGCAGCCAGCAGGCCAGCGCCGCACGAGGCCGCGCCGCGAGCATGGCCGGCGAGATGGGCGAGCTGTTCACCCGTCTGCACGCCGCCTGGATCCGCCAGGGCATCGACGACCTCGGCTGACCCCGGCAGACCCCCGGCAGACCCCCGGCGGAGCCGGGCCACAGACGGCCCAGCGGCGGTCCAGACCCAGGACATGCCCGGAACATGCCCGCACCCGACCGTGACGTGACCAGCAATTTGACCGGAGCGCGCGACGAGGGGCCGTCCGACACCGTACGGTGAATGAGTGAGGCCGGACGACGTGCCGATGGTTCCCGTGGAGGTCCTCGGCGTTCGACAGCAGCAGCGCGATCAGGAGATCGTGGTGCTGCTGCTGGACAGCGCCGCCGACCTGGCCATCCCCATCGTCATCGGCGCCCGCGAGGCCAGCGCCATCGCCATGGCCCAGGCAGGGCTCGCCACACCCCGCCCCATGACGCACGACCTGCTGCGCGACGTGCTCGGCGCCGTCGGCGTCACCCTCGAACGCATCGAGATCGTCGCCCTGGAAGGCGGCATCTACTTCGCCGAGCTCGTCCTGAGCAACGGCGTGCACCTCGACTCCCGCGCCTCCGACGCCATCGCCCTCGCCGTACGCACCGGCAGCCCCGTCCTGTGCTCGGCCGAGATCGTCGCACTGGCCGGGGTCGAGATCGTCGACGTCGACCAGCAGGCCGAGGTCGAACGCTTCCGCGACTTCCTCGACCACGTCACACCCGAGGACTTCCTCGGGCCACCCGGGGGAGGCAACCAAGGCGGTGGCCGAAACGGCTGAAAGTGGACCAACTCGCGACACGCCGGGGCGTTTCACGGCGCGCATCTTTGAAATCACCTTCGACGCGCCTTAGCGTGGCCACGACACCCCAGGAGGCACAGTGAACACCAGCGGTGAGAGAGCCACACGCGCTACGGTCCCGCACGGCGCGCAGGGTCTCCTCTTCGGTGAGGACCTGACGGAGCAAGACGCCACGACCGGCTACCGCGGTACCACGGCATGCCACATCGCCGGCATCACCTACCGTCAGCTCGACTACTGGGCGCGCACCGGCCTCGTCGAGCCGAGCATCAAGCCCGCGACCGGGTCCGGCACCCACCGGCTGTACAGCTTCCGGGACATCCTGGTGCTCAAGGTCGTCAAGCGGCTCCTGGACACCGGCGTCTCGCTCCAGCAGATCCGCACCGCCGTCACCGCGCTGCGCGAACGCGGCGTCGAGGACCTCGCGCAGATCACCCTCATGTCCGACGGCGCGAGCGTGTACGAGTGCACCTCACCCGACGAGGTCGTCGACCTCGTCGCCGGTGGGCAGGGCGTCTTCGGCATCGCCGTCGGCCGGGTGTGGCGCGAGATCGAAGGCACTCTCGCCCAGATGCCCACCGAGACGCTCGAGCAGAGCGACCCGGGCGACGTGCCCGCCGTCGAGGGCGACGAGCTGGCCCAGCGCCGCGCCGCCCGCTCCGTCGTCTGACCCGTTCTACCGGCCGTCTGGCACGGGGTGGCAACACACCCCGGACCAGGCGGCCCGCCCCGTCCGGGGGACAGGCGTAACCTGCGAGCATGCAGCTCACGTTTGATGGCCATGCCTGCGTCTCCGTCAGCCTGACCGACACGGCCGGGACGCTCGTCATCGACCCAGGCACCTTCAGCGACACCGCAGCCGCGCTCTCGGGCGACACCGGCGCCGTGCTGATCACCCACGACCACGCCGACCACGTCGACGTGCCCGCCGTCGTCGAGTTCCTCGCCACGGCCCCGGACGTCCAGGTGTGGGCCAGCGCACCGGCCGCGACCGCCCTGCGCGCCGGTGGCGCACCGGAGAACCAGATCAACGAGGTCTCACCCGGTCAGGTGCTCGACGCCGCCGGGGCACGGGTCACCGTCGGTGGCGGCGACCATGCCGTGATCCACCCCGAGATCCAGCGCGCCGTGAACGTCACCTACCTCGTCGAGGTCGACGGGCAGAGCCTCTACCACCCCGGCGACTCGTTCGTGCCACCCGCGCACCTGCCGCAGGGCGGGCTCGACGTGCTGCTCGTCCCCGTCTCCGCGCCGTGGCTCAAGATGGAGCAGGCCATCGACTTCGCCTGCTCGGTCCCCGCCGGCGTCGTCGTGCCGATCCACAACGTGTTCCTGTCCGACGTCGGGCACGGCATGGTCGCCCGCTTCCTCGACACGGCGCGCCTGGGCGGGGAGTACACCTACGCGCGGCTCGCCGTGGGGGAGCCGCTGGCGATCTGACGCCCGCCCGCCCACACCGCTGACGCTCCATACCTGACGCTCCATACCTGAGACTCGCTGTCCGGGTTGCGGAGTTTGCGACGCACGGTTCCGGTGGGCGACGCTGTGCCCGTGGCAGAGGAAGAGATCGAACAGGCAACCAACCTCGCGGTCACGCTGGGCTGGGTGATCCTCGCGGTCGCCGCCGCGTACCTCGTGGTGATGCTGGCCTCGAGGGTGGTGCAATACGCCGCTCGCAGCCACGACACGGTCCGGGAGATCGCACTGCGGCTGCGCGGCCCCGCGCACGCCACCTTCATGGTCCTCGCGATGTGGATCGCCGTGTGGTCGACCGCCAACCGCGGCGACCACTGGCTCCCCGTGCTGCAGCACGTGGTGCTCGTCTCCGTGATCCTCAGCTCGGCCTGGATGGTCGCGACCATCGCGCTCGTCATCGAGGACCGGGCCCTGCACCGCGTGGGCAACCGCCTGTCGGGACGGCATGCACGTCGGATACGCACCCAGATCATGGTCGTGCGGCGCCTGACCATCGGGCTGGTGTCCGTCGTGGCCTGCGCCGCCGTCCTGTTCACCTTCCCCGAGGCGCGCGCCGCGAGCGCCAGCCTGCTGGCGTCGGCGGGTGTGCTCTCCGTGGTCGCGGCGCTGGCGGCCCAGTCGGCGCTGGGGAACGTGTTCGCCGGGCTGCAGATCGCGTTCAGCGACGCGGTGCGGGTCGGTGACGTCGTGGTCGTCGAGGGGGAGTGGGGCACCATCGAGGACATCACCCTGGCGTACGTGGTGGTGGGCATCTGGGACGAACGCAAGCTCATCGTGCCGTGCACCTATTTCACGTCGACGCCGTACGAGAACTGGACGCGGCGGTCTACCGAGGTGCTGGGGACCGTGGAGATCGACGTCGACTTCCGTGTGCCGCTCGACGCCATGCGGGCCGAGCTGCGGCGCATCGTGACGGGGTCCTCGCTGTGGGACGGGCGCGTCGCGAAGCTGCAGGTCACCTCCGCGGTGTCCGGGGTGGTGCGCGCCCGGGCACTGGTCAGCGGCGCGGACAGCTCGGACCTGTGGGACCTGCGGTGCCTGGTGCGCGAAGGGCTGGTGACCTGGTTGCAGCGCGAGGTGCCGGACGCACTGCCGCGGACACGGTGGGAGGACGGCGCGGGCGGTGCGGTGGTGCGGGGCACCGTGGACGCCGTGACGTAGACGCCGCAGCCGAGCCGCTACGCCCCGCTACAGCAGGGGCCGTAGCGGGGCCAGCAGGTACTCGCCGATCTTGGCGAGCGCGCCGCGCTCCGCCCACTGGGCGAGCGTGAGCTCCTGCGCGTTGGACAGGTCCATCGCGAAGATGTCCTCCATGCGGCCGGCCAGGCCCGGGTCGACGACCTCGAGGTTGATCTCGTAGTTGCCGGTGAGGCTGAGGCGGTCGATGTTGGCCGTGCCGATGGTGGTCCAGCGACGGTCGATGGTGGCGGTCTTGGCGTGCACCATCGCGCCCTGGTACAGGAAGATCCGCACCCCGCCGCGCAGCAGCGAGGCGTACTGGCCGCGTGCCAGCCAGTCGGCCACCACGTGGTTGGAGCGGTGGGGCACCAGGACCCGCACGTCCACACCGCGGGCGGCCGCGGCCAGCAGGCCGGCGTGGATGTCGTGGTCGGGGATGAAGTAGGCCTGGGTGATGTAGACGTGGCTGATGGCCCGGTCGATGGCGTCGAGGTAGATGCCGCGGATCGGGAACACCAGCTCGGACGGTGCGTTGCGTGCGGCCTTCAGGTGCGGCAGCCAGGTCCCCGACCCGACGTCGGCCAGGATCGGGTGGCGCTGCTTGCGGTGCCGGTTCCAGAAGTCGACGAACGCGTTGCGCAGCTCCCATGCCGAGGGCCCCTGCAGACGCACGTGCGTGTCACGCCAGTGCGTCGCGTACAGGGAGCCGATGTTGTACCCGCCGACGAAGCCGAGGTCGTCGTCGACCACCAGGATCTTGCGGTGGTCGCGGCCGGAGGTGCGGACGTTGAGGTACGCCATCCCGGGGCGCAGCACCGGGAAGCGCAGTACGTGCACGCTCGGCGGGAAGCGGAAGAACGACATCGGCACCACCAGGTTGGCGAAGCCGTCGACGATCACGTAGACGTCCACACCGCGCGCGGCGGCGTCGATCAGCGCCTGCTTGAACTGCTGACCTACCTCGTCGTTCTTCCAGATGTACGACTCCAGCATCACGGTGCGCCGTGCGCCGCGGATGGCATCGAGCATCGCGTCGTACAGGTCGGCGCCGTACGTGTAGACCGTGGTGGCGGTCTCGTCGATGTGCTCGGTGAGTGGCTTCTCGGTGGGGAACTTCGAGGTGAGCGGGTGGATGCGCCGCCGGATCATGTCGGTCACGGTGAGCGCGACGGCGGCGGTGACCGGCACGGCAGCCGCGACGATCGCGGCCCGGGTGGCGATCGTGCGTGCGCGCTGGACGAATCCCGACGGGATGTCGAGCGTGAGCTTGGGAAGGTTACCGGGGACCTTGCGAGACTCCACGCGCTCACGGTACCCGGTCACGTCCGCCTGTTCCTGGAACGCCACCGCCGCGGTCCTCGGCGCGTCAGCCAGTCGGGGACACCGGCTGCAGGCCGGGCGGGACGTCCGCGCGGTCCGAGGGGGCCCTGCGCAGTGTGAATCGGAAGCTGGATCCCTGCCCCTCGCCGCCGCTGACCGCCCACAGGCTCCCGCCGTGCTGGTCGACGATGGTGCGGGCGATGGCCAGTCCCAGTCCTGAGCCGCCACGTTCGCGGGTGTCCGAGGCATCGACCTGCTCGAAGCGTCGGAAGATAGCCTCCAGCTTGTCGGGCGGGATGCCACGGCCCTGGTCGTCCACGTGCACCTCGACGAGGTCGTCGACCGGCGCCGCGGTGACGGTGACGGTGTCGCCGGTCGACGAGAACCGTACGGCGTTGCCGAGCAGGTTCGTCAACGCGCGCACGATGCGCTCGCCGTCGGCACTGACCCGGAGATGGGAGGGCACGGGCCGCAGGGCCACATGTGCCTGGTCCGCCAGGACGGTGACCTGCTCGACGGCGTCGGCGACCAAGGCGTCCAGGTCACGTTCTTCCAGCTCGAGCCGGGCACGGCCCGCCTCCAGGCGTTCGGTGTCGAGGATGTCGTTCACCAGCCGTGCGAGACGTTCGCTGCTGTCCAGCGCGATCTCGAGCAGCCGAGCACGGCGCTCGGGTGCTCCGTCCAGTGCCTTGCTGTCCAGGAGCCCGAGAGCACCACGGATACTCGTCAGAGGAGTGCGCAGCTCATGGCTCACCACGGACACGAACTCGTCCTTGAGCCGCTCCACCTCACGCCGTTCGGTGATGTCACGGAACGCGACGACCGCGCCACGGATGCCCGTCTCGTCGCGCAGCGGGCCGGCCGTGACCTCCACGGGCACCTTCGTACCGTCGGCGCGCACGTAGACGTCCTCCTCGGCTGTCACGGTGACGCCGTCGCGCAGGGCTTCGGTGACGTAACAGGTGTCGGGCGTGTCGGGCGTGCCGTCCTCGTCCGGGGCGTGGAAGGTGGCGTGGGCCGGGCGGCCCACGAGGTCGTCCGCCGCCACACCGAGCATGTGCGCGGCGGCCGCGTTGACGAAGGTCACCCGCCCCCGGGAGTCCACGCCGTAGATGCCCTCGGCCACTGACTCCAGGGTCCGTTCTCGTTCGGCGGCCAGCGCACGCAGCTGCGCCGTACGTTCGGCCACGCGTCGTTCCAGCGCGTGCCGCAGCGACTCGTTGTCCACGACGACGAGGACCTGGCGCACGGCGATCGCGACCAGCACGGACACCCACAGCACGTTCGCCGCCAGGGGGAGCTCCCGGGCTGACTGGAAGACACGGACGAGCGCCGCGGCAACGACCACGCAGAAGCTGACGACCGTCCCCGGTACCGGTGTACCGTCGCCGGAACGGGTACCAGCCGGGCTGTCGGACACGCTGGGGTGACGAGCCGCGAGCGCCGTGGTGACGGAGCCGACGAACCCACCCATCCAGCCGATCTCTGCTGCGGTGAGAAGGACGGCCATGACGTCGGACACGGCGTACAGCACGACCCCGCTCCCGAGCAGCACCAGCGGTGTCCGTTCGGCCTTGTCCGAACGGGCCATGACGAATACGGCGAGAGTGGCCAGCACCACGTCGAGCACAGGCAGGTTGTACCAGGCCGGTGTCGGCGCCTGTGCCCAGGTGTCCGGACGCAGGGTGACAGCGAACATCGCGATGTAGAGGACCGAGCCGCCAACGACCGTGCTGTCGAGCAGCAGCCGGAGGAGCTGTCTGCCGTGCAGGCGAACCGACGGGAAGAGCCAGAGGCCGACGACTCCGAGCAGGAGCGCGGCCTGGTAGGCCATGTCGCCGATCGTCGGGCTGCCCGCCTGGCTGGCGTACAGGGTTCCGCACAGACCCACCACGTGGCCCAGAGCAAGTGCTCCCCAGGCCAGCCGGCGTCGTCCCGCAGACCGTCCCACGCACCATACGCAGGCGATCGCCGCGACCGCTCCCGCCGTCAGGACAGCCGTGCGCGAGACCTGGTGGCGCACCGCCGGGTCGAACGGGCCCGTTGCCACGACGGCGAGCGCCAGCACCGCTGCCGCTGCCACCCAGCACCAGCGCACGAAGCTCTCGTGCTGCTGTGCCGTGCTCACCGGTGCCATCCGAGGATGTCGGCGATCTGGTCGGGCAGGGTGAGCGGGTCGAACGGTTTGGCGATCGTGCCCGCGAAGCCGAGCTCGTCGTACCGGCGCCGTTCGGTGGGCTGTACCTTTGCGGTCAGCAGGATGACCGGGATGGTGCGGGTGCGCGGATCGTCCTGGAGCTTGGCATACGTGGCCGGTCCGTCCATCTTCGGCATCATCACGTCGAGCAGGACTACGTCGGGTGGGTCGGCGCCGCACAGGGCGACGGCGGTCTCTCCGTCGGGGGCGACTGTCACCGCCCAGGTGGTGACCGCTTCCAGGCCGATGCGTACGACGTCCCGGATCGACTCGTCGTCGTCCACGACCAGGATCCTGTGGCTCATGCGACCGTCTCCGTCGCGACCGTCTGGAGTATCTGAGGCATCAGCCGTCCACCTCCTCGCGGCCAGGAAACCGCTGCGCGTCCATCGTTGCACGGGCAGTGCCGGGCGCGCGCGTCGGTGGGTCGCGCGTGCCTGTCGTGGGCGACGGAGGAGCGGGCGGGCACTTTCGTGCCTACGGTCATGGGGAGGCGTGCACAGCCGGTCATCCAGGAGCCGGTGCGCCGGTGACGGAGGTGGACATGACCGACGACGTGAGGGCCACATGGTCGGCGCTGGTCGTCGAGGACGACCCCGACACCGCGGAGTTCACGCGCGCCGTGCTGGAGAGGCATGCCGGCATGGATGCCGTCGTGGCCGCGGACGCGGACGCGGCGCTACGAGCACTGCGCGCGGGCAGCTTCGATCTCGTGATCGTCGACGTGCAGCTGCCCGGGCGGTCGGGCCTGCAGATCCTGCCCGAGGTGCACGAGCTCGCGCCCGGTGTCCCGGTCATCATCCTGACTGCGCACCAGCGGGTCGACTACGCCGTCGGCGCGCTGCGTGGTGACGCCGACGACTTTCTCGTCAAACCCGTTGACGTACCGCTGCTGGCCGAACGTGCCAGAACGCTCGCTCGACAGGGCCGGGAGCGCAAGGCCGCTCAGCGCAGCCGCACGATCCTCGCTGTCGGTGCCCATCCGGACGACGTCGAGATCGGCGTGGGTGGCACCCTTGCCGCACACGCCAGCACGGGCGACCGTCTCGTGATCCTGACGCTGTCCGGCGGTTCGGTGGGCGGCAACCCCGGGATCAGGCACCGTGAGTCGCAGGCGGCTGCCGACGTGGTGGGCGCGCGACTGATCCACCTGTCGTTCGAGGACACCCACCTGGACCCCGCCTCAGGACCGATCACGGCGGTCGAGGAGGTGGTGCAGGACGTCAGGCCGGACCAGATCTACACCCACAGCAACCAGGACCGGCACCAGGACCATCGTGCCGTCCACCAGGCGGTGCAGGTCGCCGCGCGTGGTGTACCGGATCTGGAGTGCTTCCAGAGCCCGTCGTCCACGACGGACTTTCGGCCCAACACGTTCGTCGACGTCGCGGTCCACCTGGAGACCAAGCTGCAGATGCTGCGTGCCTTCGCCTCACAGGCCCATCGTGACTACATGGCCGAGGATCTCGTCCGTGCCACCGCGCGTTACTGGTCCCGGTTCATCCCCGGACGTTACGCAGAGCCGCTGGAGACCGTGCGTTCCACCCTGCGGCTGCCGGTCCCTGACCAGCTGTCGCCGGGACGGGACCACGGGTGATGACTCCACCGAGCGGGGCCGCCGCGACGGCTGACGGTCTCTCCGGTCTGTTCGTCCGGGTCCTCCTGGACGCAGACGCCGTCGCGCTGCGCCAGGTACCGTTCACCGTCGCCTGGACCACGGCGTGGGTCCTGGGCTTCCTCGGGGCCGGTGACGCCGCCGACCGCCCGCAGATGTGGGTCGGTCTGGCACTGGTTCTCGGCCTCCAGATCGCCGCTGCCTTCCTGCCATGGCACCGGCTGACGCCGTCCTGGCAGTCGGTGCCCCCCCTGGCGCACCTCGCGGCGGTCGTTCTTCTCGGTCACGCCGACGGCGCCCCCACCCCGTTCCCCGACGCGCTCGTGCTGCTCCCGATCAGCGCCCTCGCCCTGCGGACGACCTGGCCCACCGTGACCCTCGCCGTCGTGGCGGCCCCCGTCGTCCAGGCGGCACTTGCGGTCGCAGCACCGGGGCGCGCCGCCTGGCCGACGTCGGGTGACGTCGTGGTGGCCCTGGTGGCCCTCGTGGTGGTGCTGGGCACGGTCGGGGCGGCGGGCACGGCTCGGCGGCTGCGAGCCGAACAGGGCCGCGCGGTGGAGGCGGCACGGCTCGAGGCACAGCTCAGGCCGATCGGACGGATCGGCCATGACCTGCGGTCGCCCCTGACGTCGGTGCTGGGGTACGCCCAGCTGCTGGGTGCCCGCGCCCCGGCCGACGAGGAGCGCCAGTTCGTGGACGCCATCGAGCGTAACGGGCGGCTGCTGCTGCGCCGTATCGACGAGCTGGTGGTGGGCGTACAGCTCGCGACCGGGGGCCTGGGGATCGAGCGGCGGGACGTCGACCTGGCCCGCATCGTCGGTGCGAGCCGTGACGAGCTGGCTACGAGGTCCCGTTCGGCAGAGGTCGCGCTGGAGGTCGTGGCCCCCCACCCGGTGCCGTTGTCGGCGGACCCGGATCTTCTGGCGTTGGCGGTCACCGGTCTTCTCGAGCGCGCGCTCACGTCGACCTCCCGGGGAGGGGAGGTGATCGTGCACGTCCGCCCGCGCGACAGGACGGATCAGGGCGAGTCGTCGGGAGGCGTGCTCGACGTCGTCGCGCCGTCGTCCATCTACGCTCCGGACGTGTCCGACCAGCCGGACGAGGCGGGTGGTGACGGCGTGGCGCCGTACCCGCCCGTGGTGCGGGCGGTCGTGGACGCACACCGCGGTTGCCTGGAAGTGGACCGTGTCCGGGGTGGGCAGGTCACGGTCACGATGGAGTTGCCGAACCCGTCGGGACGGTCATCGTCGGCGGCAGCTCGGTCCACACCTCGCTGAGCGCGGTCCAGTGCTCCGGCGTCATGCGGGAGTACGGCGTGACGTTGACAGCGGTGATGCCGTGCGTTGACGACGCCCGGACGGCATTCGCCATCAGCTCCGGGGAGATCGACCCGGTCGACGAGTCCTCGTCCCACAGCCCCACCGACAGCACGACGTCGGACGGGAGTCCCGCGCCGGTGAGCGCTGCCGTGAACTCCTCGATCTCCTCGGGCGAGCGCTCGGACAAGCCCAGGTACACCCACAGCACCAGGACGTCGGCGTGCTCGGCGAGCCGCGTGTAGCTCAGGCCTGCATTGACATCCCCTGCGGAGGGTTCCTCCCAGTCGATCAGGGCGTCCATTCCGAGACGCGGTCGTTTGCCCGTCTCGGAGCCCACATCGTCCAGGACGGCGGCAGCACGGCCGAGGAAGTCAGAGAGCACCTGCGAACGCCAGGCACCGATCTCCGGTGCGTAGGGGCGGATCTCTCCGTCGGCGTCCCGTGGCCAGTCCTGTTCACCTGTCATCGTGCGGTACAGGGCCGCGTCGTCGTCGCCGAACGTCTCCTGGTCGAACTTGAGCTCGGTGAGGGTGATCTGGTCGGGCTGGTAGCGGCGGGCGAGCTCGGCGACGAGCTCCAGGATCCGTTCACCCACGGCGCCGTCGTGCAGCGCGCTGGCCGACGGCGTGTACACGGAGCGTGTGCCGTCGGGCCGGACGCCCGCGACGGAGGGGTCGTTCTCGATCCAGCGGGGGATCAGTGCGTCGATCTGGAGGTCGACGAGTCGCGGCTGGTCGTCGGGCCCTGCTGCCGTCTCGGCGATGGCACGGGCGAGATGGTCGCGGCCTGGTTCCGCCGCGACGTCCGGGTGGGCGTCCCAGTCGAACGCGGTCCACTCGACCCGCCCGGCCGCGAGGGAGACGGCGTTGACGTGTGCCTGCTCCAGGTGCTGTTGCACGGCGTCCCAGTCCTGGTCCGGGTCGGCGATGTCCTCGAGGCCAAGGCTGACGGAGTGCTGGACCGGTGCCTCGATGAGCGGCCGGTCGACGGTCGGGGGTGACGGGTCACCGGAGCAGGCGGACAGGATCGCCGGGAGGGCCACAGCGAGGACGAGGGAGACACGGGCGACCGTACGTGCCGGAGTGCCGCCGGGGGTGCAGCGCCGTCCGTCGTGGTTCATGGGCCCTGCCCTGTGTCGACGGAGACGGTCCCGCTGCGTTCCATCTTGTTCCACCGGTTCTCCGCACCGCGCAGCTCCAGCCACATCGCGCGCAGCATCACCAGGCTCATCAGCGTCGAGTAGAAGGGCCACAGCGGCAGTGTCCAGGCGTGGCGCAGGTCGCCGGGCGCGCGGTCGAGAAGCACGGCGAGGAGGAGTAGCGCCAGGGTCAGGGGCAGGCTGAGGAACAGGAGCAGCTCCCACGGGGAAGCGGGCAGGGCGCCGGGTTCACCGAGGGCGGCCACCAGTACGAGCAGGGCGAGGCCGGCGACCTGCATCACTGGTCCCAGCACCTGGGTCACGAGGTTGAGGACGAGGTAGGCGCCGAATGCCCCGTACCGCAGGTTGCCGGTCATGTCGGCATGCAGTCCGATCGTCTGCAGCAGGCCCCGGGCCCAGCGGACGCGCTGCTTCCAGAGCGTGCCTGGGGTGGATGGAGACTCGGCGTGGACCAGCGCACGGGGCGCGAAGGCTGCCCGGTAGCCCGCACGGTAGACGCGCCACGTGAGCTCGAGGTCCTCGCCGACGGTGTCCTCGCTGAGCGGCCCGGTGCGTTCCAGGACGTCTCGACGGAACGCACCGATATTGCCGGAGACGACCGGCAGGCAGTGCAGTGCGCTCAGGGCGCGCCGCATCAGTCCGGTCCCGAGATGGCTGATCAGGGCGAGGAACCGCGTCTGCACGTGGTCGAGGTTGACCGGGCGGTCATCTCCGCAGACGGCGCCGATCCGCTCGTCGGTGAAGGCGCGGACCATCTCGGTGACGGTGTCCGGTGCGAAGATGCCGTCCGCGTCGACCAGCATCAGGACCTCTCCGGTGGCGTGGCGGATTCCCCGGTTGAGGGCCGCGCCCTTGCCGCTGTTGGGCTGGGTGAACACGCGCACACCGGGCAGCTCGGCCGCGAGCGCCTGGAGCTGCGAGTAGGTGTCGTCGGTGGATCCGTCGTCGACGCATATGACCTCGAGGCCGGGGTAGTGGCTGCGGGCGATCGACCGAACGCAGTTGTCCAGCACCACCGCCTCGTTGTAGGCGGGAACGATGATCGACACCGAGGGTGGTGCGGTGCGCCCGGGGTGGTCGAACCAGGTGCCGGCCTGTGGCGGGGTCCCTGGTGGTGGTGGCCGGTTGCGGGCTTCGAACCAGACGGCGAAGGGGACCATGAGCAGACGCACCGCACCGGCGGCGAGCATCGTCATGCCGAAGACGAGCGCGAGGATGAGCAGCACCTGGGTCATCGTGGTCCGGTTTCGATCCGACCGAGCGCCACGCCCAGGACGGCGTCCAGGAGCTCGGGGGCGAGGGCGCTGTTGGCGCCGAACCTGGCGTTGACCTCCAGCACGACCGGTACCCCGGCGGCGTTCCGCCGGATGTCCATGTCGACCGGGCCGACAAGGTCGAGTGCCTCGGCAGTGTCTCGTGCGATGGCCGCGATGTCGCGTGCTGCGCCGTCGGCCACCCGCACCACGTGGAGGGCGTTGCCCACCCGGCCCTGCTTGAGCGCGGTCTTCTCCAGAACCACGACGGTGGTGTCTCCGCTGGGTTGCCGGTACAGCTGGGGGCAGTACTCGGTACCACCGGCGAACGACTGGACCAACCACGAGCCGTCCAGTGCGTCCCAACGGGTGGAGGTCGGCAGGTCTGCGGGTGACTCGACGACCCGGACCGCGCGCCCGCCGCGTGAGACCCGTGGCTTGATGACGACCGGGCCGCTCGCCCACGCCAGCGCCTGGTCCACGTCCAGGAGGTCTGACGGCTGCGCGTACCGGGGAACGGCAACGCCGGCGCGGTCCAGGGCGAGCATGGTCAACAGCTTGTCCGCTGCGATCGCGGCCGGCCCGGGCGCGGGAGTGAGGACAAGGCCCTGCGCGGTCCCGTTCCGATGTGCTGCCCGGCCGAGCGCCTCTGCGAGCACCGCGATCTGGGCGAGCTCGTCCTGGACGGTGGGGACGAGCAGGTCGGGTGTGTACCTGTCCAGCAGGTCCAGCATTCCCGACGTGTACGCCCAGTCGTCCGCACGCGGTGCCCGGTCGGTCAGAGAGAAGTGGGGGTCGTCCACAGCGACCACATCCACGCCGACCCAGGACAGGTCGGCGCCCGCAGCGGCGCGTGCCATCAGCTGCGCACCGAGGCTGCGGCCGGCAGGGCCGCCCACGCCGGTCACGAGAAGAGTGGTCATCGGACGATCCGCATCGGTTGGCTCCTCACGCATGTCCTCAGCCGAGTGTCACCCGCGCCCTGGTGCGCCGCACGTGGAGGTCACTGGATCGAGGTCGCCAGCGGGTGGGAGCGGATGGCGGCCGCGAGCTCGCCCTCGATGCGGTCGAGATAGACGCCGGTGGTGGCGATCGACGCGTGGCCCAGCAGCTCCGCGACCACCTTGACGTCCCAGCCGTCCGCCACCAGCAGGGTCGCCGTGGTGTGCCGCAGCGCGTGCGGGGTGGCCTCCCGCTGGTACGGCTCAGGCATCCTCCGCACCGCACGGGCAAGGAGCGCGCGGATCGCCTGGGTGTCGATGCGCCGGCCCCGCCAGGACAGCAGCAGGGCGCGCTGGGCGTCCTCGTCCTGCGGCCGCTTGGCCGCGAGCGCCGGGCGCAGGTGGGTGAGGTAGTCGTCGAGGGCGCGGGCCAGAGGTGGGGAGAGGGTGACGGTCCGGGTGTTGCCGCCCTTGCCGCGGATGCGCCAGGTGGTGCGTTCGGGTTCGCGGGCGACGTCGTCGACGTCGGTGCGGGCGAGCTCGGAGACGCGGGGGCCGAGGACGAGGAGGAGCGCGACGACGAGACGGTCGCGCAGGGCGAGGTCCTGGTCGGTGCGGGCGGGGGTGTCTGCGGGTGGTGTGGTCAGGAGGCTGCGTGCCGCGCCGGCGGACAGGGCGGTACGGGCGGTGCGCAGGGTGCCGCGGACCTTGGCTGGTGGTGCGGCCCACTGCATGGGGTCGGCCTGGACCCAGCACTCGCGCGCGGCGTGGGCGAAGAAGCGGGTGACGGACTGGCGGAAGCGGTTGACGGTCGCGGTGCTGCGGCCTGGCCCGGGTTTGCGCTGGGGGTCGGTGTAGCGGGCGTCGGGTGCGGCCTGGTAGCGCACGAGGAGGGTGTCGACGTCGTTGCCGGTGATGTCGTCGAGGATGCGGTCGTGGCCGGCGAGGCGGCCGAACTCGGTGACGTCGCGGGTGTAGCTGCGAGCGGTGGCGGGGGACAGGACGCCGCGGATCGTCTCGACCTCGACCGTCGCGAGGTAGCGGCGGGTGGCTTCGGCGACGGTGATGCGCTCGAGGCGCGGAGGGGCGACCATGACCGTCACCCTAGGCGGGACCACTGACACTCCCGATATGCCGGAATGTGGGGCTGACCTGCGGTGAAGCGGGTCGGTGTGGTGGTGGGTGAGGAGCTGGTGGGAGCGTTCGCGCCGGTGCTGCGGATCCTGTCGGGGGAGTGAGGCGTCGGCCTGGAGCACGGGGCGAGCGCACGTGGTCGAGCGCACGTGGTTGAATCCGCAGGTGCGCGCCATCGTCTTCGATTCCTTCCGCGGCCCGACCGAGGTCCGGGAGGTGCCCGACCCGAGTGCCCCCGACGGCGGGGTGGTGGTCCAGGTCCGCGCGACCGGCCTGTGCCTGAGCGACTGGCACGCATGGTCCGGTCACGACACCGACATCACCACCCTGCCGCACGTGCCCGGGCACGAGCTGGCCGGCGTCGTCGCCCAGGTGGGTGCCGGCGTGACGAGGTGGCGGGAAGGGGACCGGGTCACCGTGCCGTTCGTGAGCGGCTGCGGCACCTGCGAGTGGTGCCGTACGGGCCAGGCGCAGGTCTGCCCGGACCAGACGCAGCCCGGCTTCACGCACTGGGGTTCGTACGCCGAGCTCGTCGTGCTGCACGCGGCCGACGCGAACCTGGTGGCCATCCCCGACGGCGTCTCGTTCGAGACCGCGGCGAGCCTCGGCTGCCGATTCGCGACCGCCTACCGTGCGGTGGCCGGACGCGCCCAGGTCCGGGCAGAGGAGTGGGTGGCCGTGGTCGGCGCCGGCGGCGTGGGCCTCAGCGCCGTGATGGTCGCGGTGGCGCGCGGGGCGCACGTCGTCGCGATCGACCGTTCGGAGGCTGCCCTGGAGGCGGCACGGCGCGCCGGAGCCGAGCACACGGCGCTCGCGGACGGCCGTGACGTCCCCGCCGAGGTGCACCAGGTGACCGACGGCGGCGCGCACGTCGCCGTGGACGCCGTCGGCAGCGAGCAGACGTGCGCCACGGCGATCGGGAGCCTGCGGCGGCGCGGCCGGCACGTGCAGGTCGGTCTCTTCGCCCCGGTCGACGGCGGCCCGCGCGTGCCCATGGGCCGCGTGATCGCCTGGGAGCTGGACGTGCTCGGCAGCCACGGCATGGCGGCCGTCGACTACCCCGAGATGCTGGACCTCGTCGCATCCGGTGCGCTGCGCCCGCAGGATCTCCTCGACCGCGTGGTCGGCCTGCAGGAGGCAGCCGCGCTGGTGCCCACCATGGATACGGCACAGCGTGCCGGGATGGTGGTGCTCGACCCGCGTCGGGCGTGAGCACGCGGTGCGGGGCCGGGCCTGGTGTGGTCTCGGGCGTGCGGTGCGGTCTCAGACCCGCGTTCCGTACCGCGTCCCGAATCGCCTGTCAGACCGCCCAGTGCAGCAGCCCGTCGAGCGGCGCAGGAACCCGGTCGAGCGGGAGCGCCTGCGCCAGACGGCGCCCGTACCTTTCCTTGCGTCCGCCCTTGGAACCGATGAAGCGGTGCAGCTGCTGGGTGATCGTACGGTCGCGCTGGGCCGGCTGGTCCCGTAACCGCTCGAAGCTGCGCAGCTCGCCCTCCGTCGCGATCAGGTCGAGGAACTCGTCGACGCCGACCGCCCGGATGAGCTCGTCCTCCAGGTCGCGGTCGCAGCGGAAGAAGCCCAGCTCGGTCAGGGGAGTGGTCGCCGTGAACGGGCGCAGCCCCACGCGGTCGAGCGTGTTGACCACGAAACGCTCCTCGCCGACGTCGTACAGGCCGCCCACGCGCACGTCCCTACCGACACCGACGGCTTCCTGAGCCACCACGGTCTGGGCTGTGGACCGGGGGGACGTGGCGGTATGGGTTGCTGGGTCGTGGGCAGCTGGGTCGTGGGGAAAGCCGCCCAGTGCGGCCAGGTGATGCCCGAGGTTGGTGACCCCGCCCATTGCCACGACCTGCACACCGAGGCGGGAGAGGGGGAGATCCAGGCGATCTGCGAGGGTCTCGACCGCCGCACGGTCGCTCGCGCCCTCCACGAGCAGGACCGTTCTCGTCGACGCGGCGAGGATCCCGGTGAGGTTCATGGTCTCCGGATCGTAGCCGCGCGGGCTGACCGTGGCCGCTCTTGAGACGTGCTGCTACGGTGCTGATCTTTCTATCGCGTGGTACACCATTGTGTTGCGTTATACACAATGCTTTAGAGATGTGGATGGGCGTGTGCGGAGTAGGGCAGGGCTGCGTTGGTCCCGGATGAGCAGGCGTCGGGCTGGGTCGGCAGGGGTCGGGGAGGGCTGAGGAGAACTGGGTAACGCCACGTGCCGCGACGCGAAACACGGCGTGGGGCGCGGAGCGCGGACAAACCCAGCCACGAGTTCGGTCGCTTGCCATGAGATCGGTCAATCTACGGACCGATCTCATGGCAAGCGACCGAATCACCAACGGAAGCCGATGCGGAGCGACCGCACTCAGTTCCTGTCGTCCCATGGGACGACACCACAGAAGCTGTCCATGGAACGCGCCGCCGACCGTGGCCGGTGACCTCGCACAAGAACCCGTGCACAGAGAGCACTGGAGCAGACTGCGCGTGGTGAGCGGACAGCCTGTGGGGCAGTGCCTGCAACCGCCACCTACCGCCGTCCCCTACGCCGTAATGACATAATGTGCATTATCGGATGAGAGCGAACCTCGCCCATCTGGCGGCCAAGGACCCTCACAGCGCGAAACTGCGTCACCGAAGTGCCAGACTTCGGCCGTGGCCCAGGACACGTCAACGCCCTCAGGATCAGCGTCTCCGGAACGAGCGCTGTCCGAACCGGCGACCCCAGGCCCCGCGAGAACCGGCCCCGCGAGGCCCACCACGCCTGCCCCGGCGTTCGACGACAACACGCCGCCACAACCACCACCGCCACAGCCTGCCGAGCTCGTCGACCGCCTCACGACCTGGGCCCGTGAGACCGCCTGGGTCGAGTGGCTCGAGCTCGCCGGCTCGCTGGGACGCGGTGCCGGAGACGAGTACTCCGACGTCGACGCCGGTGTCGGCATCGGGCTCGCGCACGGCGGCAGCCTGGACGCCGTCGAGCGCGCCCTGAGTGGCTTCGCGCCTACCGCGGCGATGCTGCGCCAGCCGTTCGGCCCGGAGACCACCCATCTTGTCAGCGTCTACCGGGACGGCCGGCAGCTCTCGCTCGTCGTCATGCCGTGTGCGGCGCGTACCGGGCTCGCACCCGAGGCCGTCGCCCTGGTGGACAAATCGGACAGGATGGCGACTCCTCTTGACCGGGCAACCTGGGATCCCGACGCCGACAAGCGCCGCGAGTGGTCCTTTCTCGCCTGCATCGCCGCGGGCGACGCGCTCAAGCACGCGCGCCGCGGCACCTTCTGGCGGGCTCTGCACAGCCTGACCGAGGCCCGTGACCTCTACCTCAAGCTCCTCGCGGCGCAGGAGCACGTGATATTCCCACAGTTCGGGGCCGTCAGCCTGGAGAACGCCGGACGACCCGTGCCCGAACGGGTCGCGGCCACCCTGGTCGCCTCCCCCGACCAGCAGGCGATCACGCAGGCTGTCGGCGCGCTGGTGCCGCTGCTCGTCCCGTTCGTGGTGGAGCACGGGCTCGAGGACCTCTTCCGCGCCCTCACCCTGGACACCTCAGCCACCCAGCACCCCTGACTCCCCCGCCGACCTCACTCCCCCGTCAGCCCTGTCCGTCCGGCTGGTCCGGCGCGAACGGCCACTCCTCGAACGTCGTGCACCGCCCGTCGTCGTCGAACGTGAGGATCCACAGGTCACGCCAGTTGTCCCCGCCGTCGTAGTCGACGCGGACCCGCACCACCGCCGTCGGACCGTCGACGGCGACCAGCTGCGCGTCCATGGTGAACGACTCGTCCGGACCGTCTCGTCCGGCCTCCCAGAACTCCGCGATCGCGGGCAGCCCGGCGATCGGTTCTGCCCACGGTGCGGTCCGGTAGGTCGCGTCCGGGGCGAAGAGCTCCGCGAGACGGTCGGTGCCCGGGGTGCGCCAGAGCTGCTCGTAGGTGCGGACCCACGTCTTTGTGGCGTCGTGTCGTGTCATCGTTCGACCCTACTCACCGCTTGCCGGGACTGCCGCGCGTTCGGGCCGGCTGACCCGGGCGGCCAGGGTCGTCGGCGCCTGGATGCAGTACGAGTCCGTGAGCAGCTCGGTCAGCTCGTCCCAGTCGGTGTGCTCGTCGAGCACCATGCCGACGACGTTGGTGCCCCAGTCCGTCTTGAAGTAGCGGGGCCCGAGGTGCTGGAAGGCCTCGACCTCGTCCGGGTCGGCGCGGAAGGTGACCCGCACCAGGCCGTCATCTCCCCCGAAGACGTGCGCCACGGTTGCGTCGCGGACCTTCCACGCGAGCCCTGTCCAGGCGTCGTGCTCGCGGCACTCGGGCAGCTTCTCGTGGACGGCAGCAAGGCGTCGGACGACGCTCGCGGGGACGGGGGCTCGTTCGCTCACGCCAGGAGTCTCGCACCCGCCACTGACACACGCGGGTCACAGATCCCGGTCAGACCAGACGGCCGCGGTCAGACCAGGCCGAGCTCCCGCGCGCGGACACCGGCCTGGAAGCGGGAGCCGGCACCCAGGGCGTCCATCAGCTCGGCGACACGGCGCCGGTAGGTGCGCACGCCGAGGCCGAGGGCTCGCGCTGCCGCCTCGTCCTTGGTGCCCTGGCTGAGGTGGTCGAGGACCTGGGGCGCGAGCTGCCGGATCTCGGCGACCCGCGCGTCGTAGACGTCGAGGTCGGTGGCCGACCGCCAGGCCGCCTCGAACAGGGAGGTGACGCCCTGGACGGCTTCGGACCGGGTGATGATGCTGTAGCTGTGTCGCCCCGCGCTGACGTCGCCCGCCAGGATCACGAGGCGGTTGTCGATGATGATCGTCTCGTTGATCTCGTCGGTGGTGATGCGGGTATGAGCACCGTGCCGTGCACTGTCACGGGCCAGGTTGTGCGCGGCGACGGGGTCCAGGAGCAGCGCGGACCGGTAGATCTTGCGGATCCGCACGTCGCCCCGGCGCCGGTCGCGCACCATGGCGGTGAGCTGCTCCGAGCTCTGGGTACTCGCCCAGGTGGCCAGGTCGTTGGCCGCGCAGGCGATCTCCGTCGCGGACGCGAACAGGTGCAGGGTGCGTTCGAGCAGCTCCTGCTCACCGTGCACGACCGTCACCGTCTCACCCGTCCGCATGCCTCGAGTCTGCCCGGCGCAGCGGGGCCGCGCCAGGCCCGGCAACAAGTTGCCAGCGTCGTGACGGCCGGTGCCGGCAGCGTGATGCTGACCGTATGACCACCACGAACCAGATCACGGACCACACCCCCGCCGCGGCCCACGCCGGCACATGGCAGCTCGGCGACCGCACGGTCAACCGCATCGGCCTCGGCGCGATGCGACTCATGGGCATGCCCTGGGAGACGGCACCGCGCAGCAGGGAATCCGCCCTCGCCGTGCTGCGCCGCGCCGTCGAGCTCGGCGTGAACCACATCGACACCGCCGCCTTCTACTTCACTCCCCTGCGCTCGGCCAACGAGCTCATCGGCGCGGCACTGCAGCCCTACGCGGACGACCTGGTGATCACCACGAAGGTCGGCCCGGCCCGCTCGCGCGACGGCGAGATGGAGCCGATGGCGCGCCCGGACCAGCTGCGCGCACAGGTCGAGGAGAACCTGCGCCAGCTCGGCCGCGACCACCTCGACGTCGTCAACCTCCGCTGGGGCACCCGCATGGCCGGTGAGGGCCGGGCGCCGGAGTCGGTGGCCGAGCACTTCGGGGCGCTCGCCCAGCTGCGCGACGAGGGCCTCGTCCGACACCTCGGCATCTCCAACATCCTGCCGGAGCAGCTCACCGAGGCGATGGGCATCGCACCGGTCGTGTGCGTGCAGAACCAGTACGGCCTCACCAGCCGGGCCGACGACGCCCTCGTCACCCTGTGCGGTGAGCGCGGCATCGCGTTCGTGCCGTTCTTCGCCGTGGGCGCGGCCGTACCTGGCGCCTCCCCCGCCGGCGGCGACGGCGACAAGACCGGTGAGGCGGAGGTGGCCGCCGTCGCCGCGGCACACGACGCGACCCCGGCACAGGTACGCCTGGCCTGGACGCTGCACCGTGGCCCGCACGTGCTCGCGATCCCGGGTACCGGCAGCGTGACCCACCTGGAGCAGAACGTCGCCGCTGGTGCCCTGCGGCTGAGCGACGACGAGCTCGCCCTGCTGGACGGCATCGCCCCCGCCGTCCGCCGGCCGTGACCGCCCGCTGGTCCTGACCGTCCGCCGGCCGTCGCCGAGGTGCAACGGCCGGCGGGCCGGGCGCCGCTGGCTGTCGCCGACGTCGTCCGGTCCGCAGGATGAAGCGGTCCGTGGCCTGCTGCCGGGGTTACCGGTACTGCGCGACGATGGGGCAGTCCATCGGGTTGGCCTCACCGAGACCGACGCGGTTGAGGTAGGCGGTGATGATGCCGTACGACTCGAACAGGCCGGTCTCGGTGTAGGGGATGTCGCGCTCGGCGCAGAACGCCTGCACCAGGGGGCGTGCCTGCTTGAGGTTGGCGCTGGCCATGCGCGGGAAGATGTGGTGCTCGATCTGGTAGTTCAGGCCGCCCATGGCGATGTCGGTGAACCAGCCGCCGCGGATGTTGCGGGAGGTGAGCACCTGGCGGCGCAGGAAGTCGATCTTGAGGTCCTTGGGCAGCAGCGGCATGCCCTTGTGGTTCGGTGCGAACGTGGCGCCCATGTAGAGGCCGAACACGGCGAGCTGGACGCCCAGGAACGCGGCGCCGAGGGCGGGGCCGAGGGTGAGGAACACCAGGGTGGGGAACCCGATCAGGCGCAGCCCCAGGAGCCAGGCCTCGGCCGCGCGGTGCTTGATCGCCGGCGTGGTGGCGAGCGTCTGGACGGCGCTGGCGTGCAGCACGGGGCCGAACAGGGTGAGCATCGGGAAGAAGAGCCAGCCCTGGTGACGGGTGACCCAGCCCATGAAGCCGGTGCGACCGACCTCTTCGCCGGGCACGAACACGAGGGCGCCGGTGGCGATGTCGCCGTCCTTGCCGATCACGTTGGGGTTGCCGTGGTGCTTGTTGTGCTTGCGCGCCCACCAGCCGTGGCTGAGGCCGACGACGAGGTTGGCGATGATCCGTGCGGCCCACTCGTTGCGGCGCCCCGAGCGGAAGATCTGCAGGTGCCCGGCGTCGTGACCGAGGAAGGCGCCCTGCGTGAACACGATCCCGAACAGGACGGCCACGGCGAGCTGCCACCAGGTCTGGCCCAGCGTGAGCAGCAGTGTGAACGACAGCGCCAGGCCGGCCGCGAGCGCGACGGTGCGGGCGGCGTACCAGCCGAGGCGGGTTCCCATCAAGCCGGCGGCGTGGGCGCGCTCGGCGAGATCGAAGTAGTCGTTGGTCTGCGCGTTGCGGGCGGGTCGGCGCGTGCGGGCCGAGCGGGGCGGCGCTTCGGTCGTGGTCGTCATGGGTGTCAACCTAGGAACCGGGTCGTGGGGTGCGCGTCACCCGCGGGAGCCAACCTGACCCCCTACGTGAGTAGTGGGTCGTCCTCGACGACGGGGAGCGTCGCGGTGATCTCGAAGCCGCCGTCGGGCGTGGCGCCTGCGGTCACGGTGCCGCCGAGTGCGGCGGCGCGCTCCCGGATGCCGGCCAGGCCCAGCCGGGCGCCGGGCGTGGGTTCCTCGACCCGGGAGGGGGCCGTGTTGGTCACCCGCACCCGCAGGTCGTGCCCGTCGGCGGTGACGGTGACCGCGATGGTGGCCCCCGGGGCGTGGCGCAGGGCGTTGCTGAGGGCCTCCTGGACCACGCGGAAGGCGGTCAGGCCGACGGCGTCCGGTACGACGGCGTCGGTGCCCACGTAGGTGATCACGGCCCCGGACGCACGGGAGGACTCGATGAGCTCGTTGACGTCGGACAGCGCGGGCATCGGTGCGGTGGGCGCGGTGTCGTGGCCGCGCAGGATGCCGAGCAGCCCTCGCATCTCCCCCAGGGCGCGCCGGGACGACGCCGCGATCTCCTCGAACTCCTGCGCGACCGCGTCGTCGAGCCCGGGCTGGCGGTAGCGCGCCGTCGAGGCCTGGACGGTGATGACCGACATGCTGTGGGCGACGACGTCGTGCAGCTCGCGCGCGATCCGGTTGCGTTCCTCGAGCTCGCGTCGGCGGCCGGTCTCGGCTGCGTTGAGCCGTTCGACCTGTTCCGTGCGGACCATGCTCAGGATCCACAGGCGCACGATCACGCCTACCAGGGCGATACCGCCGCTGAGGGAGACCAGTACCGCGCCGTTCGCGACGGCGTGCGCGTCGGCGCCGTGGGTGATGACGGCGGGGGCCACGACGGTGAGCATCGCGCCGGCGGACCAAAGGGAAGCGGCCCAGTACCAGGTGTGCCGCAGGGCGAGCACGAACACGGTCAGGCAGTGTGCGAGCAGCACGGTGACCGGCCACGGCCAGGGCCACTGCGGGTCCGCGTGGGCGGTCGCCGCCATCAGGGCCGCGGCCCCGACGACGGACGCGCTCAGTCCCGCCCACGGCCACCGGACGGCGAGGATCGCTGCGGCGCAGTGCACGATCGTGAAGGTCATCGCGGCAGCCGGGTGGGTGCCGTACCCGGAGGCGGTCACGGGCCACCCCACGGCGACGAGCGTGACGGCGGCGATGAGCACGACCGTCCACATCCACACCACCTCACGGCGCGCGATGGAGACGGTGGTCACGTCGAGCCGGGTCAGGAAGCGCAGCAGCGCGGGCGGCGTGCGCCGGGAGCGAGGGCCGCGGGTGGTCGGCTGATCGTCCGCGAGCGCCGAGACGTCCGGTGCGGGCGGGGCCTCCGGTGCGGGCGGGGCATCGTGTGGGTGGTCCATCAACGGCAGGTTAAGCGGTCTGTCCCGGTCGGCGCGTCACCCGCAGGAGTGAACCGACATCCCGTGCTCGGGGCTCGGTTAGGTTGGTCCCATGGCTCCACCTCCCGACCTCGCCGCGAGCGCCATCCGGGTTCTGATCGTCGACGACCAGTCGATGATCCGTGCCGGGTTCGCGGCCCTCCTGAACGCCGACGACGGGATCACGGTGGTCGGTACGAGCGATGACGGTGCCGGGATCTCGGAGGTGGTGCGCCGGGTGCGGCCCGACGTCGTCCTGATGGACATCCGGATGCCCAAGGTCAACGGTCTGGACGCGACGCGCACCATCATGGCGATGCCCGGCACGCCGCCCAAGGTGATCATCCTGACCACGTTCGACGCGGACGAGTATGTGTTCTCGGCGTTGCGGTCGGGGGCCAGCGGGTTCCTGCTGAAGGACTCCCCGCCGGAGGAGCTGACGCATGCGGTGCGGACGGTGGCCGCGGGTGATGCGCTGCTGTCCCCGAAGATCACGCGGACCTTGATCGCGGACTACGCGGCGCGGCCTGCTCGGCCGGCCGCGGCGGACGCGACGCTGTCGACGCTGACGGATCGTGAGCTGGACGTCATGAGGAATGTCGCCGCGGGGCGCTCCAACGCCGAGATCGCGACCGAGCTGTACCTGGCGGAGCAGACCGTCAAGACGCACGTCTCGCGCATCCTGAACAAGCTCGACCTGCGCGACCGCACACAGATGGTCGTCTGCGCCTACGAGTCGGGCCTGGTCCGCGTCGGCCGCTGACCTCTCCTTCCCTTCGAGACCGAGGCTGCTTCGCTTTGAGCCGCTTGAAAGCGGAGCAGCCTCGGTCTCGAAGGAGAGACGGTTACCGGCCCACGTAGCGTGCGAGGTGCTCGCCCGTCAGGGTGGGCTCTGCGCGGGAACGGGCGACCAGGTCGGCGGGTGCTCCCTCGAAGACGACGCGGCCACCGTCGTGCCCCGCTCCGGGGCCGAGGTCGATGAGCCAGTCGGCGTGCGCCATGACCGCTTGATGGTGTTCGATGACGACGACCGACTTGCCTGCCTCGACGAGCCGGTCGAGCAGTCCGAGCAGGTTCTGGACGTCGGCCAGGTGCAGGCCCGCCGTCGGCTCGTCCAGCACGTACACACCGCCCTCCTCACCCAGGTAGGTGGCGAGCTTGAGCCGCTGGCGCTCGCCGCCGGACAGGGTGGTCAGGGGCTGGCCGATCTTCAGGTAGCCGAGGCCGACGTCGGTGAGGCGTTGCAGGATCTTGTGCGCCGCGGGGGTCCGGGCGGTGCCGCTGCCGAAGAACTCCTCGGCCTCGGCGACGGACATCGCGAGCACCTGGGCGATGTCCTTGCCGTCGGGTCCCTCTGCGCCGAGCCGGTACTCCAGCACCGCGGCCTGGAATCGTTTGCCCTCGCACTCCTCGCAGGTGGTGGCCACGGTGTCCATGAAGCCCAGTGAGGTGTAGACGACACCGTTGCCGTTGCAGGTGGGGCACGCGCCCTCGGAGTTCGCGCTGAACAGGGCGGGCTTGACGCCGTTGGCCTTGGCGAACGCCTTGCGGATCGGCTCGAGCAGACCCGTGTAGGTGGCGGGGTTGGATCGCCGTGAGCCCTTGATCGGGGACTGGTCGACCATCACCACGCCGTCCCGTCCGGTGAGGCTGCCGTGGATGAGGGATGTCTTGCCCGAGCCCGCGACACCGGTCACCACGCACAGCACGCCCAGCGGTACGTCGACGTCGACGTCGTGCAGGTTGTGGGTGTTCGCGCCACGGATCTCCAGCGTGCCCGCCGGCTCACGTACGGACTCCTTGAGCCGGGCCCGGTCCTCGAGGTGGCGGCCGGTGAGTGTGTCACTGGCCCGCAGCTCGTCGACCGTGCCCTCGAAGCACACGGTGCCGCCGACGCTGCCCGCTCCGGGTCCGAGGTCGACGACGTGGTCGGCGATCGTGATCGTCTCGGGCTTGTGCTCGACGACGAGCACCGTGTTGCCCTTGTCCCGCAGCTGCAGCAGCAGGTGGTTCATCCGCTGGATGTCGTGCGGGTGCAGGCCGATGGTCGGCTCGTCGAAGACGTAGGTGACGTCGGTCAGCGCGGAACCCAGGTGGCTGATCAGCTTGGTGCGCTGCGCCTCACCCCCGGACAGCGTGCCCGACGGGCGGTCCAGCGACAGGTACCCCAGCCCGATCTCCACGAACTTGTCCAGCAGGTTCTGCAGGGTGGTCAGCAGCGGTGCCACGGACGGTTCGCCCAGGGTGCGCACCCACTCGGCCAGGTCGCTGATCTGCATCGCGCACGCGTCCGCGATGCTCGTGCCGCGGATCTTCGACGCGCGGGCGGCCTCGGCCAGGCGCGTGCCGTCGCAGTCGGGACAGGTGACGAACGTGACCGCCCGGTCCACGAACGCCCGGATGTGCGGTTGCAGCGCCTCGCGGTCCTTCGACAGCATCGAGCGGCGCACCTGCGGCACCAGGCCCTCGTACGTCAGGTTCGCGCCGCCGATCTTGCGCTTGACCGCGTCCCGGTACAGGAAGTCGTGTCGCTCGGTCTCCGTGAAGTCACGCACCGGCTTGTCACCGTCGAGGAACCCCGACTCGGTGAAGAACTTCACCGACCAGCCGCCCGCCTTGTACCCGGGCACGGTGATCGCGCCCTCGTTGATGGACTTCTCCTCGTCGACGAGCTCGCTCAGATCGATGTCGGAGACGGTCCCCCGGCCCTCGCAGCGTGGGCACATCCCGCCGTGGTAGACCGCCTCGCGCACGATCTGCTTCTCGCCCGTGGACGACGTCATCACCCCGCTCGCCGTGCGCGCCGGGACGTTGAACGAGAACGCCACCGGCGGTCCGGCCGGCGGCGAGCCCAGCCGGCTGAACAGGATGCGCAGCAGCGCGTTGGCGTCGGTCACCGTGCCGAGCGTGGAGCGCGGGTTCGCGCCCAGGCGCTCCTGGCCCACGACGATCGCCGTCGTGAGGCCCTCCAGCAGGTCCACGTCCGGTCGCGCGAGCGACGGCATCATGCCCTGCACGAACGCGCTGTACGTCTCGTTGATCATCCGCTGCGACTCGGCGGCGATCGTCGCGAACACCAGCGAGCTCTTGCCCGACCCCGAGACCCCGGTGAACACGGTCAGCCGCCGCTTGGGGATCTCCAGCGACACGTCACGCAGGTTGTTCTCCCGCGCGCCGTGCACCCGGATCGTGTCGTGCCGGTCCGCCGGATGGTCGCCTGCCGGATGGCCACCTGCCGGGTGGCCGTCCGCCGATGCGGCGGACGGCGTCGTCGTGGCTGGGCTCACCGAGTTCATGCCGGTCCTTCCGTCGAGCTGTCCGTGACAGCTGCTGCGACGCCCGCCGTGAGACGCGCTGTGAGGCCCACGATGAGGCCCGTGGTGACACTCCTGCCGGGTACGGGTCGAGACCCTGCGGCCGGCTCGTGCCCCAGACCTGCGGAAACGGCTGCGGGCCGGACCGTCGCCGGGACGGTCGCACGGGCGTAGGCCGTCGCCGTCAGCCCCGGGATGCACATCGTCGGCCGCTCAGAGCTGCTTGATGCGGACGGTGTTGCCGGCCGGGTCGCGGAACGCGCAGTCCCGGAAGCCGTACGGCTGGTCGACCGGCTCCTGCATGACCTCGGCGCCCGTGGCCTGCACCCGCTCGAACGTGGCGTCGAGGTCCTTCGCGCCCAGGATCACGGCCGCATAGGTGCCCTTGGCCATCATCTCCGCGACGGTGCGGCGCTCGGCGTCGGTCACCCCCGGGTCCGCGGCCGGCGGCGTCAGGACGATGGACGTCGGCTGCCCCGCGGGGCCCACGGTGATCCAGCGCATGGCGCCCTGACCGACGTCGAGCTGGACCTCGAAACCCAGGGCGTCGCGGTAGAACGCGAGCGACGCCTCCGGGTCGGTGTGCGGAAGGAAGGTCTGGTGGATCGTGATGTCTGTGCTCATGGGAGTCACGCTAGATCCCGCGCCACGGCGCGCGCTTCTCGATTCCTGACCGGACGCGTGACCTGCTTGACGATGCACGCCGGGAGCCCACCCAGGTCGGCCGTCTCTGCGGCCGCCGTCGGGTCCGCGCGGTACACGCTGGGCGGCACTCCCACCAGCTCGGTGAAGCGCGTGCTGAACGTGCCCAGGGACGAGCAGCCGACCGCGAAACAGACCTCGGTGACGGTCAGGTCGCCCCGGCGCAGCAGCATCATGGCCCGCTCGATGCGCCGCGTCATGAGATGGCTGTACGGCGACTCCCCGTAGGCGGCCTTGAACTGCCGCGACAGGTGCCCGGCCGACATGTGCACGCCGGCCGCGAGCGCCGCGACGTCGAGCGGCTGGGTGTAGTCGCGGTCCATGCGGTCGCGGACGCGTCGCAGGAGTGCGAGGTCGCGCAGGTGGTCGGAGGCGGCGGCGTCGGTCACGTTCTCGATCACGGTGTCGATGGTGTCACGCGGTCCCTGCGTGTGGCGGGTTGTGGGCCGAGTCGTGGGCCGAGTCGTGGGCCGGTTCAGCGGCTGAAGAAGTCGAGGTAGTTGGTGTCGCCCCAGCCGTTGTCGGCGCCGTCCGTCTGGTAGTCGACGGCCACGGGACCGCGGGCGCCGACGGTGACGTCGGGGGCGGTGCCGTACCCGTAGTGGTCCGCGACGACGACGTCGTTGAGCGGTGTGCTGGTGCGGTCGAGGGTGACCAGGCGCAGGTTGCCCTCGGGGCAGCCGCCGCGGGCGACGGCGCCGAACGCGACGTAGGAGCGCCCGGCGGGGGCCATGTCGAGCCCGACGTTGACGTAGCTCCGGCACAGGGCGGGTACGCCTTCGGGGTAGGTCCGTGCCCAGAGGGTGGTGGTGGGGCGCCAGCCCTGGGTGGTGGAGGTCTGCTTGAAGTGGCGGGTGCGTACGGAGACGTAGCGGCCGTTGTAGTGGGGCCAGGCGACGCGGGTGTCCGTGGTGCCCGCGGCGAGCACGGCGTCGGGCCCGACGGCGAAGGCATAGGCGGGTGTGGAGTTCGTCGTCTCCTGGCGCCAGAGCTTGCCGCCGGCGGTGATCGTCTCGCGCCCCTGGCCGTCGGTGACGATGCGGGGCGCTCCGCCGCTCGGGACGGTGCCGAGGGTCTGCGGTGTGGTCCAGGCGGTGGCGCCGGGGCGCAGCACGGTGCGCCGGACGGCCTGGGTGGTGGTGCCGGTGGCCTCGGCCCACACGACGGTGACCTTGCGGGTGTCGTTGATGGCCGCGGCGAAGTAGCCGTCCTCGGGCACGACGGGGACCGGGAGGGTGGTCCAGGTGCCGCCGCGTGGGTGGATGCCGGCGGTGGGGCCCTCGGGTGAGCGCCACACGAGCACGGTGTCGCCGTCGGTGTTCGCGTCGAGGGTGGTGGCGCGGTCGATCGCACCGATGGTCCGGGGCTCGGCCCACCGTCCCGAGACGAGCTCGCGGGAGACCAGGACGTCGTCGTCCCCGCGCGTGACGGCGATCGCGTAGGCACCCGGTCCGGCGCGCACGTCGCCGGTGTACCCGGGCACGTCGGTCGGGGTGGGCCAGGTGCCGTCGTACGAGGAGCTCAGGAGCACCTGGGCGGACTCCCCCGGTACGGGCAGGGCGAGGGTGCTGACCCGGCCGGACTGCGAGACCGCCACGGACCAGGTGTAGCCGTTGACCTGGGTGGGCCAGCCGGGAGCGGGGTCGCCGGGGGCGGCCTGGGCGTGCACGGGGGCACCGGTCAGCACCACTGCTGCCGCCAGCACGGCTATGACTGGTCGTCGCATCGGGATCGCCTTCCTCGCCGCTCCACCGCACCTCACTTCGAGGTTAGCCCGGGTGCGCCGTGGTGCGGCCCGCAGGCGAGGGTGAACCCGGGTCTCGACAAAAGTCACGGGATCGGGAACAAAACTCGACCTTTCTACCGTTCTATCAGCAGGAATGAGCATCTTTCCGGCGTCTGTGGTCCAGGGATCTCCCCACACCCGGTGTGCCTTCGGGCATCCGGTCCCCTTGGTACCCGACCCCGGTCCGTGGTCCCGGTACAGCACCCGTACAGGGCGCTCCCGGTGATCCTGGACCGGTTCGCGCGATGCTGCTCACCCGGCCCCCTACGTTCTGGAGGACCACGTGACGACACCCGCCCTGCTCCCCCGGCCGCGCTCGGCCACCGCCTCGACCAACGCCTTGACCAACGCCTCGACCAACGCCTCGACCGATACCCCCGCCACCCCTGACGACACCCATGCCGCCCCCGGCCCGCTGATGATCGTCGTCGGCGGCGTCCCGGGGGCCGGCAAGTCGACCGTCCTGGCCCGCGTCGCAGCGGACGTGCCCCGTGCCAGGAAGCTCGACCCCGACACCCACCGGCGCCGCATCGCCCGCCGGCTGCCGTCCTGGGTGCCCTACGGCACCTACCGCTGGGCGGTGCACACACTGCACGCCGCCCTGACCCTGCTCTACCTCGTGCGAGGCCCTCGCCGGGACGCCCCGCTCCTGGTGCACGACACCGCCACCCGTGTGCTCCGGCTGGAGAGCCTGGGCCGGATCGCCCGGTGGCGCGGCTGGACCCCGGTCCTCGTCACGGTGGACGCGTCACTCGACGAGGCACTGGACGGGCAGCTGGACCGCGGCCACGTGCTGCGGCCCTCGGCGTTCGCCCGGCACTGGGAGCGGTGGTCCGCCCGTCGGGCGACGTACGCGGCGGCCGACGGCGGTCCGAGCGGCCCGTGGTCGGCCGTGCACCTGAAGCCACGGTGCGAGGCGTACCAGCAGGTGCACGCGCTGGCCATGAAGCGTTCGGCGGTGCCTGCCGCCGGCCGCACCGCGCGGGTGGCTGCCGAGTCCCGGGCTCCGGGCCGGCCGTGCGCCGCCTAGTGGCTCACTCCTCGTAGGCGCTGCGCACGACCTCGTCCGCCGTGGCAGACAGGGAGCCACCTGTCTGCCCGGCCTGGTCGACCAAGCTCGTGAAGGCGGCCTCCATGTCGACCCCGAGCTGGTGGGCGAGCACTCCCTTCGCCTGCTCGACGACGACCCGGCCCTCCAGGGCCCTGGTCAGCCGGTCGGCCACGTCGTCGTGACCCAGGTGGTCGGGCTGGAGCAGGACGAGCGTCGCCATGTCCGCCAGCGTGGCGGCCACGGTGGACTGCTCCTGGTCATGGTGGCGCTCGTCACGGCAGAAGAGGTTGAGCCCGCCGAGCACCCGGTCGCGCCAGACCAGCGGGTAGGCGTGCACCGACCCGAACCCGGCGTCGACGATCGCGGCCCCGGTCGCCGGCCAGCGTCGGCGGATCTCCTCCGCGCCCACGGCCTCGACCACCTCCCCCGTGCGCAGCACGTCGACGCACGGCCCCTCCTGCGCCTGGGCCTGATACAGCTCGAGCTCGACCGTGGCGTGCGAGGTTGCGCTGAGCAGCTCCAGCGTCCCGGACGGCGCACGCACCAGCAGGCCGCCGGCGTCCGCGCCGGTGAGGTGCGCGCTGTCACGCACGATCCGGTACAGCAGGCCGGTCACGTCGTGCGCCCGCAGCATCCCGGACATCGTGACGGCAAGCGTGGTGGCGGGGTTGCGCAGGCTCATGGCTCCTCAGTTCGTGAGCGGCGTTCCGCGACGATGTCGTCGATGTCCGGGTGGACGTCACCGCCGTCGTCATAGGAGAAGGACAGCCTGCGTTCCAGGACGTCGGTCACCACCGAGTCGAGCGACGAGGCACGGCCGAAGGCGTGCGCGCGCAGCATCGCCAGGGCGTCGGACGGCGCGATGCCGAGCTGTGCCGTGACGATTCCCGTGGCCTGGTGCACGCGGGCGCGCTCCGGCCACCCCGGCTGCGCGCTGACGTCGAAGGTCTCGGGATCACCGAGCAGGGCCGCGCCCACCGCGTCCGCGAGGAACTCCGCCTCGTCGAGGGGCCGTGCCAGCCCGCCGCCGCGGACGTAGAGGGTCAGGACACCGACCACATGGCCGAGCGGCCGCATCGGCACGGCGTACACGGTGACCTCGGGGTGCAGGGCGGACGCCATCGACGCCAGGACGGGGAACGTGTCGGTGTCCGGGTCGCCGCCGTCCCGCCCAGGCCGGCCGTGACCGAACCGGGCGACGACCGTGCGCGCCTCGGTGAACGCATGCGCGACAGGGCCTTCGCCGAGCACGATCTGCAGATCGTCGATCCGCTCGAACGCCGGGTCCTTGGTACGCACCGTCACCCGCTCGTTGGCGGAGGAGAGCATCAGCATCCCCGCCTCGGCGCCCAGGATCTCCGTGGAGGCTGCACAGAGCCGAGCAGCGAGCGGTTCCGGCTGCTGCTCTCCGGTCTGCTGACGCGCCAGCAGGCGCGCGAGCAGCGCCAGCATCTCGGCACTGTCCATGAGTTCTTGTCTCCTCGCCCGACATTCTCGCACCGGGCGCCCCGCTCGCAGCCCGGCGGGTGTTACGGGTGTCCCGTCTCCAGCGACCGAAGGATCGTCTCGGCGACCGTGCGCCGGCTCACGCCCCGATGACGCGCGGCCGAACCGAGGATACGCTCGGCGTCCTCCGCGGAGCAGTCGTTGGTCTGCATGATCGTACCGACGGCGCGTTCGATCGCCACGGCGTCCGACATGCGGCGGTACAACCCGTCCGCCTTGTCCTCGAGGTCGGCGACCTTCAGCTGCATCCGCACCGCGGCGGCGACCAGCTGGGCGTACGCACCGCTCGACGCGAGCACACGGGCGTCCCACACCTCCTCGCCCCGTGCGTACATGTTCAGGGCGATCTGGACGCCGTCACCGACGTGCGCCGGCACGGCGATCGCGGTCGCGAACCCCTCGTGGACCGCCTGCTTGCGCCACTCCTGCCAGCGGTCCTCGGCCGCGAGGTCCGGGACGACCCGGGTCCGCAGCTCGTTCATCGCGTCGATGCACGGACCTTCCTGCGCCAGGACCTCGGCCCGGTCGCACCGGCCCGCGGCCTCCGAGCTGCTGGCGGCGCGCACCGCCGCGCCGTGCTGGCGGATGGTGATGCTGGTCTCGGCGTCCGTACCCAGCACCGTCGCGGCGTGGATCGCATAGTCCTGCAGGGAGCTCGAGGTGGCCATGCTGCTGTTCCTCCGTGCTGTCTGCCTCCGTCGCTGCGTCGGGGCAACCGTACATGGATCGTCGGTACATGCGTCGTGGTGGACGACCGTCCGGCGCTGGGCGGGCCTAACGCCAGCCCAGCGCCGGCGCCACGTGGGTGACGATGTTCTCGATGATGTGCGCGTTGTAGTCCACGCCAAGCTGATTGGGCACGGTCAGCAGGAGCGTGTCGGCCGCCTGGATCGCCTCGTCCCCGCGCAGGTCCTCGATCAGCTCGTCGGGCTCGCCCGCATACGTCTTGCCGAACCGGGCGGGACCGGTCTCCAGGTGGCCCACCTGGTCCTGGCTGAACACCTCCATGCCGAAGTAGCGCTTGTCGCGCTCGTCGGTGATGGGGAAGATGCTGCGGCTGACCGACACACGTGGCTCGAAGTCGTGCCCGGCCTCGACCCACGCGTCACGGAACCGCTGGATCTGTTCGGCCTGCAGCCGGTGGAACGGCACACCCGTGTCCTCGGTCAGCAGCGTGGACGACATCAGGTTCATGCCCTGCGCGGCCGTCCACTCCGCGGTGGCCCGCGACCCCGCGCCCCACCAGATGCGCCGGCGCAGCCCCTCGGAGTGCGGCTCCACCCGCAGCAGACCCGGCGGGTTGGGGAACATGGGCCGCGGGTTCGGCTCGGCGAACCCCTCGCCGTCGAGCACCTCCAGGAACCGCGCGGTGTGCGCACGGGCCAGGTCGGCGCCACCGGCGTCCTTCGGCTCGGGGTCGTGACCGAAGTACCGGTAACCCTCGACCACCTGCTCGGGTGACCCACGGCTGATACCGAGCTGCAGCCTGCCGCCCGAGATCAGGTCCGCGGCACCGGCGTCCTCCGCCATGTACAGCGGGTTCTCGTAGCGCATGTCGATCACGCCCGTTCCGATCTCGATGCGGCTCGTGCGCGCCCCGATCGCCGCGAGCAGCGGGAACGGCGAGGCGAGCTGCCGCGCGAAGTGGTGCACCCGGAAGTAGGCGCCGTCGGCACCCAGCTCCTCGGCGGCCACGGCCAGGTCGATCGACTGCAGCAGCGCGTCCGACGCCGAGCGCGTGCCCGACTGCGGATGCGGCGTCCAGTGACCGAAGGACAGGAACCCGATTCTCTTCACGCCGACCTCAACTCCTCGTCCGGGGGTGGTCCGTACCGGGATCGTAGGAACGTTCCCGAACCGTTACCGGCGCACGGGCATCGTTACGTGCCTCCCGAGCGTCTCTATCAGTGTGAGCAACAGTGTGAACAACAACTTTCAGTACCGCACCGACGACCGCCCCGCGCAGCCGGACCCCGTCCGCTGGTGGATCCCCCTCGTCGCCTCCACGGGCGCCCTGCTCGTGCTCGTTCTCGGCACCGCCGCGGTGGTCAGCACCGTGGTGAACTCGGCCATCGGCAACATCGGCTGAGCAGCCGCTCCCCCGCAGGCAGGCACAGGTCGCGAGCGCCCTATGCCTGCCTGCGCACGGCGTCGGCCACGGCGTCGGCGACCCGGTGGTCGAACACGCCGGGGATGATGTAGGCGCTGTTGAGCTCGTCGGGACCGACGACGTCGGCGATCGCCACCGCGGACACCCGGAGCAGCTCGGTGGTGATGTCGGTGGCTCCCATGTCCAGCAGGCCGCGGAACAGGCCCGGGAACGCCAGCACGTTGTTGATCTGGTTGGGGTAGTCGCTACGGCCCGTCGCCACCACCGCCGCGGTCTCGGCGGCGTCGAGCGGGTCGACCTCGGGTGTGGGATTGGCCAGGGCGAACACGATCGCGCGGTCGGCCATCTGCGCGATGTCGGCGCCGGTCAGGATTCCGGCGGCCGAGACCCCGATGAACACGTCGGCACCCTTGAGGCCCTCCTGCAGCGTGCCCGAGAACCCGTCGACGTTCGTGTTGTCGACGATCCAGCGCCGGTGCGGGTCGTCGGTGGTGACTCCGGGGTGCAGGGCTCCGTCGCGCCCGAAGGCGACGATGTGCCGTGCGCCCTGGGCCTTGAGGAGCCGGATGATCGCGTTGCCCGCCGCGCCGACCCCGGACACGACGATCCGCACGTCCTCGAGCGTCTTGCCGACCACCTTGAGCGCGTTGATCATGGCGGCGAGCACCACGATCGCGGTGCCGTGCTGGTCGTCGTGGAAGACGGGGATGTCCAGCTCGGCGCGCGGCCGGGCCTCGATCTCGAAGCAGCGCGGTGCGGCGATGTCCTCGAGGTTCACGCCGCCGTAGACGGGTGCGATCGCCTTGACGATGCGCACGATCTCGTCGGTGTCGGTGGTGTCCAGGCACACGGGCCAGGCGTCGACGCCGCCGAACTCCTTGAAGAGGGCGGCCTTGCCCTCCATGACGGGCAGCGCGGCGGCGGGGCCGATGTCGCCGAGACCGAGCACGGCGGTTCCGTCGGTGACGACGGCGACGGTGTTGCGCTTGATCGTCAGGCGGCGGGCGTCCTCCGGGTTGTCCGCGATGGCCAGGCAGACACGTGCCACGCCTGGCGTGTAGGCGCGCGAGAGGTCGCGGCGGGTCTTGAGGGGCACCTTGTTCGTGACCTCGATCTTGCCGCCCAGGTGCATCAGGAACGTCGAGTCGCTGGACTTGAGCACCTCGGCGCCGTCGATGGCGTTGACGGCCGCGACCACGCGTTCGCCGTGCTCCGCGTCGATGGTGTCGCACGTGACGTCCACGACCAGGCCGTGCGACGTCGAGTGCGCGATGTCCACGCCCATGACCGCGCCCCCGGCGTCGGCTACCGCGGCTACCACCGAGCTCGTGGCGCGCTGGGACGCGGCCACCTCCACGCGCAGGGTGATGGTGTAGCTCGGGCTGGGCAACGACATCGTTGTTCTCCTCGGTGTTCCGGCGCGTGCCGGAGCTGTTCTCACGGCGCGCTGGAGCGCGCACGAGGAGATTCCTACCGTCACGACGTGACGTGCGCCACAGGAGCCCGCCATGCGGACAGTCCGGTCCTCCAGGTCGCAGCAAAGGCGTGCGCGGTGCGCGGCAGGATGGCGGGATGGACATCGCTACGGGCGCGTCAGCCTGGAGACCGGATCGCAGGACTTCTTCGCCCCGGCCCGCCGGCTGTACGCGCGGCACGGCTTCGTCGAGTGCGGCCCGTTCGGGAGCTACGCGCTGGACCCGAACAGCGTGTTCATGTCGCTCGACCTGCCGGGGCAGCACTGACGAGCCGGCAGGTCGAGCCGCCGATCGAGAAGGCGCTTCCGTACCATCAGCGGTCGCTTCGCGGCTCCCTCCAGCCTCCTGAACCGGAGTCAGTGCGAACGGGAGCCATCAAGTGTCAGTGCGCCGGGACGTCATGTCCTGCGCGGTACCGCGACCCGGTCCAGGTCGGCCGCGACCGTGAGCTCGCCGTCGAACACGGTGCGCGCCTCCTTCTCGAACTCGGTGGGGTCGGTGTAGCGCTGGGAGAAGTGCGTCAGCACGAGGCTGCGCACACCGCACTCGGCGGCGACCGTCGCCGCCTGCAGGGCCGTGAGGTGCCCGTGGTCGTGGGCGAGGTGCCGGTCGCGGTCCAGGAACGTCGACTCGATCACCAGCAGGTCCACGCCGTCCGCGAGGCTCGGTACCGCGTCGCACAGCCGGGTGTCCATGACGAACGCGAACGACTGGCCGGGCCGGGGGGTGCTGACGCCCTCGACGCGCACCGTCCCGTGCGGGGTGTGCAGCACGCCCTCCCGGGCCAGCCGCCCGACGTCGGGCCCGGTGATGCCGGCGGCCGCGAGGCGTTCGGGGTCCATGCGCCGGCCGTCAGGTTCGTCGAGGCGGTAGCCGTACGCCTCCAGGGAGTGGTCCAGGCGCTGGGCGCGCAGCGTCGCAGGACCGTGGAGCTCACCGGGCACCCGTGGCACCACGCCGTCCCGGGACAGCCCTTGCAGCGCCAGACGCTCCTGGTGGTAGTAGGCGGTGGAGTCGCACAGCGCCTCGACCCAGCGGCGGCCCGACGCCGGGAACGTGATCGGCACGGTCTGCGGCACCGCGTCGAGACTGATGCGCTGCACCACACCTGCCAGGCCGAGGCTGTGGTCCCCGTGCAGGTGCGTGATCGCTATCCGGGTCAGGGCCGTGGCGGAGATGCCGGCGTGCAGCATCTGGCGCTGGGTGCCCTCGCCGGGGTCGAACAGGATGACCTCGTCGTCCCAGAACAGGGCGTACCCGTTGTGGTTGCGGGTCCGGGTGGGCACCTGGCTCGCGGTACCCAGGGTGACGAGCTCGCGGCTCGAGACGCGGTGGTGGGCGGGACGCTGGAACACGTTCGCATCGTGTCCCCCGCCCGGCCGGACCGACAGGCGCAATCCGACAGACAGGATCAGGGCCGGACCGCCAAGGCAACAACTTTCAAAAGATCACCCGCACCCGGGAAGCAGGTCCAGGGGGTCGCACCCATACTTCGCCTGCGCAAGCAGCAGCACGGCCCAGCAGAAGCCGGCGAGCATCGCCGCCCCGACGAGAATGTTCAGGACGGGGTAGGTTCCCTGCTGGAGGACGGGTGCGAACGCGAGGCCCGCTCCGGCAAGCAGGCAACCCAGTGTCACAATGGTAACTGGGCTGGTCAGAGCGCCGGAAGCGGACAGTTCGGGCCATCCGAACCGATCACCCAGAACCACCTGCGCGACGTACGGAAGGGCGAACCCCAGCGCTGCGATCGCGCGCCAGTCCATGACCGAGAGCTTCGTCAGCACCATGACCTCCGCATTTTTGACCCACCCCAGATGGTGGCCAAACACCCATGACAAGTGTTAATAATCGGGGGGCGGTCCGCTATCTTTGATAGTGATTTTCACAGAATCCGACTATTCGTACGATCTCCACTTTCAGGACTCTCGCACTGATGGCACCCTGTGGCGCGTCGTAGCGCCACCGGCGGCACGGCTGTCGAGAAAGGACGCGCATGGCGAGGGATGAACGCGTAGGCAAACCCGCGTACGCAGCGGTGGCGACACGCATCACCGGCATCCAGGTGGCTACCGCCCGCCTGCGGGAGATCGCGGTCGTCCGGCTCGACGAGCGCGGCTCCGTCGTCGACGAGTGGTCGGCGGTGCTGCACCCGGACGGCGCATGGATCGCTCTGGCCGACGTCGCCGCGACCCTCCGCGAGCGCCTGTCGCAGATGGCGATCGTGACGCACAACGGGCGCCTCGGGGTCGAGGTGCTCCGGGCGGAGCTGAGCCACCTGGGCTGGCAGCTGCCCGCGTTCGCGCAGACGACGACGATCGACGCGAGCTACCACTATCTGCCCGGACTGAGACACCGTCGCCTCTCGGACTGCTGCACCGCCGCAGGGGTCTCGTTCGAAGGCGGCGGCATCCCGCCCAACACCAGCCCGGTCAGCGAGGCCCGTGCCGTGGCCGGCCTGCTGTCGCGGTTCGTGCAGAGCGTGGGCGGCGTCCCCGACCTGCCCGAGCTGCTGCAGGTCACCCTGCGCGCCTGGGTCTACCCCTGGCCCGAGGAGCCGGGCCGCACACCCGGCGCCCCGCGGCCGTGGCCCGGCCGCCGCGGGCCGGGCATCCTGACCACCCTCGCGGGGCAGGCGCTCGCGGACGGCATCGCCGCCGTCGCGGACGTGCACACGCACGGGTATCTGGCGCTCATCGCCGAGACCCTGCATGACGGGCGCCTGTCCCCGGAGACGGCGCAGCACCTGGCCGACGCCGAGCCGCTGTACCGGCTGACGCCGGAGGCGGCCGCGGACGTGCGCCGTCGGTTCTTCGACGCGCTCGTGCAGCAGGCCATCGCCGGGGATCGCTATCACCTGGACGCGCGTCAGGAGCTGTGGCGCGTGGCCGATACGCTCGGCTGCCCCCGGGACGCCGTGATCGAGCCGATCGTCGAGGCGACCCCGGTGGAGTTCCCCAAGCTGACCGACGAGCGCGGCACCAAGAAGCCGACGGACGGGCGCAGCGTGGCGACCCCGGCGCAGATGCGGGCCTGGGCGATCGCCAACGGGTTCGACGTCGAGGGCTACATCCGGCTGCCGTGGTCGATCGTGCGCGCCTTCGAGGAGGCGCACGCGGAGCCGGTGGACCGGACCGTCCGCCCGGGCCGGGGTCGCGGCGCCGACGACGTGCCGCAGCTCGACTTCGACCGGCTGGAGACGCCCCCCATCGGCAACCCGCTGGTCTGACACCCGGGCGCTCCGGCGCCCGGGTGGACCGGCACGCCCGAACGGCCGGCCGGATCAGACGTCGGACCGGATCAGGCGTCCGGGAATCCCTGCGGGTTGGCGGACTGCCAGCGCCACGTGTCGGCGCACATGTCGTCGATGGTCTTGGTCGCGTGCCAGCCCAGCTCGGTGTTCGCGCGCGTCGGGTCGGCCCAGAACGCGGGCAGGTCGCCTGCCCGGCGCGGTCCGATCTCGTACGGCAGCTCCCGGCCGACGGCCCGCTCGAACGCCTTCAGCAGCGCCAGCACCGACGTTCCCGTGCCGGTGCCGAGGTTGAACGCCCGCGCCGGCTCGGCCATGTCGTCCAGGTGCTCGAGCGCCGCGACGTGCCCGGCGGCGAGGTCGGTGACGTGCAGGTAGTCGCGCTCGGCTGTGCCGTCCGCGGTGGCGTAGTCGTCCCCGAACACGGTCAGCTTGTCGCGGCGTCCCACCGCTACCTGCGCGATGAACGGCATCAGGTTGTTCGGGACACCCTGCGGGTCCTCGCCGATCTCGCCGCTCTCGTGCGCGCCGACCGGGTTGAAGTACCGCAGCAGCGCCACCTTCCAGCCCTCGGAGATCTGCGCGATGTCCGTCAGGACCCGCTCGATCATCACCTTGGTCTGCCCGTACGGCGACGAGGACGACAGGTGCTCGTAGTCCTCGCGGTACGGCACCGGTGCCTTCTCCCCGTACACCGTGGCCGACGACGAGAACACGAGCTTGGTCACGCCGTACTTCGTCATCGCCGTCGCGAGCGCGAACGTGGAGTCCAGGTTGTTGCGGTAGTACTCCAGCGGCTTGGTCACCGACTCCCCCACCGCCTTGAACCCGGCGAAGTGGATCACGGCGTCGATCCGCTCGTGCGAGAACAGTGCCTCCGTCTTGTCGACGTCGGTCAGGTCGAACGAGTGGAACGGGATCGCCCGCCCGGCGAGCCCTTCCAGGCGGCCCTGCACCGAGGGCTTGGAGTTGGAGAAGTCGTCGACGACGACCACGTCGTGGCCGGCGGCTACCAGGGCGAGGACGGTGTGCGAGCCGATATAGCCGGCACCACCGGAGACGAGAACGCGCATGGCTCCAAACTACCGCGCGAGATTCGGCCGGCCGTCCTGGGTGTGGTCCCCGGGTGTGGTCCCCGGCGGGCCACACGGCGCGGGCACACGGCGCGGGCGCCCGCGGCGTCATCTGTGTCAGCGACGTCACACGTACATCTCGAGGCGGCAGGTCAGAGCGGGCGTAGGCTCAGTGATGTCAGTGAATGACATTCCTCGAAGGAGACCTCATGTCCCGTCCCGACGTGGCCGCACTGCTGTCCTACCTCGCCTCCAACGGATGGTCAGGCGTCGAGTCCCAGACGCCCGAACAGGCGCGTGCCGCCCTGCGCGGCTCGACCAAGACCACCGACCTCCCCCCGGGCGACATCACCGTGCGGCAGCCCGTGACCATCCCCACCCGGTCCGGGGAGATCGCGGGCGTCCTGCTCGACCCGCGCGAGAGCCGCGAGCCCGGCCCCGTCGTGGTCTGGTACCACGGCGGCGGCTTCGTCACCGGCGATCTGGAGACGCACGGCGCGTTCGCGGCCGACGTCGCCCGGCACCTGGACCTCCCGGTCGTCCTCGTCGACTACCGGCTCGCACCGGAGTCGCCGTTCCCCGCCGCGGTCGAGGACGCGGAGGACGCGGCGCGGTGGGTGGCCTCTCGTCCCGACGCACTGGGCCGGGAGGCCGACGCACTGGTGCTCGCCGGTGACAGCGCAGGGGGCACGCTGGCGATCGTGACGGCCATGGCCTTGCGGGACACCCCCGCAGCGGTCCCGGTGCGTGCCCAGCTGACCATCTACCCCGGAACCGACCTGTCCCGCTCGTACCCCTCACGCGCCGATTTCTCCGACGGGCGTCTGCTGACCGACGCCGCCCTGCGCTGGTACCACGGGTGGTACGGCGCTGACCCCGAGGACTGGCGCGGCTCCCCCATGCTCGGCGAGCTCGCGGGCCTGCCCCCGGCGGTCGTGCTCACCGCAGGCGAGGACCCGGTCCGTGACGAGGGCCGCGCCTACGCAGCAGCCCTCGTCACGGCCGGGGTGCGCACCACCTTTCTCGAGGCGACAGGGAACATCCACGCCTTCGTACTGATGCGCGGCGTCATCCCGTCCAGCCGACACGACCTGGACCAGGCGTTCAGCGCGCTGAACGCGATCCTGCGCGACACGGGGAGCCCGAGCTAGGAGATCGCCGGACACCGCCGCGGACCCGGCTACCCTGCCGTCGTGGCCTACACCGAGCAGCGCACCGACTCCGCAGGCCGGACCGGCTACGTAGGCCGCTTCCGGGTCGACGGCCGCCTGCGCAGCACCCGCCGGTTCACGGTGAAGCGCGAGGCGCTCGCGGAGGCCCGGCGGCAGGAGGAAGCCGGCAAGCACGCCGAGTGGGTGGACCCCGCCGCGAGCAGGATCACCGTCGCCGAGTGGTTCGGCACCTGGCAGGAGACCCGCGTCGACCGCGCGCCGCGCACCCTCGAGGCCGAGCGGGAACGGTTCCGCTCGCTGGTGGCACCCACGTTCGGTGACCGGCCGCTGCGGCAGGTCACGCACGAGGACGTCGCCCGCTGGGCCGCCACCATGCCCTCCCCCACCACCGGCGAGACCGCCTCCCCGGCCCGCCGTCGGGACGCCGCCCGCCTCCTGGTGGCCCTGCTCGACGCCGCCGTCGACGCGCGCCGGCTGCGCACCAACCCGGCGCGGACGCCGTCGGGCAAGGTGCCGGCCCTGCCGCGTGCACCGAAGACCAAGCCGCACCGGTACCTCTCCCACGAGCAGCTGCGGCGCGTCGCGGACGCGACCACGTCCCCGCAGGCGCGCACGCTGGTGCTGCTCACCGCGCTGACCGGGCTGCGCTGGGGCGAGGTGAGCGCCCTGACCGTGGCCGACGTCGACCCCCTGCGCCGCCGGGTCCGCGTCAGCAAGGCGTACACACGGCTCGACGACGGCACCCTGCTGCTCGGCGACACCAAGACCCACGCCCGCCGGGAGGTCCCCCTGCCCGCGACCCTGATCGAGGCCGTGGCCGCGCAGGCCGCGGGCCGGGCGCCGGGCGACCTGCTGTTCACCGGCACGCGCGGCGGGCCGCTGCGCCGCGAGAGCTTCGACCGGTCGGCGTTCCGCCCCGCGGTCCTCGCCGCCGGCCGGGCGGTCCGCACGCTGCGCGAGGCCCTCGGCCTGCCTGGCACGGGCCTGTACGACGACGGTGTGGTCGCCGCGATCCGCAGGTTGCAGTCGGATGCCGGGCGCACGCCGACCGGCGTCTGCGACCCCGAGACCTGGCGGCTGGTGTCCGACGCCGACCGGGTCCGCCGGGGCCGGGGCGACGACGCGGCCGGCGTGCGGATGACCCGTGGCGAGAAGGTCACCCGCACCCGCCTGCTGGCTGCCCTGTCACGAACCACGCTCGGCCCGGGTGCCGAGGACTTCGACACGCTCACGCTGCACGACCTGCGCCATACCGCCGCCTCTCTCGCGATCTCGGGTGGGGCGACGGTCAAGTCCGTGCAGCGCATGCTGGGGCACGAGTCGCCGGTGCTGACCCTGTCCACGTACGCGGGCCTGTTCGAGGACGACCTGGACGCGCTCGGCGACACGATGAGCGCGGCGTTCCAGGCGGCCGCGGTGGGGGCCGGGAGCGGCACCGCGAGTGTGACCACGATCGGGTCCGGCACGCGGGCACGGGCCGCGGGCTGACGGGACCGGCCGTGCGACGCGGCGGCGTCCGCGGAGTTTTTCCGTGCATCCGTGCATCCGTGCCTCGATGTCGAGACGGGCAGGTCGGCTCCGTCCTAGGGTCGAGGGCGCGAACGGCGTCCGCGACCCAGGGCCTCGTGCGAGGCCCTCGACCCAGGGAGAAAGCCATGGCGAAGTACCTGCTGCTCAAGCACTACCGGCGCAGCGGACCGGACCCCGTGCCGGGCACCGACGTGCCGATGGACCAGTGGACGCCCGAGGAGATCACCGAGCACATCGACTACATGCGCCGGTTCGCGGAGAAGCTGACCGAGAGCGGCGAGTTCGCCGGCGAGGGCGCGCTCCAGCCGGAGGGCACCTTCGTGCGGTACGACGGCGAGGGCCGCCCGCCCGTGACCGACGGCCCGTTCGCGGAGACCAAGGACCTCATCGCCGGCTGGATGATCATCGACGTCGACTCCCAAGAGCGCGCCTACGAGGCCGCCGCCGAGCTCTCCGCCGCCCCCGGCCCGGGCGGGCGCCCGATCTACGAGTGGCTCGAGGTGCGGCCGTTCTTCGCCGAGGACTTCACCATCGGCGAGTGACGGGGCCGACCCGGTGCACGAGCTGATCCGGACGCTGGCGCCGCAGGTGCTCGGCATCCTCGTCCGTCGCGGAGCAGATTTCGCGACGGCCGAGGATGCCGTGCAGGAGGCCCTCGTCGAGGCGGTGCGGCACTGGCCCGACGCCCTGCCCGCCGAACCGAAGGCCTGGCTTCTGCGCGTCGCCGGCCGCAAGCTGATCGACGCCCAGCGTTCCGAGGCGGCCCGCCGCCGGCGGGAGGAGCGTGCCCACGACGAGCCCCCGCAGGGGCCCACGGAACAGGCGGACGACACGCTGCTCCTGCTGAGCCGCTGCTGCCACCCGGCGCTGAGCCCTGCGTCGGCCATCGCGCTGACGCTGCGCGCCGTGGGCGGGCTCACCACCGCGCAGATCGCGCGGGCGTTCCTGGTGCCGGAGGCCACGATGGCCCAGCGGATCTCGCGCGCCAAGCGCACCATCGCCGGGGAGCGGTTCGACTCCCCGGGCGACGTCCGGGCCGTGCTCCGCGTGCTCTACCTCATCTTCAACGAGGGCTTCACGGGCGAGATCTCGCTGGCCGACGAGGCGATCCGGCTGACCCGGCAGCTGGCCGCGGCGCCCGCGGCCGGCACGGGAGGCGCGGGCACCGCGCCAGGTACGACGGCGGGTGCCGCCGACCCCGAGATCGCCGGGCTCCTCGCCCTGATGCTCCTGCACCACGCCCGTCGGCACGCCCGGTACACCGCATCCGGCGAGCTGGTTCCGCTGGACGAGCAGGACCGGTCGCGCTGGGACACCGCCATGGTGGCCGAGGGCGTCGACGTGCTGCAGGACGCCCTCGCCCTCGACCGGCTCGGCGAGTACCAGGTCCAGGCAGCGATCGCCGCCCTGCACGACGACGCCCCCGCGCCGGAGGAGACCGACTGGTCGCAGATCCTGGAGTGGTACGACGAGCTCGTGCGGCTCACCGAAAGTCCCGTCGTCGCGCTGAACCGCGCCGTCGCCGTCGGTCAGGTCGACGGGCCGCGAGCGGGGCTGGCCGCCCTGTCCGCCGTCGACCCCGGGCTCGCGCGGTGGGACGCCGTGGCGGCCCACCTGCACGAACGGGCGGGCGACGTCGACGAGGCGATCCGGCACTACACGGTCGCGGCGCACCACGCGACCAGCTCGCCGGAGCGGACCCACCTCATCAAGCAGGCGGCGCGGCTGCGGTCGGGTCGCTGACGCTGCGTACGTACTGCTCCCGGGCCACGTACTGCTCCAGGAGACAGCGGACGCGGCGCAGCAGCCCGGCGTGCTCCACGCCCCGCTCGACCCGGTACCGCTGGCCGACCACGACGTCCTCGTGTTCGTCAGGGACGTCCGGCCGGGCTGAGCACGGGCCCGGTGCGCCGGAACTGGCTCGGGCTCACGCCCCGGGTGCGCTTGAACGCGGCGCTGAAGGTGAACGCGTCGGAGTAGCCGACGGCGCGGGCGACCTCCGCGATGGTCGCCCCCTCCCGCTCCGTCAGCAGGTCGGCGGCGAGGGTCATGCGCCAGCGCGTCAGGTAGGTGAACGGCGGTTCGCCGACCAGGTCGGAGAACCGCTTGGCCAGGGTGGACCGCGACACCCTCGTCCGTCCGGCCAGCGCGGACACCGTCCAGGGGCCGGCGGGTTCCGCGTGCAGCAGGCGCAGCGCCTCGCCGACCACGGGATCGCGCTGCGCCGCGTACCAGGCCGGCGGCTCGCCGCCGGGCCGGTCGAAGTAGTCGCGCACGGCGCAGACCAGCAGCCAGTCCAGCAGCCGGTCCAGCACCACCTGCTGGCCGGGGACGTCGGCGGCCACCTCTGCCGCGACGTGCTCCAGCACGGCGTCGCCCTGCCCGCCCGCGCCCGCGTGCAGCACCACGGGGAGCGCGTCGAGCAGGCGCCGGCTGATCTCGCCGTGCGCGGGGTAGGCCCCGACGACGAGCGTCGTCGCTCCGTCGCTCGTGCGGGGCCGGCCGGGTTCGCACCGCCCGTCGTCCGTCCAGCCGCGCCGGTGGCGGGCCCCGCCCTCCTCGGGCGACGCGCAGTGCTTGCCGCAGTCGACGGGTTCCGCGCTGGTGCCGATCTCGTCGACGAAGGTGAACGTCGCGGGGCCGCGCACAATGACGGTGTCGCCTGCGTCGAGCCGTACGGGTGGGTGGTGCTCCGGCACGATCCACCCTCCTCCGCCGACGGCCACGCACAGGGTCAGCGGTGCGCCGTCCACGAAGCGCAACGCCCACGGCGGGGTCAGGGTCGAGCTGCCGAACAACGATCCCTGGGCGCGCAGCCCGCGGAAGAGGTCACCGAACGCGTCCACCCGCCCGAGCGTAGGCGACACGTTCGCGGAAGATCTGGACGATAGGACAGGCGTATCGGCGCACGACCTATGGATTCGTCCGGGCCGGTGTCATTGAATCGCTGTCACGACGACCACGCCGTCTCGACCAGAGACCTGTCTCGACCAGAGACCTCACGAGAGGATTGCGATGACCACCCCGCAGAGCCTGCTGACCGCCGACGACCTCGAGCTCCTCACCCGCCCGCTGCACGGGTTCCTCACTGTCGCGGCGGCGACCGAACCGCCGCAGCCGCGGCCCGTCTGGTACGAGGCGGGCACCGAGGGCACCGTCGAGCTGTTCACGGAGCCCGACTCGCTCAAGGTGCGGCGCCTGCACAACGACCCGCGCGCCTCGCTCGTGGTCGCGGCCCCGGTGGGCGAGCGGGAACGCTGGGTGTCCGTGGCCGGACGGGTCACCATCGAGCCCGACGGCGCGCACGAGCTGGCCACCCGCCTCGCCGCCCGGTATTGGGACCTCGACGACCCGGTCCGCGCCCGGGGCCTCGAGGCGATCCTCGCGAGCGACCAGCTCCGCCTCGTGCTGCACGTGGAGTCGGTGCGGCGGTACGCGTACTGAGGATCGCGTGCCGGTTGGCTCGTGGGCGTGCCGGCGGGTGGCGTCCTGCCCCTTGCCTGGTCGGCGTCGCTCGACGGACGGCCGCTACGGCCCGTGGACGTGCCCGGGTGTGACGAGCTCACCGTCGAGGACGGCCACGGCTTCCGGGACGGCCGCATGTACGAGCTCAGCCTGATGTGCGTCTACTGCTCCGCGGAGAGATCGGTGCGGGTCTGACGAGGTGGGTCTGTCCTGCGGGCAGACCCACCTCTTTGGCTTCGAGACCGGTCGGAGTCCTGCGCGAGCCGCGGATCTCCCGCGTCACCAGTGCTCACCATGTGCTCTCGGAGCCCGTTCGACTGGCCTCCTGATCCCCCACTAACCCAGCAAACAAGCCGATCTAGTGTTCATTACGCACCCGCTTCAGGAAAGCGGGTGCGTACTTTGTGAGATGGACAGTAGGAGGAGTATTGGCCTCCTACTGGGACTACTCCTGCTAGGCTCCTGTTCCGAAGAAACTGGGATGGCCGACGAACGGGGTACGACGTGCGGGACAGGGAACGGGTCTTCCAGGCGGCCGAGGAGCTCACGGTCGAGGGCGTGTCGGTCACGGTGACGAACGTGCGTGAGCGCGCGGGGTGCTCCAACGCCGCAGCGACGAAGTACCTGCGGGAGTGGCGCGACGCTAAAGCTGCCGAGGACGAGGCCCGACAGACGCTCCCTGAGCTGCCGACCGCCGTCGGCGCGCTGGTGGAGCGTGGCATGGAGGCTCTCTGGGGCGCCGCGGTCGAAGCGGCCCGAGCGGAGCACGCCGCAGCAGCAGCGGCGTCCGAGGGGGCGCTGGCAGCCGTGGTCGGTGAGGCCGACGCACTGGCCGCGCGGGTGGACGAGGCGGACGCCGAGCTGGCCCAGTTCCGCGCCGTGCTGGAGTCCGCCCGCGAGTACGCCCGCACGGCGGAGGAGGAGCGCGGCGTCGCCGAGCGGGAGCGTGCGGAGGCTGCGGCGTCCGGGGCACGCCTGGAGAGCGACCTGGCCGCGGCCCGGGAATCACTGGACGCCCTACGGGCCGAGCTCGCCCAGGAGCGAGCGGCGACCACGGCCGCCGAGAAGGCACGGTCGGACGCCGAGGCGGCGCGGGCGCAGGCGGAGGGCGCCGCCGTGGGCCTGCGGGAATCGCTCACCGACGTGCGCGCCGCGCTCCAGGCGGCACGGGACGACGTCACCCAGGCGCAGCGCGACCGTGCGGCCGCCGAGGCGTCGCGTGCGGCGGCGGAGGCGTCGGTCGCCCGGCTGGAGGGTGAGCTCTCCGTGTCACGGGAGGCGCTGGAGGCCGCGCGTGCGCAGGCGGGCGAGGCAGAACACGCCCGGATCGCCGCCGTCGCGGGCCAGGCGCAGGCCGAGGGAACAGCCGCCGGACTCCGGGAGGCACTGGCCGCAGCCGCCGCCTCCCCCGTTCCGGCGGGGGCGCCGAGCGAGGGCTGACGGCGGGGTGGCGCAGCCCGCTACGGTACGAGCCGCGCCACCCCGCCGATCTCCAGTGCCGCCCAGACCGCACCGTCGGGTCCCACGGTGATGCCGTGCGGTTCCGACGACGGCGTCGGTAGGTCGTGCCCGACGATCACCCCGTCGGCGCTGATGTGGGCGATGCGGTTGGCACCCCACTCGGTGAACCAGCAGCCACCGGCGCCGTCCGCGACGATCGCGTGCGGCTTGGCGGTCCGGTCCGGGAGCGCGAACTCCTTGATCTCGCCGTCGAGCGTGATCCGCCCGACCTGACCCGCTGCGATCTCGACGAACCACAGGGCCGAGCCGTCAGCCGTGATCCCCACGGGTCCTGCGGCCGGTGTGGGTAGCGGGTGCACGGTGACGTCGCCGCGCAGGGAGATGCGGCCGATGGCGTTCGCCTGGTTGAGCGTGAACCACAGGGCGCTGTCGGGGCCGATGGTGATCGCCGACGGCATGCCGCCCGTGACCGGTACGTCGAACTCCGTCACCTGGCCGGTGGCGCTGACCCGCCCGATGCGGTCCGCGTTCATCTCCGTGAACCACATGGCACCGTCCGGGCCTGCGGTGATGCCGTACGGTCCGCAGTCGGCCGTCGGCAGGGCGAAGGACTGCGCCGTGCCGTCGGGGGTGATGCGACCGATCCGGTGGTCCTTGGACCGGGCGAACCACAGCGCGCCGTCGGTGCCCGGGGCGATGACCGTGGGCTGGCACCCGGTTGCGTCCAGCGGGTACTCGGTGACCTCGCCGTCGAGGGCCAGGCGTGCGATCCGGCCGTTCTGCGCGAAAGTCAGCCAGAGAGCACCGTCCGGACCGGCGGCGATGCCGTATGGTCCGGCTTTCGCACCTGCCACGGGGATCTCGGTGATGGCCAGGTCCTCGGGACGGTGCACGCTTGCTCCTCGACGAGATGGGTCGGCCGCGACGGCGACCTGCGGGGTTCGGTCACCGCACCCTGCCTGCCCGCCGCCGGTGGCGCAACCGCGTTGCCCCCTACCGTGGCTCTCCCCATCCCCTGTCGCCCATCCCCTTCGAGACCTCGGCTGCTTCGCTTTGAGCGGCCTCAAAGCGAAGCAGCCGAGGTCTCGAAGGAGATGGAGGCGCGGGCAGGGGGCGGGGACGGGGCGGGGCGGCGATAGCCTCAGGGGGTGACCCGCGAGGAGCGCCGTCTGCGCCTGTCGATCGACGACCAGATCGAGAACCGGTACCACGAGGTGCCGTTCGAGCTACCCCCGGGTACGACGGCCCTCGAGGTATCCCTCGGGTACGACCGTGACGCCGCGGTGATCGACCTGGGCTGTCGCGACCCGCAGCGCTGGCGCGGATGGTCGGGCGGCGCTCGCAGCCGGTTCGCGTTCGCGCGCGGCCCGGCGGGTCACGTCGCGACGCCCGGCTACGAACCCGGTGAGCTCGTCGCCGGACCCTGGGCGGTGGTGCTCGGCCTGCACGCCCTGCCCGCGGAACCCCTCGACGTGACCGTCACGATCACCACCGGCGTCGATGCCGGTGAGGTCGAGGACGAACCGCCCGCGCCGCCCGCGCCGAGCAGCGGAGACAGCCGTGGCACCGGAGCCGGCCGCACCCGGCTCGGGCGCGATCTGCCTGCCCCCGACGGGCTGACGTGGTTCGCGGGCGACCTGCACGCGCACACCACGCACTCGGACGGCACGCTGAGCATCGCCCAGCTCACGGCCGCGGCCGCGGGCCGAGGCCTGGACTTCCTGGCCGTCACCGACCACAACACCGTCTCCCACCACGCGCACCTGCCCGCCGTGGGCGACGCCTACGACCTGTGCCTCCTGCCCGGGCAGGAGGTGACCACCCACGCGGGCCATGCCAACGCGTTCGGTGACATCGGGTGGATCGACTTCCGTCGCCCGGCCGCGCAGTGGTCGTCCGACGTCGAGGGGCGTGGCGGCCTGCTGTCCGTGAACCACCCGATCCAGGACGACTGCGGGTGGCTCCACCCCACGCAGACCGGATTTCTCGAGCTCTGGCACATCTCATGGTTCCTCGACCTGACGGCCACGGGCCCCTGGGCCTACCTGCGGGCGCTGCGGGCCGCCGCAGCACCGGGAGACCGGAAGGACCTCCCGGTGCTGCTCGGCGGCAGCGACTTCCACACGCCCGAGCAGGGCTACCCACCTGGCACACCGACCACCTGGGTCGCCGCGCAGGAGCGCACGCCCGAGGCGATCCTCGACGCCGTCCGCCACGGACGGACCGCGATCAGCCGCTTCCCCGGACCTGGCGAGCCCGTGCTGCTGCGTGTCGGGGACGACCTGGTAGCCGTCGACGCGGACGGCACGGTTCTGGTCGACGGCACGGTACCGGTCGACGGCGGGCCGCCGGTCGACGGCGCCGCGGCGGGCACCCGGCGGCGACGCGTGCGCGGCGACCGGGCGACGTTCGCCGCGCCCCTGGAACGCGGACCCTACCGGCTGGAGGCGGCCGACCGGACGCTGCTGGCGATCAGCGCATGACCGTCTCCTGCGGCGCCGCAGGCAGCCGGATGAACCGCGAGACCACCGTACCGATCAGCAGCAGCGCGAACGGGTACAGGGACAGGTAGACGCGGAACGCCTGCCCGGGGTCGGGACCCGGGTCGGCGCCGTCCCGGTAGCCGAACACGAGCGCGAGCGACAGCAGCGCGCCGGCGGTCACCAGCCCGTTGAGCCGGCCCAGCACGCCGAACGCCGCCAGGAAGAGCCCGCTGCGGTGCGTACCGTGGCGGACGGCGTCGGCGTCCAGGACACGCGCGATCACCAGGTCGTTCGTCGCGAGCAGACCCGAGTACCCGATGGCCACCGAGAGGCCGCCGAGGATCGCCGTGAGCAGATCGGTGGCGAAGTACATCGGCACGAACCCGACGGCCGCGACCGGCAGCGCGAGGCGCCACGTCCACGCCGCCCCCTTGCGGCGCACGACGGCCGCCCACACGCTCAGCATCCCGATCGCCACCGCGATCACCACCAGCTGCAGGATGCTCGCGTCGAGTGCCGTGCCACCCAGCGTGTGGTGCACGTAGAGCTGCAGGCCACCGAGGACCAGCGCCATCGCGGCGCCGTAGCAGGCGTTGACGACCCCGACCGTCCAGAAGTGCGCCGTCGACAGGATCTGCCCGATCGACCGGAAGAACAGGGGCCGGGGCTCCGCGTCGAGCGCCGGATCCTCCCGCACGCCCAGCGCCGTCCAGAGGATCACGACGGCCGCCGCCACCCCGAAGACCGCCGCGAGCCGTCCGTAGCCCACGGCGGAACCCTCCGTACCGAGCACGTTCCGCGCCAGTACGGGCGTCAGTGCCAGCGCGACCACCAGCGCCACGAGCTGGGCGCCCTGCCGCACCGCGTTCGCCGTCGCGCGACGCCGCTCGTGCGTGAACAGCTCCGGCAGCAGCGCACCGTAGCTGGCGTTGATCAGCGAGTCCGCCATCTCCGTCGTGATCGCGAAGACCGCGAACCACACCACGAGCCCCACCGCCGAGTCCGCCACCGCGCCCGGCACGGAGAACAGCGCGATGGTCGTCACCGCCAGCACCAGCGCACCCGTCACCAGGTACGGCCGACGCCGCCCCCACCGCGACCGTGTCCGGTCCGACAGGTACCCGAACACCGGGTTGTCCACCGCGTCCAGCACCCCGTACACCGCGTACACCGTCGCGTACACGACCGCGTCCAGACCCAGCAGCTCCACGTACACGTAGAACATCGAGCCCTTGACGAGATTGATCGGCAACGACGTGCCGAACATGCCCACGCCGTAACGCAGCGGCGACGTCGCCCCCGGGGGCCCGTCCACGCGCCTTCCCGTTGCCGCACTCTCGGCGTCCACGACCGCGAGCCTACTCACCACCCGTCGACCAGGTCGATGCCCTGCCGCTCGATCTCCCGGGTGAGGACCGGATCGCCCAGCAGGCGCAGCTCCCACGCCCGCTTGCGCCACCACCCCGCCGACGTCGCCCGCAGCCGCGCCGTATCGGGCGCCGGGTGCAGGAAGATCTCGCTGACCCCCTCCGGCAACCGCCCCAGCAGCCGCAGGTAGTGCTCCCGCAGCGCCACGTAGCCACCGGCCTCCGCGTCGCCACCCCGGTGCGTCGCGATCACCCGCGGCAACCGCACCCCGGCCGCGTCCGCCGCCGCCACGGCGCTCGCGTGCCGCGTCCGGAGGGCGGGGCTCGCGAGCAACGGGTCGTCGTCGCCGTACAGCTCCAGGCCGCGCGGCAGCCGGAACGCCATGTCCCGTCGGGCGCACACGCCGATGGCCTCAGGCAGGTACGACCGGCCCTGCAGCCCGTAGAGCGTGCCCTGGTGCGAGTCGAGGCGGACCGGCGTCGGCAGACCGACGGCGGCGGCTGCCCGCGCCACCGTGTCCGCCTGGGCCGTGATCCGCTCGGCGACGTCGTCGAAGCCGCCCGCCGGCGCCGTCGCCGGGAGCACCACGTGCACACCGGGCGCGACGTCGGGTGCGGCCTCGGCCAGGAGCTCGGCCACCCGGGCGACGCCGGAGCTCCCCGCACCGGGGCCCGTGGCCATCACGCCCACCGCCGTGAGCGGCGAACCGGCCAGCAGGGCGGCGATCTCACGGTCGGCGTCCGGGTCGGTCCCGGCGTCGTCCGCGGTCAGGACGAGGCTGCGCGTCATGCGCCCAGTCTGGCCCAGACCGGCGGAGCGATCAGCCGCCGATCACACCCGTACCCAGCACCGCACCGACCTTGCCGAGTTCCACCTCGAGGTCCCACGGCGTGGTCACGTGCGGGATCGCCGCGGGGACGCACGCCGCCATGGTCGTGTGCAGGCTCAGGCTCGCGCCCAGCGTGTCGGCGCGCCACACACCCGGGCCGACGACGGCGAACTCCCCTGCCGCGGTGCGGTGCAGCACGACCACGTACTCCTGCCCCTTCCACAGCACCGCCGGCAGCCCCGGCCCGGGTGGGGACGACGCGGACCCGACCTGCGTGACCGCCATCCCCGCGTCGGTGCCGCTGTCCGTGCCCCCGTCGGCCACGAGCGAGCCCAGCAGGACCTTGCGCACCTCGAGCTCGGTACGCGTGTACGGCACCCGGTCGACGACGTCGACGCCCGAGTCGCCCGCCTGCACCAGTGCGACGACGTCGGCGTCGGCGACCAGCTGCTCGACCGTCCCGTACGTCTCCGGCGCCGTGAAGTTCGCGGCGCTCGCCTCCGCGACGCAGCCGCCCAGCAGCGTGGCGACGGCGAGCACACCGATCAGCACTCCCGCCTGTCGTCGCATCACCGGTCTCGCCTTCGTCAGTTCGTGCCCTGGTCGCCAGGTGCGACGTTCGGCGCCTCCTGTCGAGGCGGGGCAGGACGTAGTGCTTGCGCTGCAATGGATATTCTCCTGCTGCACAAGGGCAGGACAAGGGTTCATCAGGGGCAAATCAGCCCATCAGGCTGCTGATTTGCCGCGATGTGAAAACTCGGGGCGAAGTGGGGCCGGATGGCATCATTTCGCCCTCGTTCGAGGGCGGGCGTCATGACCGCAGCGTCAGCTCGGGGTGTACCCGGGGCGTTTTCTCGCGGCGTCTCGGCGCGTGCCGGGCCGGTCTCCCCGCGAACTCAGGCGGCGTGCGCCCTGGCGATCGCGTGCACGAGGCCCGTGGTCGAGAGGGAGCCGGTGCGGTACCGCTCCACGGCACGGATCAGCGCGTCACCGACGTCGCGCGGCACCCGGGAGGACCGGGTGGTGGGGTGCCAGATCTCCCGCTCGAACACGGCGGTCCGGCGAGCCGGCCCGCGGTACAACCGTCCGGCGAGCGGCGGCGGCCCGGGCACGGGAGGCATCGGCACGGGCGGCATCGCGACGGGCGGCATCGGCGCAGGAGGCGGCGGGACCGGCGGCAGCGCCGCGGAAGGCTGGGGCGCGGGGAGTGTCGCCACCGGCAGGGCGGGGCGGTCCGCGAGACGCGACGCGCGGTATCGGGCACCGGGGTTCCAGCGGAGCGTGGGCCGCTGCGACGTCGTCACGGTCGGCCGGACCCCGCTCGTCGTGCGGCGCGGGGCAGGGGCTTCGGGCGTCTCGGCCGGCTCCGGGTTCTCGGCCGCCGGCGCGGCTGCGGCAGCGGAGGCAGCAGCCGTCGCCGCCGTCCGCGCGGCGTGGGCCGTGCGGAGCGCGGCGACGATCCTGGCCACCCGGTCGGTGTCGGCGCCCTCGCGGGGCGCGCTGCCCCCGGGCTGGTCAGCGTGCGCGTCGTCCGATGCCTGGCTCTCCGTGCCGTCCGCCATGACCGCGCTCCCTCGCCTCGTCACGGGCACCGCCCGTGGTGTCCGCTGTCCCATATGTTCCCTGGCAGGACCACGGCATGCAAGCCTGCCGAGCTCAGCCGCCGAGCATGTCCAGGAAGCTCGGCGTGCTGGAGAACGGGTCGGCCGTCTTGGTATGCCCGCCGCGGGCGGAGACGATGCCGGCGAGGGACCGGCCGGCCCGTTCGATGCGCTGCGGCAGGGAGCTTCCCCCGTCGTCGTGCGCCTCGCCGCCGGCCTGCGCCCAGTCGTCCGTGGCCGCGAACACGGACGTGGTGACGACGTCGGCGCGCAGGTAGGTGAACAGGGGGCGCAGGGAGTACTCCAGGGCGAGGGAGTGGCGCGGGGTGCCGCCGGTCGCGCCGAGCAGCACCGGCATGCCCGTGAGGGCATCCTTGTCGAGGATGTCGACGAACGACTTGAACAGCCCCGAGTAGGTGGTGGTGAACAGCGGGGTCACGGCGATGACGGCGTCGGCCCGGGTGATCGTCTCGATGTCGCGGGCCAGGTCCCCGGTGGGGAACCCGGTGAGCATCGCGTCGACGATCGCGTGGCCGTGGTCGCGCAGCTCGACCATCTCGACGGTCACCTCGTGGCCGAGGGCCTCCAGCTCGCGCACGGTCGCGTCGGCCAGGCGGTCGGCGAGCAGACGTGTCGAGGAGGGCTGCCCGAGCCCCGCGTGCACCACCGCGACGGTGCGCTCCGGGTTGCCGTTCGTACCCGTCATGAGAGGACCTCCTCCGCGCGCTTGCCCGTGTACTCGTCGCCGCCGTCGCCCACGTGGGTGGCGCCGGTCTCGCCCGCGGCACGTGCCGCGGCGACCCGCTCGGCGTGCGTGGGCGGGTTCGCCGGGACGCCCTCGGGCCGCTTGGCGTCGGCGATCTTGCGCAGCTCCGGCACGACCTCGGAGCCGAGGATGTCGATCTGCTCCAGGACCGTCTTGAGCGGCAGGCCGGCGTGGTCCACGAGGAAGAGCTGGCGCTGGTAGTAGCCGACGTCGTCGATGAAGGAGCCGTACCGGTCGATGACCTGCTGCGGGGACCCGACGGTCAGCGGCGTGTCGCGCGTGAAGTCCTCCATGCTCGGGCCGTGCCCGTAGACGGGCGCGTTGTCGAAGTAGGGCCGGAACTCGTTCCAGGCGTCCTGGCTGTTCTTGCGCATGAACGCCTGCCCACCGAGGCCGACGATCGCCTGGTCGGCGCGGCCGTGCCCGTAGTGCTCGAACCGCTGGCGGTAGAACGCGACCATCTGCTTGGTGTGGCTCATCGGCCAGAAGATGTTGTTGTGCAGGAACCCGTCACCGTAGTAGGCGGCCTGCTCGGCGATCTCGGGGCTGCGGATCGAGCCGTGCCAGACGAACGGCGGCACGCCGTCCAGGGGGCGCGGGGTGGCGGTGAAGCCCTGCAGCGGGGTGCGGAACTTGCCCTCCCAGTCCACGACGTCCTCGGTCCACAGGCGTCGCACGAGCGCGTAGTTCTCGATGGCGAGCGGGATGCCCTGGCGGATGTCCTGCCCGAACCACGGGTAGACAGGGCCGGTGTTGCCGCGGCCCATCATGAGGTCCATGCGGCCGTCTGAGATGACCTGCAGCATCGCGTACTCCTCGGCGATGCGGACCGGGTCGTTGGTGGTGATCAGCGTGGTGGCGGTGGACAGCGTGATGTTCTTGGTGACGCCGGCGAGGTAGCCGAGCATCGTCGTCGGGCTGGAGGCCACGAACGGCGGGTTGTGGTGCTCACCGGTGGCGAAGACGTCCAGACCGGCCTCGTCCGCGTGCTTCGCGATGGTAAGCATCGCGCGGACCCGCTCCGTGTCGTCCGGGGTGTGCCCCGTCGTGGGGTCCGTCGTCACGTCGCTGACACTGAAGATCCCGAACTGCATGATTGTCGCGCTCCCCTCGGGTTTGTCCATGCATCTGCATGCACATCGTCCTCAACCGGGCGTCGGGGTCGATTGTTCCCGCCACCCACCCTGCCACCTGCTTCGACGTACGTGAGATCGCGCACATCACCGTCCAGTTTGCCCGGAGTGCGCTTGCGGGCCCACCTCCGGCGCGTAGCCTGATCAGACGGCTGGAAAAGAGACGGCTGGAACGGCCGGAACATCACAGAGGGTCCCTGCGTTGGCTATACGGACCTTTTTTCCGCCATCTATCCCGACTACCCTCTGGAGGACATCGTGCCCGACCGGTCCCTGCGCGGTATGAGCATCGGTAGTAAGAGCATGGAGTCCGACGAGGGCGTGGACTTCGCCCCTCGGTTCCAGGCCTACTACGACTGCCCCAACGGCCACACCATCATCCTGCCCTTCGCCACCGACGCGGACGTGCCCCCGATCTGGGAGTGCCGCTGCGGCGAGGAGGCTCTCCTGCGCGACGCGGAGAAGCCCGAGCCCAAGGCGACCAAGCCCCAGCGCACCCACTGGGACATGCTCCTGGAGCGCCGCACGGTCAAGGAGCTCGAGGACCTGCTCGACGAGCGCCTCGAGCTGCTGCGTGCCGGCAAGCTCCGCCGCTCCGCCTGACGCAGAGCGCAGACGCAGAGCAAAGACGACGACCGTCGGGTCCGGGCCACATGGCCCGGACCCGACGGTCGTTTCTGCGTCCGCTACCGGCCCGCTACCTGTCCGCTACCGCGCCGACGCCAGCTGCTCCCGGGCCTGCTGACTCCGCACCCGACGCCGCGCACCGACACCGCCCACCACACCGGCTACCAGCAGGACCGGAGCGAGACCACTCACCACCCAGCCCGGCCAGTACCCCGCCGCGACAGCCGGCGTGATCGACGACCGCAACGGCAGCGCCGCCACGAACTCGTCGTCCGTGAACAGCCCCGTACGCCGCACCACCGTGCCGTCCGGCGTGATCACACCCGACACACCCACCGTCGAGATCTGCACCGTGGCCCGACCCGTCGTGATCGCCTGCATCCGCGACATCGCCAGCTGCTGCGTCGACTCCGCCGTGAACCCGAACGACGCATTGTTCGTCGGGACCACCAGCACCTGCGCCCCTCGGAGCACCGCGTCCCGGATGATCTCGTCGTACGCCACCTCGAAACAGATGATCGTACCCATCCGGTAGGACCCCTGACCCAGCCGGCTCGGCACGTCCACGTACGGCGGGTTGACCCCCGGGATCATGTCCGTCGTCACCCGGTCCACCTGGTCCGACAACAACCGCAGGAACGACCGCATCGGGATGTACTCACCGAACGGCGCCGGATGCTGCTTCGCGTACCGCGCGATCACCCCGCTGCCCGCCTGCCACAGCAGCGACACGTTGTACCGCCCGCCGGTGTCCGGGAACTCCTGCGCCCCCACCAGGATCGGCGCCCCCACCGCCGTCGCGGCGGCGTCCAGGCCCCTCGCCACGTCCGGCGTCGTCTGCGGGTCCAGGTCCGAGCCGTTCTCCGGCCACAGCACCACGTCCAGCTCCCCCGCGAAGTCCTCCGCCAGCGTGTACGTACCCTCCAAGTGGTTGTTCAGCACCTCCGCCCGGTTGGCGAACGCCCCCAGCCCCGGCTCCCCCACGTTGCCCTGCACCGCACCCGCCCACAGCGTGCCGTCCTCCGCCAGGTCGGTCCCGGCGTCGTACACCTCCTGGCCCTCCGGCGTGCGCACCGCACCGGCGCTCGCGGACGTGGGCAGCGGCAGCACGAGCGGGGCGACGGCGATCCCGGCGGCGAGCACGAGAGCTCCCACGGCCCGGCCTGCTTCGCGGGCCGGGGTGCTGCCGCGGGGTGCGCGACGCCGGGCGGCGCGCACGAGTCCCGCGACCGCCAGGGCGAGCAGCACGCCCGTGAAGGCGATCAGCAGGCTCACGGCGACGGTGCCGCCGAGCCAGGCGGCGCGTCCCGTGGGGGCGTCGACCACCGCCCATGCGAGGCGGCCCCAGGGGAACCCGCCGAACGGGACCTCGGCGCGCCACTGCTCCACGGCGACATAGAGCACGGCGAACGCGGCGGCGAGCCGCCAGCCGCGCCGACGCAGGAACGGTGCGCGGCGCACCCAGGTCCACAGGACGCCGAGCACGCCCAGGAACAGCGCCTCGACCGCCGACATGGCGATCCAGGGGGCGGTCTCGGTGGAGTAGTGCGCCCACCACAGGTGGGGCAGGAAGAACGCGAGACCGAACAGGAACCCGGCCAGCAGGTTCCACCAGGCGTTGTCGCGGCCGAGCGCCCAGTACAGGACGGCCACGGCGACGAACGCGGAGGGCCACACCCCGGCGTCGGGGAACGCGGTCCACAGGACGAGGCCGCCGGTGACCGCGAGGAACAAGGAAAACAGCCGGGACGGCTCAGGCAGACGCACGCTCGCAGCCTACCGGTGGCCCGGGCTAGAACGTGTCGTGCAGGATGACGCCGTCGCGCATCGTGTGCAGGCACTCGGGCTCGACCGCCTCGGGTGACAGGTCGGGCAGCAGGGGCGTTCCCGCGCGTGCTTCCTCGCTCCAGGAGCTCAGGCGGCCTGCCGCGGCCTGAACGCCCAGCCGTTCGGCCCGCCAGACGGCGAGGTGTGCGGGCGCGCCGACTCGTAGCTGTCCTGCCCCGGTGTGGTCGAGACCGGCCAGCCGCCAGCCGCCGCGGGTGTGGGCGCGGAACGCCGCGCCCGCCGAGATGCGCTGGTCGGGGTCCTCGTGGCTGACGGCCGCGCGCACGCCCTGCCACGGGTCGACCGGGGTGACCGGGGTGTCGGACCCGAACGCGAGCGGCACGCCGGCCCCGGCGAGGTCGGCGAACGGCATGAGGGAGCCCGCGCGCATCGCGCCGAGACGGGCCGCGTACATGCCCTTGCTGCCGCCGAACGCCGACTCGAAGGCGGGCTGCACGGACAGGCCGACCCCGTGCGTCAGGAGCGCGCCGAGCGTCGCGGCGTCGACGAACAGGCCGTGCTCGATGCGGTGGTGCCCGGCCCGGACGGCGCTCTCGCTGGTCAGCTGCGCGGCGACCTGGAGCCCGAGCACCATCGTGTCCATGGCACGGTCGCCGATGACGTGGAATGCCGCCTGCACGCCCGGGCGCTCGCCGCGCGCGTTCTGCACGGCGGCGAGGTGCTGGGCGATCTGCTCGACGGTCAGGTACAGGTTGCCGGTCCACGGCGTGCCGTCAGAGTTCGTCAGGGCACCCGTGAACGAACCGGAATAGGGGTCGAGCGGCAGGTCGGAGTACGGGCTGCGCAGGGCGGCCGTGCGCGAACCGATGGAACCGTCCACGTTGAGGTCCCCGCCGATCCCGGTGAGGAACGGCAGCTCGGCGAGCAGCGCGTCGGCGTCCTCGGTGGTGCGGCACAGCTCGCCCCGGTAGGCGGCGAGGTGCGGCAGGGCGAGGACGGTGTCGTCTGCGCGTGCCTCGGGGGTGACGGAGCCGGCGGTCATGGCATACAGCTCGGCGAGGCCGGCACGCGTGTCGAGGTGCTCGCCGCTCATCTCGTGCACGGACACGACGCCCCGTGCGGCCCACGCGGCCAGGGTGTCGCGGTAGAGGCGGGTGCGCCGCTCGGGCGACAGGGCGTGCGCGACGTCGCGCACGGTGTGGTGCAGGTCCGCCGTGACCTGGCCGGTCTCGGCGGGGACGTCGGACCAGCCCGACCCGGCCACGCCCATGCGCGTCCAGGCGGGGTCGTGCTCGATGCCCGCACGGGCAGCCATCGCGGAGGAGATCACCGCGGAGTGGACGTCGACGCGTGCCGCGTAGACGGGGCGGCCGCCGCAGGCGTCGTCGAGCTCCTGCCGGGTGAACGAGCGCTGCTCGGGCCAGGCCTGCTCGTCCCAGCCGAAGGCGAGCAGCACCTGCTCGCCGGACGGGTCGGCGGCCTCGAGCCGGCGGGCACCGTCGTGCAGGGCGGCCAGGGCGTCGGCGAGCGAGTGCACGCCACCGGCCGGGGTGAGGTCCACGGAGTCGGCCGACAGGCCGGTCTCCAGCACGTGGGCGTGCGCGTCGACGAACCCGGGGGTCACGAGCGCGCCGTCCAGGTCGATCACCCGGTCGGCGCGGGCGGCGAGGCCCGCGGCGGTGTCGTCCGCGCCCAGCCAGGCCACGACGCCGTCGTCGACGAGGATCGCCTCGGCGAACGGGTCGGCCGCTGAGTGGATGACCCCGTTGCGGTACAGGATGGATCGGACAGGCTGGCTCACGGTGGGAACTGTATGCGATCGGCCCGCCGCGTGCCGTGGTCAGGGGCCCGGACGGGCGAGGCAGCGGGCGAAAGGCGGCGGATCGGGTCCGCCCTCACCCGCTGTCGCGCTCGCTGTGACGCTCGCCGCCCGCCCGGGGCTCAGAGGCTCGAGTACGCGACCACTCCCCGCAGCACGGCGTCCTGGGCCTTGCGTGCGGTGGTACGGAGCTTGTCGGACGGCGCGGCGCCGCCGAGCTGGTCGAGCACGTCGATGACCTGCTTGCACCAGCGCACGAAGTCGCCGGCGGCGAGGTCGGAACCGCGCAGCACGCTGTCCAGGTTCTTGCCCGACGCCCACCGGTACATGGCGCCGACCAGGCCCAGGTCGAGCGGGCCGGTGGCCTCGATGCCGTGCGCCTCCTCGAGGTCGTCGACCTCGGACCAGACCCGTTGGGTGTCGTCCAGCACACCGGCCAGGCGCCCGGTGGGACCACCGGGGATGTACGGGTCGGGCGCGTCGTCGCGTCGGCTCTGGTAGACGACCGTGGAGACCACGGCGGCCAGGCCTGCCGGGTCGAGGCCGTCCCACACGCCGCGGCGCAGGCACTCGGCGAGCAGCAGGTCGTTCTCGGCGTACAGGCGCCGCAGCCAGCGGCCGTCGTCGGTGACCCGGATCCGGCCCGCGCCCGTGCCCTGCCCCGTGCCCTGCCCCGTGCCTGTGCCCTGCAGGTAACCGAGGGTGAGCAGCACGTCGAGCGTGCGGTCGAAGGTGCGTGCGATGGACCCGGTGCGGCCCTCGACGCGACGCACGAGCTGGTCGTGCTCGCGCTTGAGCTTGGTCCAGCGTTCGGCCCAGCGGGCGTGGTCGTCACGGTCGGGGCAGGCGTGGCAGGGGTGGGCCTTGAGGGCCTTGCGCAGGCGGGCGAGCTCGGTGTCGGTGGTGGCGTCGGAGCGGCGTGCGGGTGCCCTGCCGCCGCGTGCGGGTCGGCTGGTGGTGGAGTGGGCCGCGTGCGCGGAGGGGGCGTCGTCCGCGAGGGCGCCGAGCGCGTTGCGCATGGTGGAGACCAGGTCGCGGCGCGCGTCGGGCTTGCGGGCGTTGAACGCCTTGGGGATCTTGACGGTGGTGACGGTCTCGAGGCCGTCGGGCGCGTCGGCCAGGGTGAGCTTCTTGACCTGCCGTTCCTGGGTCAGGACGGTGGGGCGTGGCCCGTCGAACCCACCGGGCTCGCCGGGGTCGAGCACGAGGACGTAGCCGCGGCGGCGCCCGGAGGGCACCTCGACGACGTCGCCGCGGCGCAGCTTCTCCAGGGAGGCGACGACCTCGGCGCGGCGGGCGCCGGTCGCGGCGCGGGAGAGCTCCTTCTCGCGGTCCTTGATGGCGCGGCGCAGGTCCATGTACTCGGTGAAGTCGCCTTCGGTGCAGGACATGGCCTGGGCGTACCCGTCGAGGGCCTCGGCGTGCGCCTGGGCCTGCTTGGCGAGGCCGACGACGCCGCGGTCGGCCTGGAACTGCGCGAACGAGGTCTCCAGGACCTCGCGGGCGCGGTCGCGGCCGACCTGGGCGACGAGGTTGACGGCCATGTTGTACGTGGGCCGGAAGCTGGACTTGAGCGGGTACAGGCGCTTGGACGCGAGGCCCGCCAGTGCCACGGGGTCCAGGGCGGGGTGGTCGACGACGACGGCGTGACCCTCGACGTCGATGCCGCGCCGGCCGGCGCGCCCGGTCAGCTGGGTGAACTCGCCCGGCGTGACGGGGACGTGGCTGGTGCCGTCCCACTTGACGAGCTTGTCCAGCACGACGGACCGGGCGGGCATGTTGATGCCGAGCGCGAGCGTCTCGGTGGCGAACACGACCTTGACCAGGCCGCGGGAGAAGAGGTCCTCGACGGTCTCCTTGAACACGGGCAGCATGCCGGCGTGGTGGGCGGCGACGCCGCGCGCCAGGGCCTGCGACCAGGACCAGTAGCCGAGGACGTCGAGGTCCTCGGGCGGGATGGCGGCGGTGCGTTCCTCGACGACCGCGCGGATGGTCGCCTCCTCCTGCGGGGTGGTCAGCCGCAGCCCGGCCTTGAGGCACTGGTCGACGGCGGCCTCGCAGCCCGCGCGGGAGAACACGAAGTAGATGGCGGGCAGCAGGCCGTCGTCGTCGAGCGCGTCGATGACGATGAACCGGGGCGGGGTGCGCCGGCCGGGGCCGGTGCCGCCACCGGCGGCGGCACCCCGGCTGTCGCTGCCGCGGCCTCGGCCGCGGTACCCGCGGTCCCCCCTGCCGCGTCCGCGCCCGCCGTAGTCACCTGAGCGGTTGCCGCCGCGCCCGGACCGGAACGCGGCGGCCAGGTCGGGGTTGATGGGCGGGCTGGTGCCGGGGTCGGTCGGGTCGACGTGCCCGGCGTACAGGTCCAGGAGGCGCGGCTTGCCGCGCAGCTCCGGGGAGGACATCAGGACGTGCTGCCACAGGGGTACGGGGCGTCGTTCGGAGACGACGACGGCGGTGTCGCCGCGGACCATCTCGAGCCAGTCGCCGAACTCCTCGGCGTTGGACACGGTCGCGCTGAGGGACACGAGCTGCACGTCGTCGGAGAGGTGGATGATGACTTCTTCCCAGACCGGTCCGCGGAACCGGTCGGCGAGGTAGTGCACCTCGTCCATGACGACGTAGGCCAGGCCGTCCAGGGTGGAGGAGCCGGCGTACAGCATGTTGCGCAGCACCTCGGTCGTCATGACGACCACGGGTGCGTCACCGTTGATCGTCGTGTCGCCGGTGAGCAGGCCGACGTTGTCGGGCCCGTGCCGGCGCACCAGGTCGGCGTACTTCTGGTTGGACAGCGCCTTGATGGGCGTGGTGTAGAACGCCTTGCGGCCCGAGGCGAGGGCCAGGTGGACGGCGAACTCCCCCACCACCGTCTTGCCCGCCCCGGTCGGGGCCGCGACCAGCACGGCCCGGCCCTGTTCGAGGGCCTCGCAGGCCTGCACCTGGAAGTCGTCGAGCTCGAACCCGATGACCTCCCGGAACTGCGTCAGCTCAGGGTGCTCGGCCGCTGAACGGCTCTGGGACCGGAAGGCCTTGTACCGCTCGGCAGGGCTCAGGTCGCTCATGGGGCACAGCCTACGGTCCCTGTGTGACAGGGACCGTAGGCGTGGTCGGTAGGCGTGTCAGACGCCGACCTCCTCCAGCCGTCGTTCGACGCGCCGGTCGTGCAGCAGCGCCACCCCGACGGCGCCGAAGTACAGCACGCAGATCGGCAGTGCTACCAGGATCATCGTCAGGGCGTCCGGGGTGGGCGTGATGATCGCGGCGAACGTGAACGCGACGAGGATGGCCCACCGCCAACCGCCCAGCATCGACCGGCCCGGCAGCAGGCCCGTGAAGTTCAGGCCCACCAGCACCACCGGCGACAGGAACGCGAGGCCGAACGCGATGAGCAGCCGCATCACCAGCGACAGGTACTCCTGCGCGTTGGTGAACGCGGTCGCGTCGTTGGGCAGGAACCCGGACAAGATCTGGATGGCGTGCGGGAACACGAGCCACGCCATGTACGAGCCGCCGAGGAACAGCGGGAACGCCGCACCGACGAACCCGTACGCGTACCTCTTCTCGTTCTTGTTCAGGCCCGGCGTGATGAACGCCCACACCTGGTACAGCCACCAGGGGCAGGTGAGGAACACGGCGAGGAACAGGGACGACTTGATCTTCAGGTCCAGGGCCGCCATCGGCCCGGCGAAGTTCAGCGTCATCTCGTTGCCCCGCATCTCCTCAGCCACGACGAGGGGACGCTGGAGCAGGACCAGCAACGGGTCGTACAGCAACCATCCGACGACGGCTCCGACCACGAGGCCCACGGCGACCAGGACGAACCTCTTGCGCAGCTCGAGCAGGTGCTCGAGCAGTGGCATCCGACCGTCGGACGCCCGTCTCGTTCGTGCCACCGATCAGACCTTGGGGATGTCGCGGTCCTTGTTGGTGATCAGTCCCGGTATCGAGTCGTCGCCCGAGCCGGCGGCCGGACCTGCCGTCGAACCGGTCGTCGAGGTGGTGCCCGTCGTCGACGTCGTCGACCCACCCGGTACGTCCTCGCCCCGACGGTTCACGTCCTCGGAACCGTCGTCACGCAGGTCCTTGATCTCCTTCTTGAAGATCTTCATCGACTGCCCCACGCTCTTGGCCAGACCCGGCAGGCGGGAGGACCCGAAGAGCAGCAGGACGACGACGAGCAGGACGATCCAGTGCCACGGCTGCAGTGCGCCCATGGTGACTCCTAACGATGCGGTGCTGATTCGCGGTGCGGATATGACCGATCCTACGCGGACACCAGGGTCAACCAGGTAGCCCCCCGGTGCACGGGAGGCAACGCGGCACGCTCAGTCGTTGAAGTGCTTCCACTTCTGCCACGTCACGACGTGCCTGGCCCGGCGCGCCTCCTTGCGCCCCGAACGTGCCACCCGCTGCGCGTTGACACGCTGGTAGTGGATGGTCACGTCGTCGAACAGGCTCGGCCCGGCGTGCGCGGTCGCGGACTCCCGCGCACGGTCGGACAGCTCCTGCAGCCTGTCGCTCGACTCGGCGATGCGGGCCGAGGCCCGTGCCAGCTCTTCCATCAGACCCTTCGCCGACCGCCACAGAGAACGAGCCAGGAAGAACGCTCCGACGAGACTGCCGACGATCAGCAGGGTCCACACCCAGAACCACATGGTCGCCCAGCCTAGTGCTGATTCGCCGAAGTGGCTGCGTCGCCGGCCACCGAACCCGTCCCGGCGCCGCCGAAACCCCCCGTGGCGTACAGGGCCAGCGCCTCCGCGGCGGCACCCGCGACGTCGTCCGCCAGCGCCGCCGGCGCCACGGACCGCACGTACGGCGCCAGCTGGATCAGCGTGCTGCGCAACCAGCCCGGGTTCGTCACCCGCAACGTCACCTCGAAGTCACCGTCCGGCAGGTTGCGCACCGACTCCACCGGCACCTCCTCCGCGAACCACCGCGCCCGCGGCGCGAACCGGATGGTCGCCAGCGGCGAGGAACCGCCCGCGAACAGGGCCGCGAAGTCGATCTCCGCCGACCGCTCCCCCACTCCCGGGTGCGCCTGCACCGGCACGTCCGTCTCCGTCGCCTCCAGGATGCGGTCCACCCGGAACGTGCGCGGCGCCGTCGCCCGGTAGCACCACGCCGCGAGATACGCGTACTCGTCCTGCGTGTGCAGACGCACCGGGTCCACCTCCCGCTCACTGACCACGTCCGACGACGTCACGTACCGGATCCGCAACCGGTGCCCGGCAGTCAGCGCCGACGTGATCGCCGCCACCACCTGCCGGTCCCCACCTGGCGCGAGCCGCACGTCCACGGCGCTCGCGGCCTCCCCGGTGGCGTCGGTCAGCTTCCGCAGCGCGGACTCGACCACCGCGGACCGTGCGGGGTCGGCCTGCACGGCACCGGTCGCCCTCATGGCCCGCAGGGCCGCGACCAGGGCCACGGCCTCACGGGTGCCGAGCCGCAGCGGGCGGGTCATGCCCCGCGCCTCGGTCAGGTGCACCACACCGCGGTCGATGGACGCCGCGTCGAAGTCGATCAGGTCGTCCGGCCAGTACCCGGGTGTGCCCGAGACCCACAGCGCGTCCACGTCCTTCTGGATCTGCGCGGGCGTGGTCCCGAACCGCGCGGCGAGGTCCTCGAGCGGCACAGGCCCCGCACCGTCGAGGTAGGCGACGATGCCCAGCAGCCGCAGGAGCCGGTCGTCGGCACGTTCAGCCACAGGACACCTCCGCAACACCCGGCCGACCCAGCGCGGCCGCGGCCGTCAGCCGCCGCAACGTCTCCGTGCGCACGGCCTCCGGCTCCAGCACCACCAGCGCCGCACCGTACCCGGCAGCCTCGGACGCCATGCCGCTCAGCGACCGGTACGGCACCTCGAGGATGTCCCACCCGGCACGGTCGCCGGCGGTCGCCCCGCCCGGGTCGGGCAGGCGCTCGCTGTACACCTCGCGCTCGCTGTCGGGCACGGCCTTGGCGCGGGCGCGCAGCGCACCGGCGCGTTCGGGCCGGACGGCGACGACGGCCGCCCGCACCTCACCGTGCGCCTTGCCGAGCATGACGTCCGTGTCGAAGTCGGGGATCTCGTACGCGCCCGCCGGTCCGGTGACGCGCACGCGGGACTCGATGCGGGACATGCGAAAGACGCGGGGCGCCTGCCGGTCACGGTCGAAGCACATGAGGTACCAGCCGCCGTCGCGTGCGGCGATGCGCCAGGGCTCCACGTGCCGCGTCAGGACCGTGCCGTTGTACGCGGCGCGGTAGCTGAACGTCACCACGCGCCGGGCCTCGATGGCCTCGATCAGCGGCCCGTACGCGTCACCGACGGCACGGACGGACGGTGCGAGGCCGGCCAGGGCGTCCGCCGAGGGGTCGCCCGCCCCGGCAGCGCGAAGCTTGACCATGGCGCGGTTGATGTCCGTCTGCAGCGTCTTGTCCTGCCAGAACTGAGCGGCCAGGGACAGCACACCGAGCTCCGCGGGTGTCAGGTCGATCGACGGCAGCGCGTACGCGTCCTGGTCGATCCGGTACCCGAGCTCGTCGGTGTGCCCCCCGGTGCCGACCGTGACGACCGGGATGCCCAGCGCACGCAGCATGTCCTTGTCCCGCTCGAACATCCGCTCGAACGCCTCGTCGGTGGGCGCGTCTGAGTACCCCGCCACGGCGGTACGCACCTGTTGCTTGGTCATCGCCGCGTTGGTGTTCACCAGCGCGATGACGAGGTTCAGGAGCCGCTCGGCAGGGTTGAGCGTCACGGACGGTCCGGCCGAGGATCCGGCTGACGGGGTGGGGGGCAGGTCGGTGGGCATCGGGACAACGCTAGCGGCCGGTAGCCTCCACCGTGTGATGACGTGGCGGATCGGGACAGTGATTTCCACAGGCAGGACGTGGCGGGGGGCCCGCGAGCTGGAGGTGACCCTCGACCGCCCCCTGCCCGGCCGGACGGCGGACGGGCAGGTGACCGTACGCGCCCTCGCGTACACCGACCTCGTGGGCGACCCCGCCGTCGGCGACGCGCTGCTGCTCAACGTGTCCGCCCTCGCCCGGGGCCTGGGCACCGGCGGGTACGCCCTGGTCGTCGGCCCCGCCTCCGACGCGACACCCCTGCCCGCCGACCCCGAACCCGGGCCCGGCCATCTCGTCAAGGCCAGGTACACGCCCCTGCAGACCATGGTTCTCGGCGTGGACGAGCAGGAGTCACCCCACCACTCCACGCTCGCCGACGCCGACACCCTCGACGGCATGCCCGTCGTCGTCGCCGACCTGCACTCCGCGCTGCCCGCCGTACTCGCCGGCCTGCGGCACGCCGCCGCCCGCACCGGCACGCTCGACGGCCTCAGGATCGCCTACGTCATGACCGACGGCGGAGCCCTGCCCGCCGCTTTCTCCCGCACCGTCGCAGCCCTGCGCGACGCCGACTGGCTCACCACCTGCGTCACCGTCGGCCAGGCCTTCGGCGGCGACCTCGAAGCCGTCACCGTGCACACCGGCCTCCTCGCCGCCCGCCACGTGGCCGGGTGCGACGTCGCCGTCGTCGCCCAAGGACCCGGCAACCTCGGCACCGGCACCCGCTGGGGCTACTCCGGCGTCGCCGCCGGCGAAGCCGTCAACGCCGCCGCCACCCTGCACGGCCGGCCCGTCGCCTCCCTGCGCGTCTCCGGAGCCGACCCCCGCGACCGCCACCTCGGCATCTCCCACCACTCCCTGACCGCCTACACCCGCGTCGCCCTCGCCCCCGCCGACATCCCCGTCCCAGAACCCACCCCCGACGTCGAGCAGCTCCCCGCCTGGGGCAGCGCCCTCACCCACCGCATCCGCGAACAAGCCGCCACGGTCACCACCACCACCGCGCACACCCTCACCGACGTCACCGCCGACATCACCCTGCTCGACACCCTGCGCACCGCCCCCGGCGGACTGCGCACCATGGGCCGCGACCTCGACCACGACCCCGCAGCGTTCACCGCCGCCGCCGTCGCCGGCATCCACGCCCACCGCCTCCTGGCTTCCACGCCCGCGCCCGGAAACACCCCTGGCGATACCCCAGGCAACACCCGATGAGAGCCACCACCCGCCTGGCCCTCACCTGCCTCCTGATCACCGTCGCCGTCCTCGGCGCCGCCACCGCCGCACCCTGGCAGCTCAACCCACCCCAGCGGTCCCTCCCGGAGCTCTCCATGCCCGCACAACCCCAACCCACCACCACCGCCCAGCCCAGCCCACCCCCGCAGACCGAACAACCCCCCACCGCCAACACCCGCTGGCTCGGCCTCGCCGCCGCCATCCTCCTCGGACTCCTCGTCGCCGCCCTCCTCACCCACGCCGCACGCCAGATCCTCGCCCTGCGCAAGGAGACGACCCGCGCTCGACCCGACACCCTCACCGGCGGCACCACCGCCGACTCCCTCGGCGAGGACGTCGACCTCCCCGAGATCCAGGACGCCGTCACCCGCGCCCTCGCCCACCTCGACGGGCACACCCGCCCCCGCGACGCCGTCGTCGCCGCCTGGGTAGCCCTCGAAGAAGCCGCCGAACGCGCAGGCACCCGCCGCGACCCCGCCCAGACCCCCACCGAGTTCGCCGGCACCGTCCTGGCCGCCACCCCCGCACCACCCACCGCCGTCGCCCGCCTGCGCACCCTCTACCAACGCGCCCGCTTCACCGACCGGCCCGTCGACCGCACCGCCGTCGACCAGGCCCGCCAGGCGCTCGCCGACATCGCGCGCAGCCTGGACGTCCCCGAGATGGGCAAGATGGACGGCACGGTGGACGGCACGGGGGACAACAAGGGGGGCGGCAAGGGCACGGGACCGGGCACGGGACCGGGCACGGGACCGGGCACGGGACCGGGCACGGGACCGGGCACCGTATGAGGTCGTGGAACTGGCGGCGGGTCGTCACGGTCACCACCGTGGTCGGCCTCGTCGCCGGCGGACTCCTGTTCTGGCACGTCGTCGACCCCTGGCACGCCCTCGCCACCGTCGTCCTCGCCGGAGCCACGAGCATCCTGTGGTCCGCGACCGACACCACCACGGACGACCCCGAGTGGCCCCGCACCGCCGTCCAGGCCCGCGCCGGCGGACGGCACGACGTCTCCGAGCTCGGCTGGTCGGTGTTCGGCCGCGACGGACACGTCACCGACCGCGTCGTACGCCGCATCCGGGCGCTCGCCGCCGACCGGCTCCACGCCCACGGCGTCGACCCCGCCGACCCCGCGGCCCGCCCCCAGGCCGAACAGCTGCTCGGCGCCACCGTCGTGCGCCAGCTCACGTCCGGCCACGCACCCACCGCCCGCACCGTGCAGAGCTGGCTCGACGCGATAGAACGCCTCGGGCCTGCACCCAGCAGCGGGCCCAGCAGCGCGCCCACGAGCGTGCCCACCAGCGAGGAGAACCGTGCCTGACCAGAACGCCACCCCCGACCCCACTCCCGGCACCACACCCACCCCGGACGCCCTGCCCGTCGCCGACGTCGCGGCCCTCGGCGCCCAGGTCCTGGCAGAGGTCGGCACCGCCGTCGTCGGCATGCACGACGCCCTACGCACCGCACTGGCCACCATCCTCGCCGGCGGCCACGTCCTGTTCGAGGACGTCCCCGGCCTCGGCAAGACCCTCGCCGCCCGCTCCCTGGCCACCGCGCTCGGCCTCGACTTCGCCCGCCTCCAGTGCACCCCCGACCTGCTGCCCGCCGACATCACCGGCTCCTCCGTCTTCGACCCCGCCACCCGCACCTTCGAGTTCCGCCCCGGACCCGTCTTCACCGGCCTCTTCCTCGCCGACGAGATCAACCGCACCGCCCCCAAGACCCAGTCCGCACTGCTCGAGGCCATGGCCGAACGCCAGGTCTCCATCGAAGGCACCAGCCGCCCCCTGCCCCACCCCTTCCACGTGCTCGCCACCTCCAACCCCGTCGAGTACGAAGGCACCTACCCCCTGCCCGAGGCCCAGCTCGACCGCTTCATGGTCCGCCTCGCCGTCGGCTACCCCGACCGCACCCAGGAGGCCGAAGTCCTCACCCGCCGCCTCACCCGCCGCCAGGAAGCCGCACCCGTCAACCGCGTCATCGACCCCGCCACCGTCCGCGCCATGCAAGCCGGCACCGAGGCCGTCACCGTCGACCCCGACGTCGTGCGCTACTGCGTCGACCTCACCGCGGCCACCCGCGACCACCAGGCCCTCGAGGTCGGCGCCTCACCCCGCGGCTCCCAGAACCTCGTCCTCCTCGCCCGCGCCGTCGCCGTCCTCGACGGACGCGACTACGTGCTGCCCGAGGACGTCAAACAGGTCGCCGTACCCGTCCTCGCCCACCGCATCACCCTCACCCCCACCGCCTGGGCCTCCGCCACCCGACCCGAGACGATCGTCGCCGACCTGCTCCACACCGTCCCCACACCCGCCACCGTCCCCACCCGCACCCCATGACCATCGGCGGCATCATCGTCAACCGCGGACGCACCTCCCAGGGCAGACCGGCCGACGACCACCACGGCTGGCACCCCACCTCCGCACACACCACCGCCATCGCCGTCGGCACCCTCCTGCTCGCCATCAGCATCCTCGCCGCACGCCCCGACATCGCCCTCGTCGGCATCCCCGGCCTCCTCGCCGCCACCTGGGCCACCACCACCCGACCCACCACACCCCTGACCACCACCCTCCACGAACCACCCGGACCCACCGCCCCCGGCGAGCTCGCCGCGACCCTCCGCCTGACCACAGCAGGCACACCGGGCACCACCCCCACCGCCGACATCGCCCACCTCCGCATCACCGCCCCCGGCCACCGCGACACCCACCTGGCGCTCGCGACCACCCGGAAGCCCGGCGCAGGGGAGGCCGGAGTGCGGGAGGTCGCGCTGCGGCTGTCGTCGGTGCGCACGGGCCCGCAGGAGACGTTCTCGGTCGACGTGCGCGGTTCCCGGCACGGCCTCTGGGAGGAGGAGCCGACCGAGGTGGGCGGGGCGCGCCGTCTCGTGCTGCCCGGCGCGGCGCCCCTGGGCCGCCTGCCGCTGCCGCGCCGGCTGCGCGGCCTGACCGGCCCGCACTCCTCGCGCCGTCTGGGTGACGGCTCCGAGCTGCGCGACATCCACCCGTTCACACCGGGTGACCGGCTCCGCCGCATCGACTGGCGCACGACGGCGCGCCGCTCCCCCGAGCTCGACACCCTGTACGTGCGCCGTACCTACTCCAGCGCCGAGGCGACGGCGGTGCTCGTCGTGGACTCGCGCGACGACGTCGGCCCGGACCTGCGCACGTGGCGCGGGTACGGCACCCTTCGCGTGGACGAGCCGACGTCACTGGACCTGGCCCGTCACGCGGCCGCGTCCGTGGCCCAGGCGCTCGTCGAGACCGGTGACCGGGTGGGTCTGGAGGACCTGGCCCGCCGACGACGCCCGCTGCCGCCGGCCTCCGGTCGCCGCCACCTGCGCCGGGTGGTGCACGGTCTGGCCCTGGCGCACCCGAAGGACCGCGCCGCCGACCATCGGGTGCGCCCGCCGCAGGTACCGGCCGACGCCGTCGTCTACCTGTTCACCACGGTGCTCGACGACGAGCCGCTGCACCTGGTGCGGACGTGGCGCGCCAAGGGGCATCCGGTCGTCGTGGTGGACACGCTGCCCGACCTGCACCCCGTGATCGAGCACCACCTCTGGATCGCGTGGCGCATCGCCCGGCTCGAGCGCGAGGACCGTCTCGCGGCCCTGGCCGGCGAGGGTGTGCCCGTGGTCCGCTGGGCCGGGTCGGAGCGCGACCAGGCCGCCGTACGGTTCGAGGCCCTGGCCCGCGCCGCCGAACGGAACGCCCCCGGCCCGTCGACCTCCGCGCCCCGGGCGGCCGCACCGTGACCCGCTACCTGGTGGCCGAGTGGATCCGCCGTACCCGCCTGCGGTTGGCCGATCCCGCGGCCCGACCACTGCCCGAGGTGACCGTCGGGTCCGGCCCGGGCGTGCGCGGCTGGGTGCTGCGGCTCGCGCTCGCCGTGCTGTGCCCCCTGTTGCTGCTCACGGCCGCCGGCCGTAGCCCGGGCCTGGCCGCAGGGCTGGTGTGGACGGTCGTCGTGCTCGCCACAATCCTTCTCGTCGTCCGGCCGACCCCCGCCGCCGCCGGTGGCGTCGTCGTCGGGTCCGGAGTGCTCCTGTGGGGCTTCGAGCCGGGTCCCTTCGACCCGTGGTCGTTCGTCGTGGCGTTGCTGGCCTATCTCCTGACGCGGGTGACCTGGTGGGCGGCGCACGTCCCGCCCGGAGGCCGGGCCGAGGCAGCCGCACTCCTGGTGGGATGGCGCCGGGACCTGGGTGTGCTCGGTGCCACGGTGCTGCTCGGTGGCCTCGCGATGCTGGCCGAGGGCACCACGCTGCCGGCCGCCGTGCTGCTCGGGGCCTGCTCCGTGGTGGGGATCATGCTCCTCGCACTGGCGACCAACGGCTCGGCGCGTGACGATGGACCAAGCCGAGGCTGAACCGTTGGACCAGCCACGGCCGACCCCCGGACGAGAGGACCTGTCATGCCCCCGAAGCTGCCCCGCTACACCGTCCCGTCGCTCACCCCGGAGCAGGGTGCCCAGGTCGCCGAGATCCTCCAGCAGCGGCTGCACGCGTTGAACGACATGCACCTCACGCTCAAGCACGTGCACTGGAACGTGGTGGGACCGCACTTCATCGGCGTCCACGAGATGCTCGACCCGCAGGTCGAGGCGGTCCGCGCGATGGTCGACCAGATCGCCGAGCGCATCGCGACGCTCGGCGTCGTGCCGATCGGGACGCCGGGTGCGCTCGTCGCCGCCCGCTCCTGGGAGGACTATTCGCTGGGCCGCGCGCCGGCGATCAAGCACCTGGCCGCGCTGGACGAGGTCTACCAGGGCGTCATCAAGGACCACCGCAAGGCTGCCGAGGACACGGAGGAGCTCGACGACGTCACCAACGACATGCTGATCGGGCACCTGGGTGAGCTCGAGCAGTTCCACTGGTTCGTCCGGGCGCACCTGGAGTCGGCGTCGGGCGCCATCCCGGAGTAGTACCCGGGTCGCTGGACACAGACGGACCCCCGGGCCACGTTCGTGGCCCGGGGGTCCGTCTGTGTCAGCCGGGCCGGGGTCAGCCGACCGGCGTGAAGTCCCGGGTCCCGAGGAAGTCGGGGCGGGGTGCGGCGGCCGCGAACGGCTCGACCGCGGTGTTCTCCACGCTGTTGTACACGAGGAAGATGTTCGACCGCGGGTACGGCGAGATGTTGCCGTTCGAGCCGTGCATGCAGTTGCAGTCGAACATGATCGCGCTGCCGGCCTTGCCCGCGAGCACGTCGATGCCGTGCACGTCGGCCATGCGCGTGAGGATCTCCTCGCTGGGTGTGCCCGCGTTCTGCATCACGAGCGACCGCTTGTAGTTGTCCTCCGGCGTGGTGCCGCTGCACGAGACGTACGTCTTGTGCGTACCCGGCATGATCATCAGCGGGCCGTTGAACGGGTAGTTGTCGGTCAGCGAGATCGAGATGCTGACCGTACGCATCCGCGGCAGGCCGTCCTCGGCGTGCCAGGTCTCGAAGTCCGAGTGCCACGCGAAGTCACCGCCGCCGAAGCCGGGCTTGAGGTTGACCCGGCTCTGGTGGATGTAGACGTCCGACCCGAGCAGCTGCCGGGCCCGGCCCACGACGCGGGGGTCGCGGGCGATCCGGGCGAAGACCTCGCTGGTCTTGTGCACCTCGAAGATGGTCCGGACCTGCTGGGACGTGCCCTCGATGATCGTGCGTTCGTCCGCGCGCACCTGCGGGTCCTGGGACAGTCGCTGGAGCTCCGCACGGAACTCCTCGACCTCCGCGGGGGTGACGAGGTCCTCGAAGGCGAGGTATCCGGTGCGGTCGAAGCCGTCCAGGTGCTCCTGGTCGAGCGGGCCGTCTGCCACGCTGCCCCAGACCACCTTGTCCTGGCGTGGGATCTCTGTCGCGTCGCCCTCGACGCGGGTGGGGTACAGGTCGGTGCTGGTCACGTCCGTCGTCATACGGCGGCCTCCTCCTCCTTGATCAACGGGTAGACGCCGTCGGCGTCGTGAACCTCCCGCCCCGTCACAGGCGGGTTGAACGTGCAGATCAGCCGCAGGTCGGTGGTGGGACGCATCGTGTGCTTCTCGTTGCCGTCCAGCAGGTACATCGTGCCGTCCGAGATCTCGTGGATCTCACCGGTCTCGCGGTTCTCGAGCTGTCCGGTGCCGCCCACGCAGTACACGGCCTCGATGTGGTTGGCGTACCACATCTCCGTCTCGGTGCCGGCGTACATCGTGGTCTCGTGGAACGAGAAGCCGACGCCCTCCTGGGCGAGCACCAGCCTGCGGCTGCGCCAGGTCTTCGACTGCACGTCGCGGTCGGTGCCGTCCAGGTCGGCGATGCGTGTGACTATCACTTGTCTTCCTCTCCTCGGGGTCGGGTGAGCCTGTCGTCGGAGAGCGTCGGCGTACCGAGCACCTCCGCCGCGGCGGCCGCGATGATGTCGAGGCCGGAGCGCAGCTCGTCCGACGTGATCGTGAGCGCGGGCATGGTCTTGAGCACCTCGTCCTCGGGGCCCGAGGTCTCCACGAGCAGACCGCGCTCGTACGACGCCGCGGCGATCTTCCCCGCCGCCGACACGTCGGGGAACTTGATCCCGGTCAGGAACCCACGGCCCTTGACGACGGCACCCTCGTAGCCGTCGGCGATGCGGGTCAGGCCGTCGTGCAGCTCGGCGCCGCGGCCCTGCACCCCGCGGGCGAACGTGTCGTCCGACCAGAACTCGTTCAGTGCGGCCGTGCCCGTCACGAACGACGTGTTCTGGCCGCGGAACGTGCCGTTGTGCTCGCCGGGCTCCCACTGGTCCAGCTCGGGACGGATCAGGGTCAGGGCCATCGACAGCCCGAAGCCGGAGATCGACTTGGACAGGCAGACGATGTCGGGCGTGATGCCCGCCTCCTCGAAGCTGAAGAAGTCGCCCGTGCGGCCGCAGCCCGCCTGGACATCGTCCACGATCAACAGGATCTCGTGGGCGCGGCACAGCTCCGACAGGGCGCGCAGCCATTCGGGGCGCGCGGCACTGAGCCCACCCTCACCCTGCACGGACTCCACGATGATCGCGGCGGGCTTGTCCACGCCCGACCCGCTGTCGCTCAGCACCCGCTCGAGCCACAGGAAATCCTCGGTGGCACCCGAGAAGTAGTCGTCGTACGGGATCTTCGAGCTGTTCGTCAGGGGCAGCCCGGCACCGTTGCGCTTCATCGAGTTCCCGGTGACGGACAGCGCGCCCAGCGTCATGCCGTGGAAGGCGTTGGTGAACGACAGGATGTGCTGGCGGCCCGTCACCTTCCGGGCGAGCTTGAGCGCGCTCTCCACGGAGTTCGTCCCCGTCGGACCGGGGAACATGACCTTGTAGTCGAGGTCTCGGGGCGCCAGGATCCGGTCCCGGAACGTCGTGAGGAACTCCCGCTTGGCGCTGGTCTGCATGTCGAGCGAGTGGACCACCCCGCCGCTGCGCAGGTAGTCGATCAGTGCCTCGAGCAGCACGGGGTGGTTGTGCCCGTAGTTCAGGGCGCCGGCCCCCGCGAAGAAGTCGAGGTAGCTGCGGCCGTTCTCGGCCTGGAGCGTGCTGCCTGCCGCGGTCGTGAAGGTGGCGGGCCAGGTGCGGCAGTAGCTGCGGACCTGGGACTCGAGCTCTTCGAAGACGCTGATCGTGCTCTCGCTGTTCGTCGTGCTGCCGGGTGCTCGGGTGGTGCTGGTCGTGCCGGTGGGCGTTGCGGTATTCGGGCGCATGGCTCCTTCCACGGTCCGGTCCCGTTGACCGGACTCGGCTGTGGTTGTCGGTTCTTCGGTTGTGCGTGCGGTACTACGGGCAGTGCGGTACTACGGGGAGTGACCTGGACGAGGTCAGGAAAGTGGCCCGATGCGGAAGACGAGCTCCGCGTCGTGGCCGTCCGGGAACGCCTCACTGGGGAAGACGGTCCGCACGTCGACGGGCGCACCCTGGGCCGACGCGAAGGACATGAACAGGGCGATCGACGCCGTGTTGTCCGAGGTGATGGTGGTCTCCACGTGGGTGCACTCTGGATGCTGCTCCGCGAGGTGCGCGAGCATCCGGGACGCCAGCCGCTGTCCGCGGTAGGCGTGGTCCACGGCCACCTGCCAGACCATCAGCGTGGTCGGCTCGTCGGGCCGGACGTACCCGGTCACGAACCCTGCGGGCTCGCCGTCCACGGTGACGACCACGGAGGTCCGGGCGAAGTCACGTGCCCAGAGGAGATACGCGTAGGACGAGTTGAGGTCCAGCGTCTTGGAGTCGCGCGCGAGGCGCCACATCGCTGCTCCGTCGGCGACGGTGGGCTCCCTCAACACCACCGTGGTTTCGGTCGGATGGATGTGCTTGAGTTCCTCTTCGAGGTTCTGCATGACAAAACGACCGTAACGAACTTGCGCCACGATTGCACATTGCGATCCCGTGACCATCCAGTGACTGGCTATTTCCTGCGGCAAACTCGGGGTCACGCCCCACCCCGCCCACACCCCCGGCCACAGCCCGCTACCCTGTGCCACGTGACCGAGCCCTTCATCCGCCCGTACCGGGCCACCGACCGGGACGACGTCGCCGACATCTGCGTCCGCACCGCCGCCGCCGGCGACGACGCACGCGGCATCTACTCGTCCGACCTGCTCATGCCCGACGTCTACGCCCTGCCCTACGTGGAGCACTCCCCCGACCTCGCCTGGGTCGTCGAGCACGAGGGACGCGCCACCGGATACATCCTCGGAGTCGCCGACACCCAGGACTTTGCCAACTGGTGGGCCCGCGAATGGACCCCCGGCTTCCGCACCCGCCACCCCGCACCCGGCCCACCCACCGGCGCACACCCCGGCTACACCGAGGCCCAGCTCCTGCGCGACGGCACCGACCCCGACCGCATGGTTCGCGGCCTGCGCCACGGCGAGCTCACCACGCACCCCGCCCACCTGCACATCGACCTGCTGCCCGTGCTCCAGCGACGCGGACTCGGCTCACGCCTCATCGACACCCTCCGGGCGGCGCTCGCCGAGCGTGGTGTCCCGGGCGTGCACCTCGGCTACGCGGCCGAGAACGCCGCCGCCCGGCTGTTCTACGACCGGTACGGGTTCACGGAGCTTCCGTCGTCGACGCCGCAGGCTCCCCTGGTCGGCATCTCCACCACCTGACGACCCGCTGAGTGCTGGATACTCGCGCCCCTGGCACACTCAGAAGGACAGATATCCAGCACTCAACGGCGCCGGTTCAGCCTTCCTGGCCGGCGTCGGTCCAGGCCCGGCGGACCTGCTCGAACCGGGTCGGCAGCGGCGGGCGCAGGGCGCCGTAGCGCGCGTTGGTGCGGTGGACGAAACGGCGCCACGACAGCACGAGCCCCTGCCGCGTGATCGGCAGGCCGGAGGCGACGGTGGTCCCGTTGTCGTGCGTGTGGTGCACGGTGAGCAGCAGGGCCCGTGGCACCGAGCCCTCCAGCTCGGCCGCGAGCTCCTCACGCACCACCATCCAGTGCTTCAGCAGCACGACGACCTCGGCCGGCAGCAGATGCCGCCGTGCCGTGCGGTGCTTGCCGTGCCTGACGAGCAGGCTGCCCTCGGTGGCCCGCGCCCGCGCCGGCCCGAGATCGATGTCCTCGACACGAACCCGCAGCAGGTCCCCGTACCGCGCACCCGTCGCCCGCACCAGCCCGGTGATCACCGCCAGCCGCACCGTCTCGGGCTTGGCGTCCGGGTGCATCGCCTCACCGGAGAGCTCGCGCCACACCCACTCCGCCTCCTCGAGGGTCACGGGCGGCCTCGGATACCGGTCGGGCCCCCCGCTCCGTGCTGGTGGTGAGGTGGTGTCCTGGCTGTTCATGGGCGTCAATCTACGCTTGGCACACTATTTATGGAAGGGACACGCCGTACTCTCGTCCGGTGGACCTTCCCAGCACCATCGCCCGCCCCGTCGACCACGAGGTGGTCATCAAGAAGTCCCGGTTCCTGGCCCACCTCGCTCCCGCCCGCAGCGTCGCGGAAGCCGACGCCGTCATCGCGCGCCTCCGCAAGGAGCTCTGGGACGCCCGCCACCACTGCGTGGCGATGGTGCTCGGCACGCACGCCGACCAGGCGCGCTCCTCCGACGACGGCGAACCGAGCGGCACCGCCGGGGTACCCATGCTGGAGGTGCTCCGGCACCGCGACCTCACGGACCTGGTCGCGGTGGTGACCCGCTACTTCGGCGGTGTGAAGCTGGGCGCCGGCGGGCTGGTCCGGGCCTACTCGGGCGCCGTGGCCGCCGCCCTCGACGTCGCCGCCACCTCGGGCGCGCTCCGGCGGCGCGAGCTGCTGTACGAGGTCACGGTGGACGTCCCCCACGGCGACGCCGGCCGCATCGACAACGTGCTGCGCGACTGGGCGTCGTCGCACGGCGCGATGACGCGACCGCCCGCCTACGACGCCGTCGCACACCTGCGCCTCCTGGTACCCGGGCACGAGCTGGACGCACTCACGGCCGACGTCGCCGCCGCCTCCGCGGGCACCCTCTCCCCCACCGTCGGGGACGCACGGGTGGTCGACGTGCCGGCGTGAGGCGGCGGCCCTCGCGCGTCCCCTTGACTCACCCGGCATGCGGGTGAATTCTCGGGGGC
>Ga0233375_1000017_pt1 | contig 142572 bp, 123 predicted proteins | sample ElkDunMinimDraft_10_FD_191539 | JGI IMG/M metagenome (GOLD analysis project Ga0233375, IMG submission 191539) | Fecal eukaryotic communites from dung pellets of Tule Elk in California, USA - Elk Dung E16 | ecosystem: Host-associated > Mammals > Digestive system > Large intestine > Fecal...
GTCACGAAGGCCTCCGGTGGGCGAAGTGGTTTCTCGACAACTCCACTCCACTACCGGAGGCCTTCCTCAGTCCCTAACTCCGACCGCGTGTCGCCCGAATCCAGGAACAACCTTCCTGGACATCACAGCTAGTCCCGGGCAGTTCTGCCATCACCTGGTTCGCCGGCCACGGCGGTCGGGTTCCCGATACCTGTGCCCTCGAGAGGCGTCCCGGCGGTCCGGCTGGACAGCAGCTTGGACAGCCGGTGGGCCACCACGGTGAGCAGCATGTTCAGCAGGATGAACACGACAGCCACGACGGTGAGCACCTGGAGGGGGTTGCCGTCCCCGGAGTAGACGATCACGCCCGAGCGCAGCAGCTCGGGGTAGCCGATGAGCTGCCCGAGGGCGGAATCCTTCAGCACCACGACGATCTGCGACACCATGGCCGGCAGCATCGCCACCAGCGCCTGGGGAAGCTGGATCGACCGGAGCGTCTGCCCCCCGGTCAGGCCGATCGCGAGCCCTGCCTCACCCTGGCCGCGCGGGAGGTTGCCCACACCGGAACGCACCAGCTCGGCGATGACCGACCCGTTGTACAAGATCAGCGCGACGACGACCGCCACGAATGCCTTGTCGTCAAGGCCCCGGAACAGCTGGCCGAAGAGCCCGTAGAAGAACACCATCATGAGCAGCACGGGGACCGCGCGCATGAATTCGACCACGACTCCGCACACCCGGCGCACCAGCGTGATGTGCGACAGCCGGCCCATACCGAAGACCAGGCCGAACACGATGGAGCCGACGATGGCGAACGCCGCGGCTCGTAGCGTGTTCAGCAGCCCGGGCAAGAGGTAGAACTCCCACGTGCGTGCGGAGAGCGCCGGCCCCCACAGGTCCCACGAGAGCTGGCCCTTGGCATCGAGCTGGACCAGTACCCAACCGATCACGGCGAGCGCGACGAGTGCGCCCAGCACGTTGCCGCCGAGGATCCAGGCCCGCGAGCGCGGCCCGGGGGCATCGAACAGGACGGAGGAGCTCATCGCTTCACCGCCAGACGCTGTGACATCCAGGTGGTCAGTACACCGATGGGGATCACCAGGATCACGTACCCGATCGCGAACACCGCGAAGGTCTCCCAGAGGTAGTTGGGGTTGAACTCGATCATCGTCTTCATCGTCGAGGAGGTCTCCCAGGAGACGCTGGCGGCCGCGGCGACGGTCGAGTTCTTCAGCAGTGCGATGAGCGTGTTGCCGAGCGGAGCGATGGCGCCGCGGAAGGCCTGCGGCAGGATGATCAGGCGTGCGGCGGGAAGGAACGACAGCCCGATCGCGCGAGCGGCTTCAGCCTGTCCGAGCGGCACGGTGTTGACACCTGAGCGAATCGACTCGCACACGAACGCCGCGTGGTAGATCGCCAGGCCGATGACGGCTAGGCGGAAGAAGTTGCTGTTGAAGTCGTCCGCGAGCTGGATCTGGAGCGTGGTCCAGACGCCCATGACCATGAAGGTCATGATGATCGTCAGCGGGGTGTTCCGGAATATGTTCACGTACGCGGCACCGACCCACTGCAGCGACGCAATGGGAGAGATGCGCATCAACGCGAGCGCGGTGCCGAGCACCAGGGCGATCAGCGCGCCCCAGAACGTCAGCTGGATGTTGGTCCAGAACGCCCCGAGCACGTCGTACCGCCCCAGGTACGTGCCGAGCCCGGACAGGTAGTCGTTCACGGGTCACCTTTCGGGTGGGACGCTGCCTCGATGGGCGCGCCCCGGTCGGTCAGGTCACGGACGGCGGGAATGCCGCCCCCGCAGCGAACGGGATCGCACCTGGCACGGCAGGCGCGATCCCGGTTCACCGCGGTGGAGACGTCAGGCGCAGGCGTCCGGCGTCGGCGGGTTCAGGTCCGCGTTCGGGGTGTAGTCGGCACCCTCGGTGTTCGCGGTCACGGCCTCTTCCCAGGCTCCCTCGTCGATCATCTTGGTGATCGCCGCGTTGATGTCTTCGCACTTGTCCGAGTCCTGGGGGATGCCGACGCCGTAGCGCTCCTCCGAGAACGGGTTGCCGACGACCTTGAGGTTGCCGTCACCGTTGGACGCGGCAAGGCCGGCGAGGATGATGTCGTCCGTGGTGACGGCGTCGACCTGGCCGGCGGAGAGCGCCGTCACGCACTCGGCGTAGCCGGGACGCTCCAGGAGCTGCACGCCCTCGGCGTAGTCCGTCTTGATCTTCTCGGCCGACGTCGAACCGGTGACCGAGCACAGGTTCTTGCCCTCGAGGTCCTCGGGGCCGGTGATGTCGGTGTTGTCCGCGGCGACCAGCAGGTCCTGACCGGCGACGAAGTACGGGCCCGCGAAGCTGATGACCTCCTTGCGCTCGTCCGTGATCGAGTAGGTGGCGAAGATCATGTCGACGTCACCGTTCTGGAGCATCGCCTCACGGTTGGCCGAAGGCGTCTCCTTGAACGTGATCTGATCCTCGCTGTAGCCGAGCTCGTTCGCGACGTACTTGGCGACGTCGACGTCGAATCCGGTGTACTCGGCGCCATCCTGCAGGCCGAGGCCCGGCTGGTCGTACTTGATGCCGATGGTGATGCCCTCGCCGCCCTCGGAAGCGCTGCCTTCCGGCTCGCCGCCGACCTCGGCGCCGCCACAGGCGGAAAGAGTGAGAGCGGACACTGCCGCCGTTGCCAGCAGCCCCATGGTGTGCTTGCGCATGATTGCCCTTCGGTAAGTGCGGGAACCGGTACGGAACCCTTTGCTCGGATCAGTCGGTGAAGATCAGTGGGTCAGGATCTTGGAGAGGAAGTCGCGTGCCCGGTCGCTCTTGGGGGCGGTGAAGAACTCCTCGGGGGGAGCCTCCTCGACGATCTGGCCGTCCGCCATGAAGACGACGCGGTCGGCGGCCTTCCGGGCGAAGCCCATCTCGTGGGTCACCACGATCATCGTCATGCCCTCCTGGGCGAGCGCGACCATGGCGTCCAGCACCTCGTTGACCATCTCGGGGTCGAGGGCCGAGGTCGGCTCGTCGAAGAGCATCACCTTCGGCTGCATCGCCAGGGCGCGCGCGATCGCGACGCGCTGCTGCTGGCCGCCGGACAGCTGGGCGGGCATCTTGCCGGCCTGGTTGCCGACACCCACGCGGTCGAGCAGCGTGCGGGCCTGCTCCTCCGCGTCCTTCTTGGACATGCCGCGGACCTTGCGGGGCCCGAGGGTCACGTTGTCGAGCACCGTCTTGTGCGCGAACAGGTTGAACGACTGGAAGACCATGCCCACCTCGGCGCGCAGCTGGGCGAGCGCCTTGCCCTCCTCGGGCAGGATCTTGCCGTCGACGGTGATGGTGCCGTCGTCGATGGTCTCGAGGCGGTTGATCGCCCGGCACAACGTCGACTTGCCCGAGCCCGACGGGCCGATCACGACCAGCACCTCGCCCTTGCGGACGGTGAGGTCGATGTCCTGCAAGACGTGCAGCGCACCGAAGTGCTTGTTCACGTGCTTCAGCTCTACGAGGGGCGCCCCGAGGACGCGGTCCGACGTCGGAGCGTCCACGGTCTCGTCGGCCGCCGGTTGGCCGGTGGTCGGGGTGCTCTGGTCCATCCCTTGAACCTAACGATCCGATGTTTCAAGGACCAAGTCCACGGGTCATCCGAGCACAACGTTTCGGTAACAGATGCCCGCTATGGCCGCGGATCCTCACGGTTCGGCGCGACTCGGTACAGGTCGTAAAATCGACCTCGATGTCCACGACCGCCCTCACCCCAGCCCTGCCCGACGCCGTCACGACCGACACCGCCGTCGGCGACGACGCGGAGCAGCAGCCTCGCACCTATGTGGTCCGCACCCTGGGCTGCCAGATGAACGTGCACGACTCCGAGCACATGGCCGGCATGCTCGAGGAGGCGGGCTACAAGCGCGCCTCCAGCCAGGACGAGGCGGCGAACGCCGCCGACGTCGTGGTGATCAACACGTGCGCCGTCCGCGAGAACGCGGCCAACAAGCTGTACGGCAACCTGGGTCAGCTCGCGAGCATCAAGGCGGCGCGCCCCGGCATGCAGATCGCCGTCGGCGGCTGCCTGGCCCAGAAGGACCGCGGTGACATCGTCGCCAAGGCGCCCTGGGTCGACGTCGTGTTCGGTACGCACAACCTCGACGCTCTGCCCGTGCTGCTGGAGCGCGCCCGGCACAACGAGGCCGCGCAGGTCGAGATCGCGGAGTCGTTGCAGGTCTTCCCGTCGACGCTGCCGACCAAGCGCGAGTCGGTCTACGCCGGGTGGGTCAGCATCTCGGTGGGCTGCAACAACACCTGCACCTTCTGCATCGTGCCGCACCTGCGCGGCAAGGAGCGCGACCGGCGGCCGGGGGAGATCCTGGCCGAGGTCGAGGCGCTCGTGGCCGCCGGCGCCATCGAGGTGACGCTGCTGGGCCAGAACGTGAACAGCTACGGCGTCGAGTTCGGCGACCGCGGCGCGTTCGCCAAGCTCCTGCGGGCGTGCGGCCAGATCGAGGGCCTGGAGCGGGTGCGGTTCACCTCGCCGCACCCCGCCGCGTTCACGGACGATGTCATCGCGGCCATGGCCGAGACGCCGAACGTCATGCCGCAGCTGCACATGCCGCTGCAGTCCGGCTCCGACCGGATCCTGCGGGCCATGCGTCGCTCGTACCGCTCGGAGAAGTTCCTCGGCATCCTCGACCGCGTCCGCGCGGCGATGCCCGACGCCTCGATCACCACCGACATCATCGTCGGCTTCCCCGGCGAGACCGAGGAGGACTTCGCCGAGACCCTGCGTGTGGTCGAGGCGTCCCGGTTCAGCTCGGCGTTCAGCTTCCAGTACTCGCCGCGCCCCGGCACGCCGGCCGCGACCATGGCCGACCAACTGCCCAAGGAGGTCGTGCAGGAGCGCTTCGAGCGACTGCTTGCCCTTCAGGAGCGCATCGGCACCGAGGAGGCCGCGAAGCAGGTCGGACGCACGCTCGAGGTGCTCGTGGCCGAGGGTTCCGGCCGCAAGGACGGCGCGACGCACCGCCTGTCGGGCCGAGCCGCCGACAACCGGCTCGTGCACTTCGCGCTGCCCGACCCGGCGACGGGTGCGGGACGCCTCGACGGGGCGGACGCACACGGCGTCGACCTCACGCAGGCTCCGGTGAGCCTGGACGACCCGCGCCTGGCGGACGCCGTGCCCGAGGACCTGCCGCGTCCTGGCGACATGGTGACCGTGACCGTGACGCGGTCCGCCCCGCACCACCTGATCGCGGACTCGCCGCTCACCGACGGTCTCCCGGTGCGGCGTACCCGCTCGGGCGACGCCTGGGCGGCCCGTGAGAAGGCTCGGCTCGGCGGGGGAGAGGACGAGCACTCGCACGGTACGCCCGCGCCGTCGGGGCCGGTCTCGCTCGGCCTGCCGACGCTGCGGCGCTGAGGCGCCGGGCGGGGACCCCGCGTCGGCCGGCGGGCCGACGCGGGTCAGCGGTCCTGTGTGCCCTGCTCCAGGTAGCGGGCCCTGATGCGCTGCGTCCGCGCGATCGGCAGGCACCAGAGCCCGGCGACCACGCACAGCGCCACGAAGATCCAGGGGAACCCGTCGCCCGCGTTGAACCCGCGGAAGTTGCTCTGGTAGTCGCCGACCTGCGCGACCCACCACGCGAGGCCCGCGAACCCCGCGAGAGCCCACCCGATGACGGCGAACGACACCCACATCCGTGCGAGCCGGCGTGCCATGTCGGGGTCGCCCCCGTCGGACCAGCGGTCATGAGCCGGGGAACGGCTCATGCGGCGACTGCCTTGGCCAGGAGGGCGAAGCTGGGGTCGGCCTCGACCGGCACGGGCCGGGGCAGCTGCTCTGCCGGGCCGCTGGAGATCTCCCAGGACTTGTCCTCGGCGATGCGGACGGCCGCGGCACGGTCGCCCTCCAGCCCGATGACCTTGACGCTGCCCGCGAAGGGCAGGGACTTGATGTCCTGGTAGGTTGCACGGACGTACCGCGTGGCGACATCGATCAGCGGCTCGCCCGCGGGCACCGGGAGCGCCTGCCAGATGCCGTACGGCTTGGGCTCGATCAGCGCGGCGCCGTCGGGCGACTTGACCAGGAGCCCCACGTGGTTGGTCTCGCCGGACACGCCCGCGGCCTCGATCCACTCGGTGGCGCGGTTCAGCACGGCGGTCAGCGCGAGCACCTTGCCCTGGGGGGTCAGCACACCGGCGTCGTCGACGGTGGCCATCTTCCGCACGATCAGTGAGCTGAGGCCGGCGCCGAGGAGCGGCGAGCCCTCGGGGACCTCCGGAAGGCGCAGTGACTCGCGCGTCTTCCGGGACGAGGCGTCGTCGCCCAGCGACAGCAAGCTGATGAGCTCGAAGCCGGTCAGCTCGATCGCCTGGTCCGCCCGGCGGCCAGCTTCTCCTCGGATGTCCTGCTCAGTCATCGGTTCCTCCTCGTCGGGCCGGTCGGCCGCAATTCTTCCAGGTCAAGATCGGTGCTCGTGGCCCAGGGGCACGTCACCACGGCAAGAGGTCCTTCGCGCCGTCGATGAGGTCGCCGCCCGCGTCGAGGATGTCGCCCGCGGTGTCGGCGATCGCCTCCCCGGCGTCCCCGGCCAGCTCGGCCGCCCCGCCGGCGAGGTCGCCGGCCTTCTCCCCGACCCAGCCCGCCGAGTCCTTGGCGAAGTTCCACGCCGTCTCGGTGACGTTGCCGTCGATGAAGATGTCGGCGACGGCCCAAGCGGCGCCCGCGCCGAGGATCGCCCAGCCGACGGGGTTCGACACGAGGCCCGCCGCCACGAGCAGACCGGCAGCGCCGAATCCCGCGGTGATCGCGCCGTCACCCGCCATCCAGTAGTCGCCCGAACCGATGCCCTGGCCGAACTGGAAGGCGCCGAACGCGATGGACGCGCCCGCGAAGAACTTGCCTGCAGCGCCGATCGCACCGCCCACGCCCGGCACGCTGTCCGCGACGCCCCATACCCCGGTCGCGACGCGGCTCGCGAGGTCGATACCGAACTGGCCCACGCCACCCGCGGTGGCCCACCAGCTGGCGTCCCCGACCACGTCGACGAGCGACTGGGCCCAGTTCTTGTCCACGTCCGCGCTGCCGCTGGCCGTGGCCCCGCCGAAACCGTCGGCGCCTGGTCCGCCGAGCCCGCCACCGATCGCGCCGCCGACGTAGTCGTCGCTGGTCTGTTCCTGTGCGTCCGCGTTGCGCTCGACCGCAGCCCTCGCCTCCGCGAGCCCGCTCGACGCCTGGCGCAGGGACGGTGCGTGGTGCCCGTCCCACTCCTCCCGGAACTGGTCCCCGCTCGGTCCGAGCCACGGCACGCTGGAGAGCATGGACGTGACCTCGCTGACCGTGTTGTCCAGCGTCTGCGATGCCGCGTCGAACTCTCGTGCGAGGGCACGCAGCTCTGCGAGGTCAGCACCCCACATCTCACCCATCGGTACTCCCTACCGCTTGTCCGCTGTCAGCTGGTCCAGAACGTACATGACCAGGCACGGGGGGCGCGGCACTACGGGACGGGGAGAACTGCCCATGGCGCATGGACACGGGCCGGGCGGGCCGCCTACTTCTCCTCGGGCGGCTCGTCCGCCGGCGGAGCCAGTGAGGCCACCGTCGAGAAGAACTGGCTGGCCGTGACCAGGCCGCACGACACCGTCTGGGCGAGCTGCTCCTCGGTGGCGCCGTGCTCGAAGTCGACGGACACCTCCGCGTACAGCGCCAGCCCCGAGCTCTCCTCGCGGGTGTAGACCTTGGGCCAGATGCGCTCGCGGTTCCAGTCGTTCGCCGCCTGCAGCACGGCCAGCCGCGCGCCCGCCGGCAGGTTGCCGGCCCAGCGCCCGCGCACCTGCAGGATCTCGTCGTGCTCACCGAGCAGCAGGAACCAGAACCGGTTGCCGTCCCAGGTGCCCGTGACGTCGCCGTCGTCGTCGATACGGAACCGGTAGCCGCGGCGCGCGAGGTCGTCGCCCACCCGCTGGGTGCTCAGCGGACGCGGCTTCTCGATCTCGACCTTGGCGATGGTGCGCGTCTGCGCGCCCGAGGCGCGGCGTGCTGCCGGCGGCCTGGGGTTGAGCAGCCGCGCGAGCCAGCGCCCTGCTGCCCCGCCTCCGTTGCGTGCCGGGCTCACGGCGCGGACCTCAGCGGATCGGGGAACGTCGCGTCCAGGTGCTCGAAGAACATGGAACCGGTGGTCAGCCCGCACTGCAGCAGCTGGTCCAGCTGGTCCTCGGTGACGCCGTGCTCCAGGTCCACGGTGACCTCCGTGTAGACCAGCACGGCCCCGTTGTCGCGCACCCGGACGTATGTCTTGGGCCAGATGCGCTCGGCGTTCCACTCGTTGCAGATCTCGAGGATCTCCTCGAGCCGCTCGATGGTCAGGTCCCGGTGCCACTGCCCGCGCACCTGGAGCACCTCGGAGCTCTCCCCGACCATCAGGAAGTAGAAGAGCCAGCCGTGCCACAGGCCACCCACGTCGCCCTCGGAGTCCACGAAGTAGCTGAACCCGTTCTCGCCCAGCCACTCGACGACCCGGTCGCGGGTCAACGGCTGGGGGATCGAGGAGGGATCGTCCAGGCCGCCCGTCAGCTCCCGGAGCAGCACACCTTCGACCTGTGCCCGCAGCTCGTCGTCGTCGAGTTCCCTGGGCTCGGGCTGTTGCGGGCTGGTGGCCGCACGGTCGCCGTCGCCCGCCGTGTTCCGGCGTCGTGACCCGAAGAACCTCACCAGACCACAGTACCCGCCAGACCCCTCAACTCGCTGCGTCGAACATGGGAGAAAGGGGTGGAATCGACGACGAACGGCTCAGAGCCGGGCCTGGTGCTAGTTTCGTGGATCGTGCGTGCCGTCATCCTGCCTGCGACCCTGCTGCTCGTCCCGGGGCTGGCCCCTGGCCTGCGGCCGGACCCGCTGGCGGCCGTTCGCGACGCGGTTCGCGCAGCCCTCGCCGAGCTGACCGGCGACGGCCCTCTCCCGCTGGTCCTGGCGCACGGGCCGGCACTCCGGCACGGGCGGCTGCGTCCGTCGCTGGCGGGCTCCGGCGTCGGCGACCGCTGGTTGCCCCGCCCGGCGCACGGCGACCTCGTGCCCACGGTGGACGACGACGTCCCGCGCGCCGGTACCGGCGCCTCGGTGGCGCTCCTTCTGCTCGCGGACGTGCTGGGCCGCCGGGCCGCCGCCGTCGAGACCCTGGAGGTGCCTGACGGCGCGCTGCCGCCCGACGGCGCCGAGGCCGCCCTGCTCCGGGACGCCCACGGCCTGGTCGTCGCAGGAGGTGGAGCGCCCGGCGGGCTCGACAGCGGCGCGGACGCGCTCACCGACGGGGTCCGTGCGGCGCTGCGCCTGGCGGGTGCCGACCTCTGGCGCCCGCACGTCCAGGAGTTCGCGCAGGCGCACGACCACCTCCCACCGGCCTATCGGGTGACCACGCTGGCGTGAGCGCCGTGCGGGCGGCGGGCCCGTAAGGTTGCCGCGTGATAGTCGTCGCCGTCGTGGGTCCCACCGCCACCGGGAAGTCGGACCTCGCGCTCGACCTCGCCCAGGCGCTCGGCCCTGCCGAGATCGTCAACGCCGACGCGTTCCAGCTCTACCGCGGCATGGACGTCGGCACGGCGAAGGTTCCTCCGGACCAGCGGCGGGGCATCACGCACCACCAGCTCGACGTGCTGGATCCCGACCAGGACGCCTCGGTGGCGCACTACCAGCACGCGGCACGCGCAGACCTCGACACGATCGCCGGACGGAACGCGCGCGCCGTCGTCGTCGGTGGGTCCGGGCTGTACGTGCGGGCCCTTCTCGACGCCATGGACTTCCCCGGCACCGACCCCGAGGTCCGGGCCCGCCTCGAGGCACGCGCCGAGACCGAGGGCCGCCGTGCGCTGCACGCCGAGCTGGCCGGGCTCGACCCGCAGGCCGCCGAGAGCATCGGCCCGCACAACACACGCCGCATCGTGCGCGCGCTGGAGGTCATCGAGATCACCGGCAGCCCTTACACGGCCAACCTCCCCCGGCAGGAGTACGTGCGCCCCGCCGTCCAGATCGGGCTCGACTGCTCCCGCGAGACGCTGGACGCGCGCGTCGCGAGCCGCGTGGACCGCATGTGGGAGTCGGGACTCGTGGACGAGGTACGCGCCCTCGCGAGCCCCGAGCAGGGCGGCACCGGACCCGGCCTCGGCGTCACCGCCGCGCGAGCCGTCGGCTACGCCGAGGTGCTCGCCTGGTGGCGCGGCGAGCTCACCGAGGCCGAGGCCCGTGCGGCGATCACCGCGAACACCCGGCGCCTGGCGCGCAAGCAGATGGGCTGGTTCGGGCGCGACCCGCGCGTCCACTGGCTCGACGCCGCCTCACCTCACCTGCTCGACCAGGCGCTCGCGGTCGTCGCCGCCGCCGACGCCGGTACCCTGCCGGTTGCCGGATCCGAACCCGTGCGCCGTAGCCTGGGCTCATGACGCAGCCCGTGACCAGCCCCGTGCCCTCCGCCCCGGCGCCAGGCACCCTCGCCTTCACCAAGGGACACGGCACGCAGAACGACTTCGTGCTGATCGCGGACCCCGAGGGCGTGCTCGAGCTCGACCCCGCCGACGTGCGCCGGCTGGCCGACCGCCGCAGCGGCATCGGTGGCGACGGCGTGATCCGGCTCGCCCCGACCGCGGCGCTCGCCCGCGAGGGCGAGAAGGCAGCCCAGGAGGCCCTGGCGCAGGACCCGACCGCCGAGTGGTTCATGGACTACCGCAACTCCGACGGGTCGGTCGCCGAGATGTGCGGCAACGGCGTGCGGGTCTTCGCGGCGTTCGCCGAGCAGGAAGGCCTCGCCGATCTGTCCGCCGGACCGCTCAGCCTCGGTACCCGCGCCGGCGTCAAGCGCGTCACCAAGGAGCCCAGCGGTTGGTACGCGGTCGACATGGGGGCCTGGTTCCTGCCCGGAGGTGAGGCCGCCGCGGTCGAGGGGTACGACGCCGCCGTCGCCGTCCGTGGCTGGACCGCACCCCGCCCGGCGCTCAGCGTGGACCTCGGCAACCCGCACACCGTCGTGGCGCTCGCGAGCGTCGACGAGCTCGAAGCACTCGAGCTCTTCCACGCCCCCGAGGTCGCGCCCCCGCCGCCGCACGGCACCAACGTCGAGCTCGTCGTGCCGCTCGGCGAGGAGGAGGGCCCGGACGGCCTGGTCGGCCGCCTCCGCATGCGCGTGCACGAGCGCGGGGTCGGGGAGACGCCGTCCTGTGGCACCGGGGCCTGTGCCGCGGCGATCGCGGTGCGTACCTGGCAGGGCGGGGCGTCGGGTGCCGGGGCGCCCGACACCTGGATCGTCGAGGTGCCGGGCGGCGAGGTGCGGGTGCGCATGCTCGTGGGTGGCACGGTGGAGCTCGCCGGGCCCGCGGAGCTGGTCTACTCGGGACGCGTCGCGCGATAGCTGTCAGAACCTCCAGCACGTGTCAGACCCACAGGTCACCCGGGTGACCTGTGGGTCTGACACGTGCGGCGGGTTCTGACAGGTCAGCCTGCGACCCGCAGCACGCGGAAACCCTTGGACGACGCCTCCCGGTCGACCGGCAGGCCGAGGGTGTCCGTGATCCAGCGCGCCAGCGAGTCGGAGCCCAGGTTCTTCTGCACCACCAGCCAGGCGTCCGCGCCGTCGGCCAGGCGCGGCAGCCAGCGGGTCAGCAGGTCGTGCAGCGCCTGCTTGCCCACGCGGATCGGCGGGTTGGACCAGCATGCCTCGAACTCGAGGTCGCCCGGCACCTCGTCGGGCAGGGCCGTGCGGACGTTGCCCAGACCGAGGCGCTCGGCGTTGCGCCGCACCAGGTCGAGCGCCCGCTCGTTCACGTCGACCGCCCACACGGTGGCGTGCGGCGCCTCCAGCGCAAGCGAGTACGTGATGGGTCCCCAGCCGCACCCCAGGTCGAGCAGGTTGCCCGACGGCGGGGGAGCGGGCACATGGCTCAGCAGGACGGCCGTGCCCTTGTCGACCCCGCCGGGGGAGAAGACGCCCGGCGCCACCTCGACCTCCAGCTCACGGCCGGCGAGGTGGACCGTGCGGGTGCGCCGCTCGTCGTCCGAGGCAGGCTGGGCGGTGAAGTAGTGGTCGGTGGACACCCGCACGATCCTAGGCGCTTGCCGGGCGGCGCGACCGGTGCCAGCCTGCGCACATGGAGATCGTTCCGGCCACCTCGGACCGGTGGGACGACGTGCAGGCCGTGTTCGGCACGCGTGGCGGAGCCCACCAGTGCCAGTGCCAGCGCATCCGGCTCGGTGACCGGGCGTGGTGGGACCTGTCGCTCGAGGAGCGCGGACATCACCTGCGCGAGCAGCTCGACGCCGGCCCCGGCGGCGGCGCGAGCGGCCTCGGAGACGGCCTCGGCAGCGGGGCCGCCAGCGGGGCCGCAGGCGCGCCGACCAGCGGAGGCCTGATCGCCTACTTCGACGGCGAGCCGGCCGGCTGGGTGGCCGTGGCACCCCGTACGGAGTACGTCCGGTACCGCCGCAGCCAGGTTCCCTGGGCGGGCCGCCACGAGGACAAGGACGACGCCGGGGTGTGGGCCGTCACCTGCTTCGCGGTCCGCGCCGGGATGCGCAAGCAGGGGCTGGTGTACGAGCTCGCGGCAGCCGCCGTCGTGCACGCGCGGGAGCGGGGTGCGCTCGCCGTCGAGGGGTACCCCATCGTGCCCGAACCGGGTCAGGAGATCTCGTGGGGCGAGGTCAACGTGGGGACCCCGGGTCCGTTCGCCGCGGCCGGCCTCACCGAGGCCAGCCGCCCGACGAAGCGGCGCACCGTGATGCGGCTGGACTTCTGAAGTGAAAGACGACTTCTGAGGGGGAAAGACATGGCCCTGGGACTTTCGGCCGTGGGATCCTTGTTGTGCAGAGCGAAAGATCCATCGAGAGTTAGGTAGTACATGACCCACACCCCGACAGAGCCCGAGCTCCCCGCAGAGGAGACGCCCGAACTCCGCGCGGCCCAGGCAGACGCCCAGGCGATCGCGAACGATGTCGTGGCACGGGTTCTCGCTCGGGCGGGGACTGCACGTGCCGACGGCGCGACGGTGCACACCGTCGCGGACGGCGACCAGCTCGATCTCGAGGAGCGCACGGCGCTGCGTCGCGTCGCAGGCCTTTCCACCGAGCTCGAGGACGTCACCGAGGTCGAGTACCGGCAGCTGCGCCTGGAGAAGGTGGTGCTCGTCGGCCTGTACTCGGGCGGCGAGCAGGCGGCCCGTGAGGCGGAGATCTCGCTGCGCGAGCTCGCCGCGCTGGCCGAGACGGCCGGCTCCCAGGTGCTTGACGGCATGTTGCAGCGTCGGCAGAAGCCCGACCCGGGTACGTACCTGGGGTCCGGCAAGGCGCTGGAGCTCGCCCAGGTGGTCCTGGCGACCGGCGCCGACACCGTGATCGTCGACAGCGAGCTCGCGCCGTCCCAGCGCCGCGCGCTCGAGGACGTGGTCAAGGTCAAGGTCGTCGACCGGACGGCGCTGATCCTCGACATCTTCGCGCAGCATGCCAAGTCCCGTGAGGGCAAGGCGCAGGTCGAGCTCGCCCAGCTCGAGTACCTCCTGCCGCGCCTGCGCGGCTGGGGCGAGTCGATGTCCCGCCAGGCCGGTGGCCAGGTGGGCGGCGCGGGTGCCGGCATGGGCTCGCGTGGTCCCGGTGAGACCAAGATCGAGCTGGACCGGCGGCGCATCCGCGACCGGATGGCCAAGCTGCGGCGCGAGATCACCGCGATGAAGCCGGCCCGCGAGACCAAGCGCCTGAGCCGCAAGCGCAACGCGATCCCGGCGGTCGCCATCGCGGGCTACACGAACGCCGGCAAGTCCTCGCTGCTCAACGCGCTCACCGGCGCGGGCGTCCTGGTGCAGAACGCGCTGTTCGCCACGCTGGACCCGACGGTGCGGCGGACCAAGACCGAGGACGGCCGCGTCTACACGTTCACGGACACGGTCGGGTTCGTGCGGCACCTGCCGCACCAGCTCGTCGAGGCGTTCCGGTCCACGTTGGAGGAGGTCGGCGACGCGGACATCCTGCTGCACGTGGTCGACGCGTCCCACCCGGACCCCGAGGGGCAGATCGCCGCGGTTCGCGAGGTGCTGTCCGAGATCCCCGCGTTCGAGGACGTCCACGAGATCGTGGTGCTGAACAAGGCCGACATCGCCGACCCGACGGTCGTCGGCCGCATCCAGCGGCGCGAGCGGCACACCGCCGTCGTCTCGGCCCACTCGGGCGAGGGCATCGCCGAGCTGCGGGCCCGGATCGCCGCCGAGCTGCCGCGGCCCGGCATCCAGATCGACCTCGTGGTGCCGTACGAGCGCGGCGACCTGGTGCACCGGGTGCACGAGCACGGGGACATCGACCTGACCGAGCACGTCGCCGCGGGTACGCACCTGCGGGGCCGGGTGGACGAGCAGCTCGCGACCGAGCTGCAGAAGGTCGCCGTCGTGCTCTGATCCCTCCGCACCCCACACGTGTCAGACGCCCAGGTCACCCGAGTGACCTGGGCGTCTGACACGTCAGGGGTGGAGGGGGCGACGCAAACCGCTTGCAGGAGTGTGCAATACCTGCAAGCGGTTTGCGTTGTCCACGACTAGTATCGACGTCATGTCGAGACGTCTGGCGGATGTGGCGAAGAAGGTCGGCGTGAGCGAGGCGACGGTCAGTCGCGTGCTCAACGGAAAGCCCGGGGTGTCCCAGGGCACCCGGGACGCCGTGCTCACGGCCCTGGACGTGCTGGGCTACGAGCGGCCCACCAAGCTGCGGGGCAGTCGCGGCAAGCTTGTCGGGCTGGTCCTCCCCGAGCTGGTGAACCCGATCTTTCCCGCGTTCGCGGAGGTGATCGGCGGCGCGCTGGCGCAGCAGGGGTACACGCCGGTGCTCTGCACCCGCACGGCAGGGGGCGTCACCGAGGCCGAGTACATCGACCTGCTGCTGCAGCAGCAGGTCTCCGGGGTGATCTTCGCGGGCGGCTTCTACGCCGAGCGTGAGGCCGACCACGCCCACTACCGCCGGCTGGAGGACCTCGGACTGCCCGTCGTGCTCATGAACGCGTCCATCGAGGACCTGGGTTTCCCGCGCGTCGCCACCGACGACCTCGTGGCGGTCGAGCAGGCGATGGGCCACGTCGCGTCGCTGGGTCACCAGCGGATCGGCCTGCTGCTCGGTCCGGCCGACCACGTGCCGTCCGAGCGCAAGCTGGCGGCCGCCGAACGGTTCGCGCAGCGCAACGGTGTGCTGCTCGACCCCGACCTGGTGGTGCACTCGCAGTACTCCCTGGAGAGCGGTCAGGCCGCGGCCAACCGGCTCATCGAACGCGGCGCCACGGCGATCGTCTGCGCCAGCGACCCGCTGGCTCTCGGTGCGATCCGGGCGGTGCGCCGGGTCGGGCTCTCGTGCCCGGCGGACGTGTCGGTGGTCGGCTTCGACGACTCGGCGCTGATGAACTCCACCGACCCGGCACTGACCACCGTGCGCCAGCCGATCGAGCCCATGGGGCGGGCTGCCGTGGACCTGCTCGCGGCGCTCATCGACGGTAATGACGTACCGCGCGACGAGCTGCTCTTCGAGCCCGAGCTCGTGGTGCGTGCATCGACGGCCGCCGCGAAGGTTGTCGCGAATCGATAAACCTTCTGTCGAGTTCTTGCGCGGCCGTTGTCGTGTGACTTACGGTTCTGCGCATGACGACGATGTCCGACCCGGCCGTGGAACCGCGCCCCGCCGCACCCGAGTGGTGGCGCAGCGCCGTGATCTACCAGATCTACCCCCGCAGCTTCGCCGACGGGAACGGTGACGGCACCGGCGACCTCGCCGGCGTCCGGTCCCGGCTGGGGTACCTGCGAGACCTGGGCGTCGACGCCATCTGGTACACGCCCTGGTACGCCTCGCCGCTGGCCGACGGCGGCTACGACGTGCAGGACTACCGCCGGATCGACCCGGCGTTCGGCACGCTGGAGGACGCCGAGGCGCTGATCACCGAGGCGCGTGAGCTGGGCATTCGGACCATCGTGGACGTCGTCCCGAACCACGTCTCGGCCGACCACGAGTGGTTCCAGGCCGCGCTGGCCGCAGGCCCGGGCTCGCCGGAGCGCGAGCGGTTCTGGTTCCACGACGGCCGCGGCCCGGACGGCGCACAGATCCCGACGGGCTGGGTGTCGAGCTTCCAGGGGCAGACCTGGACCCGCACCACCGCACCCGACGGCACGCCCGGCCAGTGGTATCTGCACCTGTTCACCCCCGAGCAGCCGGACCTCAACTGGAACCACTCCGACGTGCGGCAGGAGCACGAGGACGTGCTGCGGTTCTGGTTCGACCGCGGTGCCGCCGGCATCCGGATCGACTCGGCGGCGCTGATCATCAAGGACCCGGCGCTGCCCGAGGTGCCCGAGACGGCAGGGCCGGGGGAGCACCCGCACGCGGACCGCGACGAGATCCACGACGTCTACCGCGGCTGGCGCCGGGTGGCCGACTCCTACACCGAGCCCCGCGTGCTCGTGGGCGAGGTGTGGCTCGCGGACCACGAACGGTTCGCCCAGTACCTGCGCCCCGACGAGATGCACACGGCGTTCAACTTCGACTTCATGGCCCGTCCCTGGGACGCGAAGGAGCTGCGCGAGTCGATCCGCACGACCCTGGAGGCGCACGCCCCGGTCGGCGCCCCGGCCACCTGGGTGCTGTCCAACCACGACATCACCCGGCCCGTGACGCGGTACGGTCGCGAGGACTCGTCCTTCGACTTCGCCGCCAAGCGGTTCGGGACGCCGTCCGACGTCGAGCTCGGCACACGCCGGGCGCGGGCCGCGGCCCTGCTGGTCGGCGCCCTGCCGGGCGCCCTGTACGTCTACCAGGGCGACGAGCTCGGGCTGCCCGAGGTGGACGTGCCGCGGGAGCTCATCCAGGACCCCATGCACTTCCGCTCCGAGGGCGTCGACCCCGGCCGGGACGGCTGTCGCGTCCCGCTCCCGTGGACCCGTGCCGGCTCCAGTCTGGGCTTCGGGCCCGACGGCGCCGCGGAGCCCTGGCTGCCCCAGCCCAGCTCGTGGCGGGACTACTCGGTCGAGGCGCAGGACGGCGACCCGGGCTCGATGCTGAGCCTCTACCGCCGCGCGCTGCACCTGCGACGCGACCTGCCCGAGCTGCACACCGAGCAGCTCGCGTGGCTGGACCTCGCCGTCGGGACCGATGGCGACGACGTCCTCTCGTTCACCCGTGGCGCGGGCTTCGCCTGCGTCGTCAATCTCGGGACGGCGTCCGTCCCGCTGCCCGCCGGGGCCACGGTGCTCCTGGCGAGCGGTCCCGTCGACGGCGCCGTCGGGCCGGACACAGCTGTCTGGCTCAGGCTGCCGTCCTGACCCACGGTTGCCGGCCGCCTCTGCCGGCCATCTCGACCGGCCATCTCGACCGGCCACCGCAAGGCCTTGCCCCAGACGTGCCATCCCCAGCGGCACCACACCCAAGGAGTGACAATGAAGTCAGCACACAAGCGCACGGCGTTCGCCCTGGTGGGCGTCGTGTCCGTCGTGGGAACCCTGACGGCCTGCGGGTCGGCGGACGACCCCGCCGACGACCCCACCGGGCCCGTGACCATCGAGGTCTCGATCGACGCCGGCCTCGAGCAGGCCGCCATCGACGCGTTCGACGAGCGCATCGCGCAGTTCGAGGACGCCAACCCGGACATCCAGGTCGAGACCAAGGAGTTCACCTGGTCCGGCACGACGTTCGCCGCCGAGCTCGCGGGCGGCACGCTGCCCGACGTCTTCCCCATCCCGTTCACCGACGGCCGGGCCCTGATCGAGCGCGGGCAGATCGCCGACATCAGCGGGCTTGTGGCGGAGCTGCCGTACGCGGACCAGTTCAACCCCACCATCGCCGCCGCCGGCCAGGACGGCGAGGGCGCCATGTGGGCGGTCCCGATCGCCGCCTACAACCAGGGCCTGCACTACAACCGCCGGCTCTTCGAGGAGGCGGGTCTCGACCCCGACAACCCGCCCGCCACCTGGGACGAGGTCCGCGAGGCGGCCAAGACCATCTCGGACAAGACCGGTCAGGCCGGCTACGCCCACATGACACAGAGCAACACCGGCGGCTGGATCCTCACCACCGAGACGTACGCGCTCGGCGGCCGCATGGTCGAAGGTGAGGGTGAGGACGCCACCGCCACGGTCGACAACGACGCGACCGTCTCGGCCCTGGAGCTCCTGCACGACATGCGCTGGGAGGACGACTCGATGGGCTCCAGCTTCCTGTACGACTGGGGCACCATCAACCAGGACTTCGCCGCCGGCAAGATCGGCATGTACATCTCGGGCGGGGCCAACTATCCCAACCTGTTCACCCAGAACCAGATGGACCCCGAGGAGTACGGCGTGACCGTGCTGCCCCTGGAGGGAGCGGACGCCGGGACGCTCGGCGGTGGCACCCTCGCCGCTGTGAGCTCGGCGTCCTCCGCGGCCGAGCAGGCCGCCGCGGTGAAGTGGATCGACTTCTACTACATCTCCAAGCTGACCGACCAGGACGCCGCCCTGGCCGAGGCAGAGGTCGCCGCCGAGACCGACCAGCCCGTCGGAGCGCCCGCCCTGCCGATCTTCGACCGGGCGACGTACGAGGAGCAGCAGTGCTGGATCAAGGACCTCGTCAACGTCCCGCTCGAGAACTTCGCGCCCATGACGGAGCAGATGTTCGACCAGCCGGTCGTCCCCGAGCCCGCCGTGGCCACCCAGGACGTCTACGCGGCGCTCGACCCCGTGGTCCAGGCCGTGCTGACCGAGGAGAACGCCGGCATCGACGCGCTCCTCGCCGACGCGCAGACCCAGGTCCAGGGAATCCTCGACCGCAGCTGACCGCCGCAGGTCGTGCTCGTGCCTCGGTGGCCGAGCCTGTCGAGAGCCGCTGCGGCCCCGACAGGCTCGGCCACCGCAGAGGGACCGGGCCCGGCCACGACGAGGAGGATCCACGTTGACCACCATCTCCAGCCCGCGCCCCGCCGTCGTGCCGGCGCCACCGCCGTCCTCCACCGCGGCGCGCCGCGGGCGCCGCTCCCTCCGGGACTGGCTGCGCGACGGCGGACTGAGCACGCTCGTCCTCGCCCTGCCCATGATCCTCGTGTTCGGGGTGTTCTCCTGGTTCCCGATCGGCCGCGCGCTGGTCATGAGCGTCCAGGAGACCAACCTCGTCAGCGCGGCCGAGTTCGTGGGGCTCGACAACTTCGTGTACGTGCTGCAGGACCCCCTGCTGGGCAAGGCCGTGCGGAACACGCTCTGGTTCGCCCTGCTCGCGCTGGTCTTCGGCTACCCGCTCCCGCTGGCCGCCGCGGTCCTGATGAGCGAGGTACGGCGGCTGCGGGGCCTCTACTCCGCGCTGGCGTACCTGCCCGTCGTCGTGCCGCCTGTCGTGGCCGTGCTGCTGTGGAAGTTCTTCTACGACCCCTCCGAGACGGGCGTCTTCAACACCATGGCCGGGTGGGTGGGCCTCGGCCCGTACCCCTGGCTGCAGAACGCCGGCAGCGCGATGCCCTCCCTCGTGCTCGAGGCGACCTGGGCGGCCGCCGGCGGCACCGTCATCATCTACCTCGCCGCGCTCGTCGGGGTACGGACCGAGCTCTACGAGGCCGCCGAGGTGGACGGCGCGGGCGTCTGGCGCAAGATCTGGCACGTCACGCTGCCGCAGCTGCGCGGCGTCCTGTTCATCACCCTCATCCTGCAGGTCATCGGCACCTCCCAGGTGTTCCTGGAGCCCTTCCTCTTCACCGGCGGCGGCCCCAACAACGCGACCCTCACGGTGCTGATGCTGATCTACGACTACGCGTTCGGCAGCAGCCTCGGCGGCAACTACGGGGCCGCCACAGCGCTGAGCCTCATGCTCGCCGGCGTCCTGGCCGCACTGTCCGCGGTGTACTTCCGCGTGACCCGACCCTGGAGCAGCTGACATGGCAGCCCACACCCTCGAACGCGGCATCGTCTCGTCCCACGACCGGCGCCGGCCCACCGTGCGCACCTCCCTCGGGATACTGCAGGGCGGCCTGCTCGTCACCCTGGTCCTCGTCGGGCTCGGCCCGATCCTCTGGCTCGCCAAGGCCGCCGTCACGCCCACCCAGGAGACCCTGCGCGACCCCCTCGGGCTGTTCCCGACCGGGATCGACTGGGCCAACCTCGCCACCGCCTGGAACCGCGCCGAGATCGACCACTACTTCGTCAACACGTTGATCGTCGCCGCGGGGGCGTGGTTCTTCCAGCTCCTCGTGGCGACCACCGGCGGCTACGTGCTGTCCGTGCTGCGACCCCGGTACGGCAACGTGATCTTCGGGCTCGTCCTGGCCACGCTCTTCGTGCCGTCCGTCGTGCTCCTCGTACCGCTGTACCTGACCATCCTCGACGTACCGATCGTCCACGTGAGCCTGCTCAACACGTTCTGGGCGGTCTGGCTGCCCATGGGCGCCAGCGCCTTCAACGTGCTGCTGGTCAAGCGGTTCTTCGACGGGCTCCCGCGTGAGATCTTCGAGGCCGCCCGGGTCGACGGCGCCGGACCCTTCCGGCTGCTGTGGAGCATCGTCCTGCCCATGTCGAAGCCCATCCTCGGCGTCGTCTCGGTGTTCGCCGTCATCGCCGCCTGGAAGGACTACCTCTGGCCGCTGCTCGTGCTGCCCGACCCGGACCACCAGCCCCTGTCCGTCCGTCTGCCCGCGATCGCCCCCTACCTGGAGCTCGACGTGTTCCTCGCGGCGCTCGCGATCTCCACGGTGCTGCCGATCGCCCTCTTCCTGGGCTTCCAGCGTCTCTTCCTCAGCGGTGCGGGCCTGGGCGGCGCGGTCAAGGGGTAGCCGCTGGGCCCGCGCCGTGGGTGCCGAACCGCAACTTGTTGGTTGACCCCGGTGTCGAACCGCAAGGTGCTGGTCGATGTCGGTGCCGAACCGCAAGGTGCTGGTCGATGTCGGTGCCGAACCGCAAGGTGCTGGTCCATCCGGCTCGTATGGACTCGTAGCTTGCGCTTCGACGCCGGGATGGACCCGCACCTTGCGGTTCGGCAGGGCGCAACCGGCCGGCCGGACGTGCAGCTTGCGGTTCGGCACGGCGCACCCGGCTGGCTGGACGCGTTAGTTGCGGTTCGGCGGCAGGGTGCCCGGTGCTGTGGACGAGGCACGGTGGATGTCGGTGGCCCGGCCTAGGATCGAACGTGTGACCAGCCTTCCCGACGCACCTGCCGCCACCACCGACTCCGAGGAGATTCCAGAGGTCGAGGAGCTGCTCGACCTCGCGGTCGGACAGCTGGGTGGGGGGCGGCGGGACGGCCAGCACCGCATGGCGGTGGCCGTCGGCGAGGCCATCGAGAAGGGTGAGCACCTGCTGGTCCAGGCAGGTACCGGTACGGGCAAGTCGCTCGGTTACCTCGTCCCGGCTGTCCGGCACGCCGTGGCCGCGCAGTCCAAGGTCATCATCTCGACCGCGACCCTCGCGCTGCAGCGGCAGGTCATCACGCGCGACCTGCCGCTCGTGGCCAAGGCCGTGGCGCCACGGTTGCCCCGGGAGCCCCGGATCGCGCTGCTCAAGGGCTGGCACAACTACCTGTGCGTGCACAAGGTCGGTGGCGGCTACCCGGCGGACGAGCCCACGCTCTTCGACCTGCCCGGTGGCGAGGACCACCCCCGCACGGACGAGGCGGCCGGCGCCGCACGCAGCCGTCGCAAGGACGACGGCGCCACGCTCGCCGACCACGTCCGGCGCCTGCACGAGTGGGCGAGCGAGACGGACTCCGGTGACCGCGACGATCTGGTGCCCGGCGTGCCGGACCGGGCCTGGCGCCAGGTGTCCGTGACGGCGATGGAGTGCCTGGGCGGCAAGTGCCCCATGCTCGCCGAGTGCTTCCCGGACAAGGCGCGTGCCACCGCTCGTGAGGCGGACGTGGTGGTCACCAACCACGCGATGCTCGGCATCGCGGCCACGGGCAGCCCGGGCGTCCTCCCGGAGCACGACGTCGTCGTGGTCGACGAGGCCCACGAGCTCACCGACCGCGTGACCTCCTCCGCCACCGTGGACCTCTCGATGGCCTCGGTGGAGAGCGCGGCGCGCCTCGCCCGCCGGCACGCGGGCATCAACACCGACGCCTTGGACAAGGCGGCGCAGGACCTCGGCACGCTCCTGGTCACCGCGCCGGCCGAACGATTTCCGAGCGGGTTGCCGGACGCGTTGCGGACCGCGGTGGGCGGGGTGCGTGACGCCGCACGCGAGGTGCTGAGCGCGCTCAAGCCGGATGCGGCGGCTGGTAAGGGACAGGCCCCCGGCCAGCCCGAACCGGGCCTCAAGATGGCGCAGGGCGCCATGCTCCAGCTCTTCGAGACGGCCGAACGCATGGCGTCGCAGGACACCACGGCGGACGTGCTGTGGTGCTCCCGCCCGGACAACGGCTGGGGTGGGTTCGGTGACAACGTGACCCGCCTGCACGCGGCACCGCTGCACGTCGCAGGGCTCATCCGCACGCATCTGCTGGGGGAGGCGACCGGGGTCTTCACCTCGGCCACGCTGGCGCTCGGCGGCACGTTCGAGCCGGTCGCGGGCACCCTGGGGCTCAAGGGCGAGGACGCGCCGCCGTGGCAGGGGCTCGACGCCGGCAGCCCGTTCGACTACCCGCGTCAGGGCATCCTGTACATCGCGCGGCACCTGCCCGCGCCTGGCCGCGAGCCCACCACGGAGGCGCAGCTCGACGAGATCGCGGAGCTCATCACCGCGGCCGGCGGGCGCACGCTCGGCCTGTTCTCGTCGCGCCGCGCAGCCAACGCCGCGGCCGAGGCCATGCGCGACCGGCTGGACGTCCCCGTCCTGGCTCAGGGCGACGACCAGCTGCCCACGCTGGTGCGCCAGTTCGCCGAGGACCCGGCCACCTGCCTGTTCGGCACGCTGTCCCTGTGGCAGGGCGTTGACGTCCCGGGACCGTCGTGCCAGCTGGTGCTCATCGACCGCATCCCGTTCCCGCGCCCGGACGACCCGGTCAAGGCGGCGCGGGCCCGCGCCGTCGAGGAGGCAGGCGGCAACGGGTTCATGGCGGTGTCCGCCCAGCACGCGGCACTGCTGCTCGCGCAGGGCGCCGGCCGCCTCGTGCGGAGCATGGACGACCGTGGTGTGGTGGCAGTCCTGGACCCGCGGCTCGCGACCGCACGGTATGCGTCGTTCCTGACCCGTTCGATGCCGGGCTTCTGGCCCACCAACGACCCGGCCCTGGTCCGCGCCGCGCTCGCGAGGCTCGACACGTAGCCTGGGGTGATGCTGACTTCGTCGGACGTCCCGGACATGCAGCCCTCGGCCTCGAGGACCACCAAGCTCGCGGTGGTGGGTGCGGGTGCCGTCGGGTCGACGCTGGCCTTCGCCGCGCTCACCCGGGGCTCGGCACGGACCATCGCCCTGCACGACGTGAACCGGGCGAAGGTCGAGGCCGAGGTGCTCGACCTGCAGCACGGCCTGATGTTCACGTCGCAGGCGCACGTGATCGGATCGGACGACGTGGCCGTGTGCGAAGGTGCCGACGTGGTTGTGGTGACCGCCGGTGCCAAGCAGAAGCCGGGGCAGACCCGGCTCGACCTGGCCGAGGGCACCATCGGATTGATGCGTGACATCCTGCCCGGCCTGGTCGACGTGGTACCGGACGCCATCTACCTCATGGTGACCAACCCCGTGGACGTGGTGACGTACGCGGCGCTCAAGATCTCCGGGCTGCCGCGCGAGCGGCTCTTCGGCAGCGGCACCGTGCTGGACTCGTCCCGGCTGAGGGTGGTGCTCGCCGAGCGCTGCGGCGTGGCGGTGGGGAACGTGCACGCATACATCGCGGGCGAGCACGGCGACTCGGAGATCGCGCTGTGGAGCTCCGCCTCGATCGGTGGGGTGCCACTGCTCGACTGGAAGCCGCTGGGCGGCACGCCGCCGCTCGACGCCGCGGTGCGGGCAGAGGTGCACCACGAGGTGGTCGACTCCGCGTACCGGATCATCTCCGGGAAGGGGGCCACCAACTACGCCGTAGGGCTGGCGGGGACCCGCATCATCGAGGCGGTCCTCAAGGACGAGAGCCGCATCATGCCGGTCTCGTCACTCCTGGAGGACTATCACGGCATCAGCGACGTGTGCCTCTCGGTGCCGTCCGTGGTGGGCGGCCGGGGTGTGTCGGACACCGTCCACGTGCCGATGTCGGACGAGGAGCTGGCTGGCCTGCGGGCTTCGGCGGAGAACGTGCGGGCGGTCCAGCGGCGCTTCGGGTTCTAGCGGCAGAAAGGGTCTCGACGGGCTCGACCACCGGTGGTCGAGCCCGTCGAGACCCGCACGACTCCCTACAGGCTTCGCAGCACCGCGACCACGCGGCCCAGGACCTGTGCCTCGTCACCCGGGATGGGCTCGTAGGCCGGGTTCTGCGGCATGAGGAACACGTGCCCGTCGGACTGCTTGAACGTCTTCACCGTGGCCTCGCCGTCGATCATGGCAGCCACGATCTCGCCCTGCTCGGCGACGTTCTGCCGCCGCACCACCACCCAGTCCCCGTCACAGATCGCGGCGTCGACCATCGAGTCGCCGGCGACCTTGAGGAGGAACAGCTCGCCGTCACCGACGAGCTGGCGGGGCAGCGGGAAGACGTCCTCGACGACCTGCTCGGCGAGGATCGGACCACCGGCGGCGATGCGCCCCACGAGCGGCACGTACGACGGCGGCGGCGTGGCGGCATCGTCCGGGACGGAGCCGCCCCAGTGGATCTGCCCGCTGCGCCGCGGCTCGGGCCAGTGGATCTCCCCGCGCGTCGGCTTCTCCACCTGGTCGGCCAGCGGCTCGACGAGCTCCATGGCACGCGGCCGGTTGGGGTCACGACGCAGGAACCCCTTCTTCTCGAGCATCTGGAGCTGGTGCTTGACGCTCGACGGGCTCGCCAACCCGACGGCCTCGCCGATCTCGCGCATCGACGGCGGGTAGCCTCGCGTCTCGAACGACTGCCGAATCGTGTCCAGCACGAGGCGCTGCCGCTCGGTGAGGCGGTCCGTCGGCGAGATCGCGTGCACGTCGGCGACCGCCCTGTCGCCCGGCGCGTCCAGCGTGGCGACGCCGGAGAGCGCCGTGTCGACGGCTCTCGTGTCGCTGGTCCCGTCCCGTCCCGTCATGCCCGTGCCCCTCCCGTTCCGACAAATGTTCTCCTCTGCGCTCCCCACTCTAGGTCACAAAGCCGCTCGGCTCAAACGAATGTTCGAGCGTGTCTCGACACGGGCGGTGTCTCGTGCTACACAATGGTACGTGCGTTCGACGAACGCCTGTATGACGGACAGAGGTTCGAGTCACTCTTCGAGGAGGGGCCATGGGGGACGTGATCCCGCTGCGGCAGTACACCCCGACGTACGGACCGGCGTACGCGCCGTCACCTCGGCCCGTCGCGGTCCGGGCCTACCGACCGGAGGTCCGGGCCTATCGGCCGGAGGGGGCGCGCTCCGTGGCCGACCGGCTCGGCGTGGCCGGGCTGCGGCTCACGCGGCGCGGCCGCGTGGTGCTCGTCATGCTGGCGATGCTCCTGGTGGCCCCGATGGTGACCTGGGGAGCGACGGCCGTGGCCAGCTCGCCGGGTGAACCCACCGAGGTCCGGGTGCACGCGGTGCAGCCCGGCGAGACGCTCTGGGGCTTCGCCGAGGAGGTGGCGAGGCCGGGGGAGGACGTGCGGCACGCCGTCTCGCGGCTGCAGGATCTGAACGAGATGACGTCGGGCGCGGTGCGCGTCGGCCAGCTGCTGCTCCTGCCCGAGCACTGACCGGACGCCCTCGTAGGGTGACCGACGACCACGTTTCGCCGTCAAATGGTGCGGCGATGTTGCATGGGGGTGGTTTGCCCGCTTACGGTCGGGGCGCGACCGGATGCCTCCGGTCGGTGGCCGACCACGCAGGAGTGAGCATGCACTGCCCGTTCTGTCGCCACGCCGACTCGCGTGTGGTGGACTCACGGACCGCCGACGACGGCCTGTCGATCAGGCGCCGGCGGCAGTGCCCCAACTGCAACCGGCGGTTCACCACTGTCGAGACCGCCAGCCTGTCCGTGGTCAAGCGCTCCGGTGCGACCGAGCCGTTCAGTCGCGACAAGGTCGCCGCGGGGGTGCGCAAGGCGTGCCAGGGCCGCCCGGTGAGCGACGACGACCTCGCGATCCTGGCCCAGCGGGTCGAGGAGACGCTCCGCAGCAACGGCAGTGCCGAGATCGACGCCTACGAGGTGGGCCTGGCGATCCTCGGCCCCCTGCGCGAGCTCGACGAGGTGGCCTACCTGCGGTTCGCCAGCGTCTACCAGTCGTTCGACTCCCTCGAGGACTTCGAGAGCGCCATCACCTCCCTGCGCGCGGAGCGCGCCGAGCGAGCAGCCGCGCAGGCTTGACCAGTGCGCGGTAGGGGTTCCGTAAAGCGTTGGCACCTGGGCGCATCGTGGTGCAGGCTGGGGCCGGACGACGGACCCGATCGAGGGACCCCCGGAACAGGAGGAGGTGATCGGTGTGACGGACGAGAAGCCCAGTGCCGAGGAAGCCGAGGCCCAGGGCGCTGAACAGCCCAAGGCGCCGACGGCACCGAGCTCGGACGCGAAGGCGCGCTTCAAGGAAGCGCTCGATCGCAAGAACGCGGCTCAGGGCCGCACTGCCGCAGGCGATGTGAACACCGGCGCGGTGCACGGTTCGGAGACGACCGGCCCCGTGCAGAAGATGTTCCGCCGCAAGTCCGGCTGATCCTCGGTGACAGAGGCCGCCGACCTGGTGAAGACCCAGGTCGGCGGCCTTTGTCGTCCCATGAGGGAGCGGTATGGAGCGGGTGAGCCGCGCCGGGGCCCGGACCTGGCCGGCTCACGGGGAGACGTCACCGGCGGCGAACCGTTCGAGCGGTGCGCGGGTGGTCCCGAGCAGCGTGAGGGCATCCGCGCTGGAGCTGCCCGGGCGCGGCGAGTACACGTAGAGCCGTTGGCCTGGGGCGTTGTCGACCGCGAAGGTCTGGAACCGGAGGTGGAGCTCACCAACGGTGGGATGGTGGAACGCCTTGTCCTCGAGGGTGCGCGGCTTGACCTCGTAGGCAGCCCAGAGTGCGGCGAACGACGGGCTCGCCACGCTGAGCCGGCCGACGACCTCGGGCACCCGCGCGTCACCCGCGTTCTTGGCGGCCCCGGCGCGAAAGTTCCGTACGACGCCGCGCGCCGTGTGCTCCCAGTCGTCGTAGAAGCTGCGTGCGGCGGGATCGAGGAAGATCATCCGCAACAGGTTGTCCGTGCGGTCGAACCCCGCGTAGAGGGCGTCCGTCATCCGGTTCGTGGCGAGGATGTCCAGGGCGGGGCTGACGACGTAGGCGGGCACGTCGACGAAGTGCTCGAGCAGCTCGTGGAGCGCTTCGCCGACGGGCTGGGCGGTGTCCGGCTGCCGCGGGCGAGGGCTCGGCGAGGCGACGTCGAAGAGGTAGGCGGTGGCGGCGTCGTCGAGGCGGAGGGCGCGCGCGACGGCGTCGAGCACCTGGGCCGACGGGTGGCGTTCCCGCCCCTGCTCCAGCCGGTTGAGGTAGTCGATGCTCACACCGGCCAGCAGGGCGACCTCCTCGCGACGGAGCCCGGGCACGCGCCGGTCGCTGCCCCGCGGTAGTCCGACGCTCTCCGGCGAGACGGCCTCGCGGCGGGCGCGGAGGAAGGCGCCGAGGGCGTTGTGCTCGGGCCATTCGTCGGTCACCATGTCTGTGCTCCTGCTCGGACGAGCATCTCGTTGACGGCCACCCGCCGGTCGCGGGTGACCATGTAGCCGACGGCGTCCGCGATGTCGTCGGGGTGCAGCTGCTCGATGGCGCCGGCGTGCTGCTGTGCCGCCGCGCGGAGGCCGTCGCGGATATGTGTGGTGAGCTCGGTGGCGACGGAACCAGGCTCGACCACCCCGACCCGCACACGGCGCGGCTGAAGCTCTTGACGGAGGGCCTCGCTGAAGGCGCCGACGCCGAACTTGGTGAGGCTGTACACGGCGTTGCCGGGGCGGGCGATGCGGCCCGCGGTGGAGCTGATCGTCACGATGTCCGCGACCTTCCGCGCCGAGCTGTCGGCTGCGTCGAGCAGGTGAGGCAGTGCCGCCCTGGTCATCGTCAGGACGGCTTGCACGTTGACGGCCAGCATCCGCTCCCATTCCTCCTCGGGCGCGTCGGCAACGGGTCCGGTCAGCATGAGTCCGGCGTTGTTGACCAGGATATCCAGTCGACCGAGGTCCCGTGCGGCCGCTTCGACGGCGTTCCGGGCGGCCCCGCGGTCGGTGATGTCGGCCTCGAGCACGACGGCGCGCCCTCCGCTTGCCTCGATGGACGCTGCGACGTCCTCCAGGCGGTCGCGTCGGCGAGCGACGAGCGCGACCCTCGCCCCTGTTCTCGCCAGCGCGGTCGCGGTCGCCGCGCCGATCCCGCTGCTGGCACCCGTGACCAGGGCGGCGGTCCCGTCGAGCAGGCCGGTCATCTCGCGCCCCCGTCCCTGGTGCGTGCCGCGATCCAGGCGAGCACGGGCCGGATCGCCTCGTCGGAGTTGAGCTCGTAGATCAGGCCGTGCCCGTTGCCCTCGATGCCGAAGTCAGGCAGATGAAGCTCCTCGGCGACGGCCCCCGCGTGCCGGAGGAACTCGACCGTCGGCGCTCCGAAGGACGCGAAGGGGGACGCTCCCGCGGTGACGACGGCGACCGGCAGCCCGGCGAGCGACGGCACCACCCGGGTCTCGGGATCAGCTGCCTCGACCTCGTCGCCGGAGGCGAAGGGTGGGTCGAAGGACAGCGGTGCCGCCGTCACGCCCCAGGTGAGGCGGCCGATACCGTGCGTGTCGGCGAACGGAGGGCCCATCGGCTCGATGCTGGCGACGGCGACGACCTGGTCAGGACGTCGGTCGGCCAGCAACCACCCGTCGGGTCCGGACGCGGAGTGCGTGACGACGACGGCGGGGCCGATCAGGTCGAGGAGGTTCGCGAGGGCGTCGGCGTCCATCCGCTCGGACTCGGCGAGGTCGGCGGGCATCGGGCCGAACGCCGCGATGAAGGAGCCCGCCGCCGTCTCGTCGTCCTCCGCGATAGGCCACTGCGTGTGGCCCGTCGCCGTGCCGGGATGGAAGACCCGCTTACCCTCCTCGTGGGAGAAGGGCGGCCCCATCGGGCCGACGACCGCGGAGTGGTAGGGGGAACGGCCGTGGCCCGGGCGGTCGACGACGAACGTGGCGTAGCCGGCCTCGACGAAGCGCTGTGCCCAGCCGGGGCGCCCGTCGGGAGTGTCCATCCACTCGGTGCCCTGGAGCGTGCCGCCGTGCACCAGCACGACCGGGTAGGGCTGGGTGACCTCGGCGGGTGCCTCCCACTCGACGAACATCTGCCCGCGCTGGTAGTGGCTGCCGTCGATCTCGATGCGCTCACCGGGGACCCAGAGCTGGCCCCGGCGGACGGTGCGGGGTGGGACCTGCTGCCAGACAGGTGTGCCGGCGGTCTTCGTAGTTGTCGTCATGTCAGCGACGGTAGGTGCGCGGGTCTCGCCGTGACAGGCAGAGCCACTGCCACCCGCCCGGACTTGCGCTGGAGCACGCTCCAGGACCTAACGTCGAGATCATGCGCGAAACCACTGGATACGCGGCCTTCGGCCCGGGCGAGGATCTGCAGCCGTACACGTTCGAGCGGCGGGACCTGCGCCCCGACGACGTCGCGGTGCGGGTCACCTTCGCCGGCGTCTGCCACTCCGACCTGAGCGCCGTCGAGGCTCTCGCACCTGGACGCGAGCCGTTCGTCCCCGGCCACGAGTTCGTGGGCGAGGTCACCGCAGTGGGTGCGGACGTGACCCGGTTCCGGGTGGGCGACCCGGTGGCGGTCGGCAACATCGTGGACTCGTGTGGTGTGTGCCCGCCGTGCCGCGACCATCGCGAGACCTACTGCGTGGAATGGCCGACCACCACCTACGACGGCATCGACAGGCATGACGGCAGCACCACACAGGGTGCCTACTCCACCGAGTACGTCGTGCGGGACGCGTTCGTCTACCACCTGCCCGAGGGCCTCGACCCGGCAGCGGTCGCGCCCCTGATGTGCGCCGGTGTCACGACGTTCGACCCGTTGCGGCGTGCGGGCGTCGGTGCGGGCAGCCGCGTCGGCATCGTGGGGCTGGGCGGGCTCGGCCACCTCGCCGTGAAGTTCGCCAAGGCGCTCGGCGCACACGTCACCGTCTTCACGACCTCGGCGCACAAGGCGCAGGCGGCGCGCGACCTCGGTGCCGACGCCGTCGTCGTGTCCACGGACGACACCGCGATGGCAGACGTCGAGCGGACTCTCGACTACGTCCTCGACACGGCCTCGGGCAAGCACGATCCCACGCCCTACCTGCGCACGCTCCGACTCGACGGCACGCTGTGCCTGCTGGGGGTCCAGAACCGGTACGAGCCCGAGGGTATGGCCCTGCTCGGCCGGACGATGACGCTGTCGGCCGGGGCGGGCACGGTACGTACCCAGGAGATGCTCGACTTCTGCGCCGAGCACGAGATCGTGGCCGACGTCGAGGTGCTCCCGCTGGGCGAGGTCAACACCGGTTACCGGCGGCTGGCGAAGAACGACGTCCGGTACCGGTTCGTGCTCGACGTGGCCGGCACGCGGGTGGCGGCATAGCGTGCAGCAGGTGAGCACCGACCCCCCTGCGCGGGACGTCGTCGGCATCCGCGAGGTGTCCGAGCGGACCGGCCTGAGCGTCGACACCCTGCGCTGGTACGAGCGGCAAGGTCTGCTCCCCGACGTCGGCCGGGGAGCGGACGGCCGGCGCCGGTACTCACCGGTAGCCGTCGGGTTCGTCGAGCTCGTCCAGGTGTTGCGACGGACCGGCATGTCCGTGGCAGAGGTCCGCGCGTTCGTGCAGCTGGGCACCGAAGGGCTCGGGCACCACCGGTCCCGGATCGCCCTCCTGGAGCGGCACGCCGCGGCTCTCGAGCAACAGATGGCGCAGCTCCGGGAGGACCACGCCACCGTGCAGAAGGAGATCGCGTACTTCCGCGACATGGTCGCCCGCGGGTTGGACTGTGAGGCGGAGCTGGCGCAGGCGCAGGGGACCGGGGCGGACGCCGCGAAGCAGGACCCGGCGTGATGAGCCCGCGTCGCCGTGCGCCACGCCCCCGGGTCGGGCTCGTCCCGCCCCGCCGCCGGCCGACATCTCGAACCCCGGCCGGTACTCTGGGCAGCGTGGTAGGCCAGAACGAGGCGCGGTGGCTCTCGCCCGACGAGCACGACGCGTGGGTGTCCCTGGCGTGGCTGATGATCAGGCTCCCGGGCCAGTTCGACGTGCAGCTGCAGCGCGACAGCGGCATCACGTTCTTCGAGTACCTGGTGCTCAGCTCGCTGTCGATGGCGCCCGACAACCGCCTGCGGATGACCGACCTGGCCGAGCACGTGAACGGCTCGTTGTCCCGGCTGTCGAACGTGGCCAAGCGCCTCGAGGGGCGCGGCTGGCTGGTGCGCGCACCGTCCGCCGAGGACGGGCGTATCACTGAGGCGACCTTGACCGACGCCGGGATGGACGTGGTCGTGCGGGCCGCGCCCGGCCACGTCGAGGCCGTCCGGCAGCACGTGTTCGACGCGTTGGACACCGACCAGGTCTCGGGGCTGCGCGACATCGGGCGCCGCATCGCGGCGCAGGTCGAGCCGGGACGTGCGTGGCCGGCGGCGGACCCGGGCGCCGCACGCTAGACGGCGCCCCGCGTCAGCACGATCATCTGCCGGTACGGGCCTCGTGCATTCACTTCAAGATTGACTTCAAGCATGAAGCGTTGGAGGATCGAGGTGTCCCCGTGGAACGAGACAGTGCGCGGGAGACGGCCACCTGCGGAAGGAACGTCGTGAAGCTAGGAATCATGCTGCCCGTGTCCGGGCCGCACGCATCGCCGGCCAACATCACCACCATGGCGCAGGCCGCGGAGAGGCTCGACTACGACTCCCTCTGGACGTACGAGCGCCTGCTGCGCCCCATCGCCCCGATCTGGCCCGGCCCGGACGGCACCCTCGAGCGCGCCCCCGAGATCTACCGCACCACGTACGAGCCCCTGCAGACGCTGAGCCATGTCGCGGCGCTCACCAGCCGGATCACCCTCGGGACGAGCATCCTCAGTGCGCTCCTGCACACCCCGGTGATGCTGGCCCGCCGTCTCGCCACGCTCGACCAGTTCAGCGGGGGACGGGTGGTCGCGGGGTTCGGGCAGGGCTCGATGCCCCAGGAGTTCGCGACGGCCAACGTGCCCTGGAAGCGCAGGGGAGCCGGGATGGACGACATGGTCGCCGCGGTCCGCGCGGCCTGGGGTCCCGACCCCGTCGAGTACGAGGGCCGCTTCTACTCGATCGAGGCCTCCGAGATCAATCCCAAGCCGGTGCGGGGCGTCATCCCCATCATCATCGGTACCTTCAGCGACGCCGGGATCGACCGCGCGGCCCGGATCGCCGACGGCATCACGCCGGTCACCTTCTCGCTCGATACCGTGACCGCGCAGGCCGCTCGGTTCCGGGACGCGGCGGAGCGGCTCGACCGCGACCCGACCGCCCTGACCGTGAACGCCCAGTCGAACTCACCCATGACGGCTCGGCCCGTGGGCGAGGACCGGCCGTTCCTCGGGGGCGCCCCGCGGCAGATCGCCGAGGACATCGAGAAGCTCCGGGGGCACGGCATCGACGCGGTCACCTTTGCGTTCCCTCCGGACGAGGAGATCGCCGTCCAGATCGAGATGCTCGAGGAGCTGCGCACCCTCGTGCCGCGCGACTGAACGGCGGGCATCGCTTCTCGGCAAACGATCGGTAAGCACGTCGCACGCCGGAAGGCCGCGGCCCCGCCGCCAGGCGGGGCCGCGGCCGGCCCGGCTCACCGGATCGCGCCCAGGACCCCGGTGACGATCAGTGCGGTCGCCGTCGTCCAGAGGAAGATGGCGAGGGCCTGCCAGAACAGGATGCGTGCCTTGCCGACGCCGGAGGCGGCGAGCATGGTCGCCGTGAAGTGCGTGGGGAGCAGCAGCGGGCCGAGCAGGCTCACGCCCGGTACGCCGTACCGCTGGTAGGCGCGCTGGAACTTGGCCCGCCGGTCGGAGCCCTTGGACTCGTCGGGCAGAGCGGCCGGAGCCTCGGGCGCGTACCCGCCGGCCGGCACACCGGCCCGCGCCCGGACGTTCGCCTGGCGTCGGTTCACGACGGCGTCGCGCGCACCCGATCCGAGCAGGACCAGCACGGCCACGCTGATGAAGTTGCCGGCCATCGCGGCGATCGCCGCGACGAACGGGTTGATGCCCCCGGCGATGCCGATGACGACGCCACCCTCGCCCTCGACGAACGGGATGGCGGCGGCCACCGCGGCGATCAGCGGCTGGACGATCTCGGGCACCTGCCCGACGAGTCTCTCGAGGGTCTCGATGAGGTTCATGATGTGCTCCTGTGGTCGGTCTCCCGGGGTGGTCCCCGGTGCTGCCACCAGTTGACCGCGCTGGGGCGCGCCGCAGAAGTGTCGTGCTGTCACCACTACCCGGGTGCTGCGCAGGCCGGCCCATGACATGTGTCACGAGCCGGTGCTCGTCGGGTCTGCGGTGCGCGTCGTGCACGGAGCCGTCGTGCACGGAGCCGTCGTGTGGTCCGGCCGGGTGCCTACAGCAGGTCGGGGTCCTCCGCCAGGTCCGAGTTCCAGGTGCCGTACGGGGGCTGCTCACGCGGTGGCGGGAAGGTCACCGGCAGCCGGGCCGGGAACCGCATCCACGGGCTGGTGGCCCACTCGACCTTGTTGGGGTCGCCCACGAGCGTGACCTGCAGACGCTGCAGCAGCTCCGCCACCGCGATGCGGGCGATGACCCGGCCGAGCCGCGGGGCAGGGCACCGGTGCGGGCCCGCACCGAAGGACAGGTAGGCGCGGTTGCCCACGGTGTCCCACGGGTCGTCGGACTGGATGAGCGGGTCGTGGTTGGCCGCGTGCACGCCGACCACCACCGCCTCGCCGCGCTCGATCACCTTGTCGCCGATCACCACCTCGCGTGTGGCGAACCGCGGCATGAGGTTCGGGTTGGTCGTCGAGCGCCAGAGCACCTCGTCGAGCGCATCGTCGATGTGCAGCCGGCCGCCCGACACGCGGTGGGAGAAGCGTGGGTCGCTCAGGACCAGCGCGAGCGTCTGTGCCACCCAGGCGAGCAGCGACTCGTTGGCCGCCAGCGTGATGGCGGTCAGGGTCTGCGCCCGCTCCAGGTCGCTCTCGAAGTTGTCGTGCACGGCCAGGATCCCGGCGATGTCCCGGGTGCCGCGCCGCCGGCTCTCGGCGACATGCGTGGTGACGATCTCCAGCAGCTCGACGGTGCGCTCACGTGCCGACGCGCCGGACTCGAAGATCGCTCGGGTGATCTCCTGCAGGCGCTGCGCCTGCCCCGGGTCGAGCCCGTCCAGCTCGGACAGCACGAGGAAGGGGACGACGGCCGCGTACTCGGCCACCAGGTCCGCGCGTCCCCGGTCCTGGAACCGGTCGATGAGCATGCCGCACAGCCGCCGGGTGATGGCGCCCGCGCGGGCCTCGTCCACCTGCGACAGGGCGTCGTCGACGGGCGGGCGCATGCGGGTGTGCTTGACACCGTCCGCGTCGGCGAGCGTGGGTTTCGGGGCGCGGGGGAGCACCAGGTGGAGACCCGAGGTAAGGCCGAGCAGGTTCTCGGCGTGCCCCCGCCAGATGGACGGGTCCTTGACGAAGGTGCGGTCGTCCCGCAGCACACCGACCGCCTCGGCGTGGCCCAGGACCAGCCAGGCCGGCACCCCGGGCTCCAGGTCGATCGGCGCGACGGAGCCCCACCTCTGCCGCAACCGCTCGTACACCTCGTTCGCGTCGGCCGCCGTGGTGGTCTCCACCAGGAGCGTGCGCCGGGCCACGTCGCGTATCCGCACGGGCGGGCCTGACGGCGATGGTGCAGTCACGTTTCCCCTCTCGTCGGCGAGCCGCGCCGGGTCATGCGACTCCGGGTACAGGCCCACGCTCGGGATGTTAGTGGACGATCGCTCCGGATTGGCGAACCGGTACGGTCACGATCGGCCGACGGGGTCCTGGACGGCTTGTCGCGGCCCGGCACTATGGGCAGGATGTGCGCCATGCCCCAGGCCACGCCCCTGCTCAGACTGCTCAACCTGCTGCTCACCCCCGGGATGCGCACCCGCAAGGACCCCGACGCCGTCTTCGACGGCATCCTGGCCGAGGTGCAGCGCGGACGCGTCCCGCTGACCCCCGCCGACCTCGCCGCGGTCGACGGCCTGCGCCTCCTGCTCGCCGACCACGCCGCCAACCCGGACCTCAGCGGCCTCGGCTGGATGAGCACCCAGGACCAGATCCGGGACCGGCTCCGCAACCGGGCGGTGGTGCGCGACGCGCAGGCCCAGCGCCCCGAGGTCCGCGACGAGCCGGTGACGGCGCCCGTGTTCGTCGTCGGCCTGCCTCGCACCGGGACCACGCTCACGTACAGCCTGATCGCCCGGCACCCGGGCCACCGCGGTCCCAAGCTCTGGGAGATGACCAACCTGGGGCTGCCGCTGCCCGAGGCCGAGCGCACGAAGGTGATCGAGAAGACCCGCAAGCGATTCGCGACGGTAGGCAAGGTCAGCCCCGCGTGGGCGCACCTGCACCCGCTGATCGCGGACGGCGAGGAGGAGGACTTCATGCTGCGCGCGCACACCGAGATGTTCGCCACCTGGGGTCCCGCGCCGCGCTACCTGGAGTGGGTCACGGGCGCCGACCTGACCGACGACTACCTGTTCCTGCGTGACGCCCTGCAGGTCATCGCCGCCGGCGAGGCCCCCGAGCGGTGGGTGCTCAAGCACCCGATGGACCTGTGGCGCATGCCCGAGATCCTGCGGGCGTTCCCCGACGCGCGGTTCGTGTGGACGCACCGCGCGCCGTCGGCCGCGGTCGCCTCGGGCAGCTCCATGGCCGAGGCGACGCAGGTGATGTACACCAAGCCCGGCCGCATCGACCTCGACCGGATCGGCCAGGAGTGGCTGGGGATCTCCGCGGGTGGTGTCGAGCGGGCGATGGCCCTGCGTGACCAGCTGCCGGCGGACGCGGTGGTCGACGTCGTCTACGACGACCTCGTGGCCGAGCCGGAGACGGTCATGCGAGGGCTGTTCGACACCCTGGGTCTGACCTGGGGCGAGGCGGACGACGCGAACCTGGCCGCTGCCACCGACCGGACGGGACACCGCCCGCACGCCTACAGCCTGGAGCGGTACGGCCTGGACGAGGCCCAGGTGGCGAAGGCCTTCGCGGCGTACCAGCTCCCGGCGTCGACCCTGAGCTGAGACGTGTCAGACGCCCAGGTCACTTGAGTGACCTGGGCGTCTGACACGTGCGGGGCGGGTCGGAGTCAGCGGGCCGCAGGACCCGGGGGGAACTCCGGGCGCTCGAAGGCGTCGCGGATGCGCAGGCGGATCGTCGAGTCCAGCGCCTGGAGCTTCTTGGACGCGCCGCGCTCCGTCACGTCGGAGATGTCGGTGACCACGTAGCCGATGTCGCCGCGCGTGGCGAGCATCTGACCCTCGATGTTGGCGCCGTGGTCGGCGAAGATCTGGTTCACCGTGGCCAGCACGCCCGGCACGTTGCGGTGCAGCAGCTTGATGCGGCCCACGCCGGTGTGCTCGAGCTGCAGGTTCGGCAGGTTGACGCTCAGCATGGTCGAGCCGGTCGTCACGTAGTCGCTCAGCTTCTTGGCGACGAACTGGCCGATCGCCTCCTGCGCCTCCTCGGTGGACCCGCCGACGTGCGGCGTGAGGATCACGTTGGGCAGGCCGCGCAGCACCGACTCGAACGTGTCGCCGCGCTTCTTGGGCTCCTCGGGGAAGACGTCGACCGCCGCCCCCGACAGGTGGCCCGACGTGATGTGCTCGGCCAGCGAGTCGACGTCGACCACGAACCCGCGGCACAGGTTGAGGAAGATCGCGTCCTGCTTCATGCGGGCGAACTGCTTGGCGCCGAACAGCCCGGCGTTGCCGGAGCGGCCGTCGACGTGCAGCGTGACCACATCAGCGGTCTCCAGGAGCTCGTCGAGCGTCTCGGCGCGGCGCGCGTTGCCCAGCGCCAGCTTCTCCGCGGTGTCGTAGAAGATCACCGACATGCCGAGGTTCTCGGCGAGCACCGAGAGCTGCGAGCCGATGTTGCCGTAGCCGACGATGCCCAGCGTGCGGCCGCGCACCTCGTGGGAGCCCTCGGCGGACTTGTCCCAGACGCCGGCGTGCAGGGCGCGGTCGCGCTCGGTCATGCGGCGGGTCAGCGAGATGATCTCGGCGATCGCCAGCTCCACCACGGAGCGGGTGTTGGAGAACGGCGCGTTGAACACCGCGATGCCGCGGTTCGCCGCCGCCGTGAGGTTGATCTGGTTGGTCCCGATGCTGAAGGCGCCCACACCGACCAGGCTCGACGCCTCGGACAGCACGCGGGCGGTCACCTCGGTCTTGGACCGGATGCCCAGGAGCTGGACGCCGTCGAGCGCGGCGATCAGCTCGTCCTCGTCCAGGGCTCCCTTGCGGTAGTCGACCTCGTACCCGGACGCTTCCAGGACCTGGACGGAGGTGGGGTGGACGTTCTCAAGGAGGAGGGCTCGCTGCACGGACCCATGGTGCGCCAGGTCGGGGAGAAGCAACAAACGGATGGGGCCGCCGTCCCGCCTGCTGGGACGGCGGCCGGACGGCGCGCCGCTCCCCGCCGGCGGGCGTCAGAACCCTTCGGGCAGGTCCCGCGAGTGCACCACCACGAGGCGCTGCGTCGGGCGGGTCATGGCCACGTACAGATCGCTCGTCGCGCCGGCTCCCTCCGCGATGGCTGCCGGCTCCACCAGGACCACCGCGTCGAACTCCAGGCCCTTGGTCTGGCGCGGTGCGAGCACGGTCACCTGGGCGTCCTCGGGGCGCTGCGCCGCCAGGCGGGCCGCCTCCGCGGCGCCGACCGCCCCCGGCAGCGCCGCGGCGACCGCCTCGGACAGCCGCGCGACGCCGTCCGACGGCGCCACGACGGCCACCCGGCCGGCGTCGGGTCCCACGAGCTCCTTGACCAGGCCGAGCGTCTCGCCGAGCACGGTGTCCTCGTCCGGCAGGCCGCCCGGGCCGGGGGCGGTCCGCACCGCGGCCAGGGAGCCCTCGACGTCGCGTGCGGCGCGCAGCTCGGACACGGGCAGCCCCGCCGCGCGAGCGACCCGCTGGGCCGTGTCGGCCACCGTGGACGGCGTGCGGTACGAGACGGTGAGCTCGGCCAGCCGCCACCCGTCCCGCAGCAGCGGGGTGAGCATGCGGTCCCAGCTGCGCGCGCCCGCCGCCGACGACGTCTGGGCCACGTCGCCGACGATCGTCATCGACCGCGTCGGGACCCGGCGCACCAGTGCGCGCCAGGCCATGGGGGAGAGCTCCTGCGCCTCGTCGACCACCACGTGGCCGTACGTCCAGGAACGGTCGGCGGAGGCACGCTCCGCCGTCGTGAGGGACGGGCCACCGCCCGCGAACCGCGCCGCCAGGGTCTCGGCGTCGACCAGACCGGCGTAGTCGCCCAGCATGGCCCCGGTCGCGTCGAGCGACTGCTGCGCGTAGCGGCGCGCCTGCTCCTCCGCGGCGTCGCGGGCCCTGGCCTCCGCCTGCGCCACCGAGTCGTCCTCGCCGAGCAGCTCGTAGGCCTCGTCGAGGATCGGCACGTCCGACTCCGTCCACGGCGCGCCGGGCTCGCGGAACAGCAGCCGCCGCTCCCGCGCCGTCAGCTCCGGCGCGGCCTCGGCCAGCCGGTGCGGCTTGGCGTACAGGTCACTGACCAGCTTCTCGGGCGTGATCGGCAGCCACGCGATGTTGAGTGCCACACGGACGTCGCGGTCGGAGCGCAGGTCCTCGAACACCGACGCGCGGTCCTCGCCCGAGAGAGGCGCGCCCTCGAAGTCGCGGTACTGGTTGGTCAGCCGGTCGAGCATGTCGCGCACGAACGCGTTCCGCGCCAGGTTGTGCGGCTTGTGCGTGCGGCGGGCACGGGCGATCGCGTCGCTGACGTCCCTGGGGCGGATCACGAAGTCGTGCCCCTCGACGCGCACGGCCGTCTCCTGCGCGGGCACGCGTTCGCGGGCCCGCACCGCGCGGCGGATGATCTTGCGCCACAGCAGCAGGCCCTTGAGCCGGGCCACCTGCCCCTCGTCGACGGCGGTCGCCCGGATGCCGGGGATGAGGTCGCCCACCGTCGTCGACACCACACCGGTCTCGCCGAGCGACGGCAGCACCTGGTCGATGTAACGCAGGAACGCGCTGGAGGGGCCCACCACGAGCACGCCCGACCGTTCCAGCAGGCGCCGGTGGGCGTACAGCAGGTAGGCCGCGCGGTGCAGCGCCACCGCCGTCTTGCCGGTGCCCGGCCCGCCCTGGACCACCAGCGCGCCGGTCAGCTCAGAGCGGATGATGCGGTCCTGCTCGGCCTGGATGGTCGCGACGATGTCGGTCATCCGCCCGGTCCGGCCCTGGGCCATCGCCGCGAGCAGCGCGCCCTCGCCGGACAGCGCGTCGGCGTCGATCTCCGTGTCGAGGTCCAGCACCTCGTCCTCCAGGCCGGTCACCGAACGGCCCTTGGTGACCAGGTGCCGCCGTCGGCGGACGTCGCCCGGGTGCAGCGCCGTGGCGCGGTAGAACGCCTCCGCGGCCGGCGCACGCCAGTCGGTCAGCATGGAGCGGTGCTCCGCGTCGGTCAGACCGATCCGCCCGACGTACCGGGTCACCGAGCCGTCCTCGGACTCCTCCGCGAGGTCCAGCCGCCCGAAGACCAGCCGGTCCTCGACGGCGTCGAGCTGCGCGGCCCGGTCCTCGTAGAGCGTGGCGAACGCGTCACGCTCGCTGCGGTTCTGGTGCGTACCCTGGGCCCCCGCCAGGCGGACGTCGCGCAGACGGTCCGCCGTCGTGCCGCGAAGGGTGTCCAGGCGGTTGTACATCGTGTCGACGACTGCCTGCTCGTGGGCGAGCTCGCCCGCGATTCCGGTCACGCCTTACCTCCGTGGTTCACCAGCGAAAAAACATCGGCCGCACATCAACCGGCCGACCATTATCGCGCACCCGTCGGCCTGTCCGCTGACACGGCGTCATCTCGCTGGATAGGATCGCCGCCATGGCACTGGGCGGGGCAGGAACTGCGGGGCCCACGGGCGGGGCCGGGGCCGAAGCGCGCTCGTCCTGGATCGACGGCCCGCTCTCGGTGCTCCTCGTCGAGGACGACGACGCCGACGCCTTTCTGGTGAGCGAGCTGCTGGCCGACGCCGACGTGGAGGCCGACCTCAGCGCGGAGCTGCACCGGGCCCGCTCGGTGGACGAGGCGCTCGGGATCCTCTCGATGGCCTCGGTGGACTGCCTGCTGCTCGACCTGGGTCTACCCGACGCCGAGGGGCTGGGCGCCCTGCGCCGCATCATCGACGGCATCGAGGTGCTGCCCGTGCAGCCCGCGGTCGTGGTGCTCACGGGCAACACCCTGCACGACCTGGGAGCCTCCGCGGTGGCCAACGGAGCCGACGACTACCTCGTCAAGGGCGACGTGGACGGCGACGCGCTGGCACGCTGCCTGCGGTACGCGACGCTGCGCCGGCGGTCGGCCGCGCAGCAGATCGCCCTGTTCCGCAGCGAGGTGCGTGCCGCCGAGACCACGCGGCTCGAACGCGCGCTGCTGCCCAAGGAGCTGGTCACCGACGAGCGGGTCTCGGTCATGGTGGGTTACCTGCCGGGAGGGAACGGGCTGCTCGGCGGTGACTTCTTCGACACCGTGGAGCGCCCCGACGGGTCCCTGGTCACGGTCATCGGCGACGTCGCGGGGCACGGTCCGGACGAGGCGGCGCTCGGTGCCGCCATGCGCACGGCCTGGCGCACGCTCGTGCTCGCCGACACGCCTGCGGACGACGTGCTGCCGCTGCTGGAGCGGGTGCTCCTCGCCGAGCGTGGCCGTCCCGAGGTGTTCGTCACGATCTGCCAGATGGTGATCTCACCCGACCGGCAGGTGATGGACGTCTACCTCGCCGGGCACCTCCCGCCGCTGCTCGTGGTGCCGCAGACCTCGCAGGAGGCGGCGGTGCTGATCACCCATCGCTGCGAGGAGCTCTCGTCCGCCCGCCGCGGCCGCGCCCTGGGTATCCCCGTGGAGGGTGGCTGGACGGCGGAGACGGTGGAGCTGCCCGACGTGTGGACGGCGGTGCTCTACACGGACGGTCTCGTGGAGGCGGCGGTCGGCGCCGACCCGCAGGGCACGCCGGTCCTCGCCCCCAGCGCTCACGGGCGGATGCCGCGCCTCGGTGCCCACGGCCTGCGCAGCGTGGTGGAGCGCGAGATGGACCACGGCACGGACGAGGTGGTGACGCGGGTGCTGCGCCGTGTGCGAGAGCTGCACGGCGGCCCGCTGGTCGACGACGCGGCGCTGCTCTTCGTCGGCTGGGCGGGCGCGGCTGCGACGGGGCCAGCCGAACGCACCTCGACCCTCGCCGACTCGGTGGAGTGGTCCCAGGCATGACCCTCATGCCCGACGAGCACCGCTTCACCGGTGTGTCCATGCGCCGCCGCCTCGCCCGGCTGCTGGGTGCCGTGGCCGCCATGCTCGTGATCGCGCTCGCGGTGGCGATCCTCGCCCTGGTCCAGTCCCGCGGCCTCGACGCCCGTGCCGACGGCCCGTACTACCGGGCGCTGGTGGACGGCGAGCGTGCCTCCCTCGCGCTGGGCGACGCCGAGGCGTCCGTGCGGGCCTACCGCGCAACGTGCGACGACGCCGCGCTGGAACCCTGGACGCGCGCCGTGGGCTCGAGCGGCCGCATCATGCTCCAGGCCGACGTCGAACGGCGAGAGCTGGCCGCCGACGCCGAGGTCGCGCTGGCCTACCGGGAGGCCGTACGACGCACGGACGCCTGGTTCGACGACTACGCCGAGCCCGTGGTCGCCGCCGTCGAGGCCGCCCCGGCGGGTCAGATGGCGTGTCGCATGGAGCTGCTCCGCACCGCCCCGCCGTCCGCCGAGGGGGACGCGCTGTACGCGAGCGCGCGCGAGGCGGTGGTCCAGTACCTGGCCGAGCTGAGCGCTCAGCGGGACGAGATCGTGGCCGTCCGGTCCGTCTGGGAACAGCTGCTGCTGGGCGCGGTCGCCACCCTGGTGATGGTCGTGGTGCTCATGGGCACCCTGATGTGGTTGGCCCTGGAGGGCTGGGTGATCCGGCCGCTGACCGAGCTGACCGCGGCCGTGCGCGTGGTCAGCAGCGGCGGGATCCGACGTGAGATCCGGCCGGTGGGCGCCGGCGAGGTGGCCCTGCTCGCCATGCACGTCGAGAACATGCGCCGGGACCTGGTGCACCAGGTGGAGGAGATCCGCCTCTCCCACCAGGAGGTCGAGAACGCGCGGAACCTGCTCAGCGACAAGACACGGGAGCTGGAACGCTCGAACCGGGACCTGGAGCAGTTCGCCTACGTGGCGTCGCACGACCTGCAGGAGCCACTGCGCAAGGTCGCGAGCTTCACCCAGCTGCTGCAGAAGCGGTACGGCGGGTCGCTGGACGAACGCGCCGACCAGTACATCGAGTTCGCCGTGGACGGCGCCAAGCGGATGCAGCGGCTCATCCAGGACCTGCTCAGCTTCTCCCGCGTGGGCCGCACCGGCGTGCCACGCGAGGACGTGGACCTCGAGAGCGTGCTGACGTCCGCCCTGTCCGAGCTGTCCGAACGGGTGCGGGATACGGGCGCGCAGATCGACCACGACCCGATGCCCGTCGTGAACGGCGAGCGGGCCCTGCTGCAGCAGATCTTCGTGAACCTGGTCGGCAACTCGCTGAAGTTCCGTCATCCCGACCGGGAGCCCATGGTGCGGATCGAGGTGCGCAGCATGCGCGCGCACTGGGAGATCTCGGTGGTGGACAACGGCATCGGCATCGACGCGCAGTACGCCGAGCGGGTGTTCGTCATCTTCCAGCGTCTGCACGCCCGGGAGCAGTACGCGGGGACCGGCATCGGGCTGTCGCTCGTCAAGCGCATCGTGGAGTACCACAAGGGCCGGATCTGGATCGAGCCCGCGGCGGGGGGCGGCACGATCGTGCGGTTCACGCTGGCCCGGCGTCAGGGCCAGCCCACGGGAGGCCGCCTTTCGACCGAACGAGCGCAGTCGACTACGCTCGGATGAGGCGGCCTGACCAGGGCCGACGACGGGTCGCGACGAGGGGGCCCAACACTGCCGAATCCAGGGACAAGGTACGGGCGTGAGCGGTCACAAGGTGATGGAGATCCTCCTCGTGGAGGACGACCCCGGCGACGTCCTGATGACCCGGGAAGCGTTCGAGGACCACCGCGTCCCCAACAACGTGTCGGTGGTCGGCGACGGTGTCAGCGCGCTCGAGTTCCTCCGCAAGCAGGGCCAGTACGCCAAGGCTCCGACGCCGGACCTGGTGCTGCTCGACCTCAACCTGCCCAAGATGGACGGCATGGAGGTGCTCGCCGTCGCCAAGGGCGACCCCATGCTGCGCCACATCCCCGTCGTGGTGCTGACCACGTCGGACGCGCAGGAGGACGTCGTGGGCTCGTACTCGCTGCACGCGAACGCCTACGTCACCAAGCCCGTGGACTTCGACCGGTTCATCGACGTGGTCCGCCAGATCGACGAGTTCTTCGTGTCCGTGGTGCGCCTGCCCGGTCGGTAACGTTCGTGCGACGCCGAGGGCGTAACGGGAAGACACCCGGCCCTCCTGGCGTTGGGACTGATCAGAGAACCCGGACGACGTGTCCGGGGGATCCTGAACCACTCCGACGAGCGAGGGAGCGCACGTGCTTGACCCCCAGGGCATCTACGACGTCGACGAGGCAGCGGTCGGGCGCACGCTGGGTCGCAGCGTGCCCGGCAGCACCGACGGGCCCGTCCTGCTGCACGCGGTCCGCGGTTTCGTGGACGCGGGCAGCGCGGGTGACATCGCTGTCGAGCACCTCATCGACGAGTTCCGTGTCGAGCGACTGGTGACGTTCGACGTCGACCAGCTGCTGGACTACCGCTCCAAGCGGGCGACCATGACCTTCGACTCCGACCGCTGGGCCGACTACCAGGCGCCCTATCTCGCGGTCGACCACCTGACCGACGCCGAGGGCACCGGCTTCCTGCTGCTGCACGGCGCGGAGCCCGACCTGCAGTGGGAGCGCGTCGTCGCCGCCACGATCCAGCTCGTCGAGCGGTTCGGGGTGAGCCTCGTGGTGGGCATCCAGGGCATCCCGATGGGGCTGCCGCACACCCGGCCGCTGTCCCTCACGGCCCACGCGACGCGGCCCGCGCTCATCGACGACTACACGTCGTGGTTCGGCAGCGTCAAGGTGCCGGGCTCGCTGTCCGCGCTGCTCGAGTACCGGCTGGGCGAGGCGGGGCACGACGCGCTGGGCTTCACCGTCCACGTGCCGCACTACCTCTCCCAGTCGCAGTACCCGCCGGCCACGGTCGTGGCGCTGCAGCACATCGAGCGGGCCACAGGTCTGGACCTGGCGATCCCGGCCCTCGAGGAGGCTGCCACGGACGCCACGATCGAGGTGGAGAAGCAGGTCGCCGACTCCGCGGAGATCGCCGCCGTCGTGAAGGCGCTGGAGGAGCAGTACGACGCCTTCGCGCGGTCGATCGGCCGGCCGAGCCTGCTCGCGGAGACCACCCCCATCCCGAGTGCAGACGAGCTGGGCGCGGAGTTCGAGCGGTTCCTCGCACAGCAGAACGGCGACTGACCAGCAGGTCCGCAGACGGCGCGCGTCCCCGTGAACGGGGCGCGCGCCGTCTGTGCTCCCGCGGGCCTGGGCCGCACAGCGACCGCCGTCATCGGTGGTTGAGGCGAACACGAACCGCGCCTCCCACGGCGGATCCGTGTCCCGGTGTGTACCAACTGCGGCAGAAATGTGCGTGTTCCATGGCACATCTGATGGGTACGTGCCACACTGGCGCTCGTTGCAGTGACGTACCAAGGCCACGTCCGGCGTGTCGTGAGCAAGCGGGGAAAGCATTGCGGCACGAGGGTGGGCAACGGGCCCGCCGTCGGTTCCCGGACGGAAGGTCGAAGGACAGCATGGCGCAGGGTTCTGTGAAGTGGTTCAACGCGGAGAAGGGCTTTGGGTTCATCGCCCAGGACGGCGGCGGCGCCGACGTCTTCGTCCACTACTCCGCGATCCAGTCCAACGGGTACCGGTCTCTCGAGGAGGCCCAGCGGGTCGAGTTCGAGATCACCCAGGGCCCCAAGGGTCCGCAGGCGGAAGCAGTCGTTCCGCTCTGAGGTAGCCCGTCGAAGGCCGCTCTCCCTCGGGAGGGCGGCCTTCGTCGTGCTGGGGATCAGGGCGCGGCGGTCTCCTGCCCGGCACTCTCCGACGGAGCGGTCTCCAGCGGCGCGGCCGTTCCGGCGAACGCGGACGCGTCGTCGCCGACGAGCAGCGTGGCGGGCACGGCCAGCGTGCGCAGGGCGCGCCCCAGGCGGGGGTCACGCAGGTCGGGCGCCTCCACGTCGTCCGCAGGACCCGGGGCGGCCTGTGCGGCGTCCTGGCGGGTCTCCTGTGTGGTGCCGGGCTCCCCGTCGCCCTGGTGGCTCCCCGCACGGTCCGCCGGGGCGGGCTCGGGTACCGCGCGGACTGCCGCGAGCACCAGGTTGCCGTAGCGCCGGCCCTTGAGGATCGCGGGCTCGGCGACGGCGGCCAGCCGGCCCTCGCCCGCCGCATGCGGCCCGAACGCCTGGGCCAGGCTCGCGACCTCGCGCCGGGCGGTCGTCAGCGGCGGCCGGTCGGCGCAGTTGACCAGAAGGACGCCCCCGGGCCGGAGCACGCGGTGGGCCTCGGCGGCGAACCCGGTGCCCACCAGGTGCGCGGGTGTGCGGTCGCCGGCGAAGACGTCCCGGACGACGACGTCGTAGGAGGCGTCGCGGGCGGAGGCGAGGGCTCGCCCGGCGTCGTCGGCGCGCAGCCTGAGCAGTGGCGAGCGCGGCAGGGCGAACCACTCGCGCACCAGCTCGAGCAGCCGGGCGTCGAGGTCGACGCCGAGCTGACGCGAGCCGGGACGCTCGTGCTCCACGTGCCTGGCGAACGCGCTGCCGGCCGCGCCGAGGTGCAGCACGCGCAGGGGCCCGCGCGGCAGGAGGGCCACGAATGCGGCCATCTGCTGCATGTACTCGAAGTCGAGGAAGCCGGGGTCCGCCAGGTCCAGGCTGGAGCTCGGCACGCCGTTGACGTGCAGCGTCACCCGCTGGGGGAAGTCGGGGTCACGAACGACCTCGGCCGTCCCGGTGCTGATCGGCACGGGGCCGACCGGAAGCTCGGCGGGGAGTGTCAGTGGTGCGGAGGAGGATGGGCGGCGTCGGGCGGAGCGGCGGGCCATGAGCACAGTCTCTCCCGGGTTCGCCGGCCGCTTGACATGATAGAACGTTTGTTCGATAGTGGCGCACAAGGGGTTCGATCGGAGGTTCGAGATGGGCACCATGCATTCTCAGAACGCGCGTGACGTGGTCTCGGCGCGCATGCTCGTGCCGCGTGTGGTCCCGCCAGGCGTCAGCGCTCTGCTGCGCAAGGCGGACGCGGAGCTGGCCGAGGCCGCGCGCTCGGCCGACCCGGGGGACCGGTTCGTGCACGCGCATCTCGCAGCCATCCGTTCGGCGGCCGCCGTGGTGGCGCTGCGCGGCAAGCCTTCGGCCCGTTCCGGTGCGCGCACGGTGTGGGACATGCTTGCCCATGCCGAGCCGGACCTCGCCGCCTGGTCGGGCTACTTCGCGTCCGGAGCGCCCCTGCGTGCGGCGGTCGACGCGGGGCGTCCGGAGCGGGTCGAGCCCGCCCGGGCGGACGAGCTGCTCGCCTGCGCCGAGGACTTCCGCGACGAGGTGGCGATGCTCGTGGACCCCGACACCGGGTTCTCGGCGCAGCGCCTGACCCTGGTGCCCGAGGCATCATGACATGGACCCGTACGGCCGGGGCGGGGCGTGCCCCGGCCGTACGACACCCGGAGCGCCGGGTGTGCAGGAACTGAGCAACGGCAGGAACGGAGCACGTCAGTGAGCAAGGGGCCGCGGTCTGCGTCGGCGAGGCGCGACTGGGGGTCGGACGAGTCCGGCTGCTCGGTACTGCATCTGGACATGGACGCGTTCTTCGCGTCCTGCGAGCTGGCCCGGCGGCCCGAGCTGCGAGGGCTGCCGGTGATCGTCGGCGGGCAGGACCGCGGTGTGGTGCTGGCTGCCACGTACGAGGCGCGTGCGTTCGGCGTGCGGTCGGCGATGCCGATGACCCGGGCACGTGTGCTGTGCCCGCAGGCCACCGTCATCCGACCCGCCCCCGAGCTGTACCGCGAGGTGTCCCGGTCGGTCATGGAGCTGCTCCAGGAGGTCACGCCGCTCGTGGAGCAGATCAGCGTCGACGAGGCGTTCCTGGACGTCAGCGGTGCCCGACGGCGGCTGGGGCCGCCCACGGTGATCGGCGCGGAGCTGCGCCGCCGGATCGAGGCCCAGCACGGCGTGACGGCGTCGGTCGGCATCGCGCGGAACAAGTTCGTGGCCAAGCTGGCCTCGACCCACTCCAAGCCGGACGGGCTGATGCTGGTGCCGGCAGCGGCCACGGTGGACTTCCTGCACACGCTGCCGGTCGGCGCGCTGTGGGGTGTGGGGGAGAAGACGGAGAAGTCCCTGGCGGCGTGGGGCATCACCACGGTCGCCGAGCTGGCACATACCGACCTGCCGAGCCTGCAGGCCGCCGTCGGCCGGGTGAGCGGCGCCCACCTGCACGACCTCGCCTGGGGGCGTGATCCGCGCCCCGTGGTCCCTGAGCACCGCGAGCACAGCATCGGCGCCGAGACCACCTTCGGCACGGACCAGGACGACACGGTGGCGGTGAGCCGGCGGGTGCTGGAGCTGTCGGATCGTGTGGCGGCCCGGCTGAGGCACCAGGGTGTGGTGGCCCGGACGGTGTCCGTGAAGGTGCGATCGAGCGACTTCGCCACATTCACCCGATCGCGAACACTGGACGATCCCACGGATGTTGCCCGGGACATCTATCAGGTGGCCCGCGAGCTCGTCGCCGGCGTCGACCTGGGCGGGCTCGCGGTCCGTCTGGTCGGTGTCCGGGCCGAGAATCTCCAGCAGCGGGACGGATCCGTGCAGCAGCCGACGCTCGAGGAGTCGGTCGATCCTCGCTCCGGCGCGCAGCGGGAGGCGGAGCTGGCGCTCGACGCAGTGCGTGAGAAGTTTGGGAAAACTGCGATCGACCTGGGTGTACATCACAGAAACGGCACGCATCACATGTGATCTGCCCCTATAGTCACTGCTATGCCCGGGATGTCGACTACCAACGACGGCCGGGTCGTCCTATCCTGGAAGGGACACTGTTCCTTTGCGAGATCCGGGGGTCTCGATGCCTCTGTCCGAGTACGAGCAGCGGGTGCTGGAGCAGATGGAGCGTGCTCTGACGTCAGACGACCCGCGGCTTGCTAATACGCTTCAGTCCACAGGTCGGGGTAACGCGCTTCGCTATGTGCTGTCCGGGGCCGGCGTCGTCGTCGGCTTGCTTCTCCTTGTTGTCGGTGCGGCTACGTCGCGGACCTGGCTCGGCGCCATCGGCTTCGTGCTGATGTTCGCCGGTGTGGTCTTCGCGTTCCTCGGACCGCGCAAGAAGCAGCAGGACGGTCCGGTCGGCGTCGTCGGGGAAGACGGCACCGTCCAGCCGCCCCAGGGGCGAGCGGGGAAGCCCCGTAAGCGACAGGGAGCCGGCCGGTCCGGCGGTTTCCTCGCCCGACTCGAGGAGCGCTGGGAGAACCGGCGCAATCAGGGCGGTCGCTAGCCGACCGACTCACGCCGGCTGTCCATGCCGGACTGCCGACTTCGACGGGGTGACAGCAACGTCACCCCGTCACGACAGGAGCCGGGCCTCAGGGCCCGGCTCCTGTCGTATGTCCGTGTCGTAGGCCCGGCGCCGGGTCGGGGCGTCAGCGGGTCAGGGCGGGGGACCTGCCGGTCAGGGCCGTCGTGAGGTCCGCGGTCACCGACGTCGTGAGCTCCTCGAGCTCCTCGGCGGTGGGCGGCGTGGAGCTGCGGGCGTAGCGCGCCTCCTCGGCGGCGGCGGCCAGCGCGGTGAGACGCTCCACGACGTCGTCGGGCAACGGGGTCCCCGTGCGTGCACGTACCTCGTCCGCGACGAAGGCCGGCGCCCGGCGCAGCGTGACCGACGGGCCGGGCCGGATGTCCTGATCGGCGAGCAGCGCCAGGACGCGGGTCCAGGCCCGCTCAGGGTCCAGCACCTCCGTCTCCGTACGCCGCCGCAGCAGCAGCCACGCCGCGCCGCCGAGCACCCCGAACGCGATGATCACCGCCACCACCCAGGCCCACCCGGGCAGTGTGCTGTCGGATACGTCGTTGCCGCCCGAGGAGCCCGCCGTCGCGGCCGGGGCGGACTCCTCCTGGTCCCGCGTGGGCTGCTGCGTGGGCACCTCGTCGGCGCGCGTGGGCTGCGGGCTGGCACTGGGTGCCGTCCCGGAGTCCGGGTTCGCGTAGGAGGGCAGCGGGCCCGTCTGGACCTGTGGCGTCGGCTCGAACCGTACCCAGCCCACGGACGGGAAGTAGATCTCGGGCCAGGCGTGCGAGTCCTGGCCGGTGACCCGGTAGCCACCCTGGCCGTCGGGGCGGCCGGGCAGCCAGCCCACGCCGATCCTGGCGGGGATGTCGAGGCTGCGCGCCATGACCATCATCGACAGGGCGTACTGCGTGCAGTAGCCCTCCTTGCTCTGCAGGAAGTCCCAGACGGTGTCGGACGAGCCGCGGTAGTCGGCGTCCGGGTCGTAGACGAAGCCTTGGCCGGACCGCAGGTGGTTCTGCAGCGCGACGACCGCGTCGAACCGCGTGGCCGCGTCGCCGGCGACCTGCCGGGCGTAGTCGGCGATCTCCTCGCGGTGCTCCGTGTCCGGTACCTCGACGTACCCGGCCGACCGGGGGTCCCCGGAGAGGGGCACGGACCGCAGCACCTCGGGGGTCAGGCCGCGGTCGACGATCTCGGCGCTGTACGCCGCGCCCGGTTCGACCCCTTGAGGGCTGCGCACCTCGTCGCGGATCCCGTCGTAGCCCCACTCGCCGTCGACGTCGACCGAACGCGGTTCGAGCGGCAGGGGCAGCTCCGGCCCGGTGAGCTGCCCGATGGCGATGTCCAGGCGGCGGCCCTCGCCACGCGCGCCCTCGCCGGGGGGTGCCAGCACCGAGGTCGGGTCGATGTCCGCCAGGCCTCCGCTCGGCACGTTGCGGTTGGTCTGTACGCCGTCGAACGCGGTCAGGGTCATGACACGCAGCGGACCGACCGGATCGCCGTCGGCGGTGGTGTAGGTCAGGACGGTGCTGCCGGAGCGTGCGCTCAGGGGTTGGCGCATGTCGAGCTCGGAGGACAGCTCGACGGTGTCCGACGGCGTGGTGATGAGCTGGTTCCAGGTCCCGGCCAGGGCGGGCAGGGCGCCCATGCCCGTGGCGACCCCGAGCGACGCGGCGGCGACGGCGACGGCCGTACCCGCCGTGATCCAGGAGCGGAACCGCTGCGCACGGCGCACGGCCACCGAGTCGGCCTCGCTGTGCCGGCCGGGGGTGACCCCCATCGGGTCGACCGTGAGCAGCAGCAGCATCGCGGTCACGCCGACGATGAAGACGAGCGGTGGCACCTCGCCGACGAGCGTGAGCGACGGCGTCCACAGCAGCAGCAGGGGGATGCCCGCGAAGCCCGGCATCCGGGCGCCCGCGAGCGAGTCCACCACGAGGAACACCAGCAGGGTGCCGCCCACGGCGACCATGCTGATCGCCTCGTCCGGACCGACGGGCGCCACCTGTGTGCTCATGGTCTCGGTGGCCTGGCGGAACCGTTCGAGTACCTGGTCGAACGCGTCGGGTCCCACGAACGGCTCGAAGCGCTGGCCCGGGCCGCCGTAGCGGGCGAGCACGAACCAGAACGCGACCGCAGTACCCGCTGCCGTCGCGACGAACGAGGCGCTGCCCGACGCGCGGTCGGCAGCCCGGTCGGCGCTCGCGCCCTGGCCCGCCGCCCGGCGGACGGCCGCACGGTCGACCGCCGCACGGATCAGCAGGTACCGCACCACGCAGGTCGTGGTCGCCACCAGGACGACAGCGGTGGTCCCTGCCGCCAGCCAGGGACCGCGGTCGATGACGAGGGTCAGGGCGTGCATCGACGTGATCACCGCGATGGCGGTCAGCACGGTGGAGGCGACGGTGCGGACGAGAGGTCCGCGGTGGGCGGGGATCACAGGGCACGCTCCGCGAGCAGGGCCCAGGCACGCTCTGGGTCGGTACGGGACTCCGTGGCGCTGACGTGCCAGCCGGACGCGCGGAGCTCGGAGGACGTCTCGTCCAGCTCGTGCTGGAACCCCGCCCCGCTCGGCTCCACGAGGAGCGCCCAGCAGGTGCCTTCCGCACCGAGGGCCGCCAGGCTGTGCCGGGCATCGGGGTCGTGCGGGCCGAGCACCGCGATGACTATCTCGCCCGGGGTCCGGTCCAGCCGGAGCGCCTTGGCGGTGGTGCTCGTCGCGGTGTGCCCCTCGGTGCTTCCCCGGTGGCCGCGGATGGCGACGCAGGCGTCGAGCAGGGCGGACCGGCTCGCGCGTGTGGTCGCGAACCGCACGCTGCCGAGGGTGGGGGCCACCGTGGTGGTCAGCAGGCGCGTCGGGTGCCCGGCGTCCAGGAACGACGTGGCGATCGAGGCCGCGAGCTCGACCGCCCACTCGCCGTCGTCCACGGCGGCGGGGCGACGCAGGCCGCTGGACTCCTGGGCGTGCGGAAGCAACGAACGGTCGAGCAGTACGGTCACCGGGCGCACACCGGCGCTCTCGTCCGCGCGGACCATGAGCTGCCCGCGCCGTGCGGCGCTGGCCCAGTGCACGCGCCGCGGGTCGTCGCCCGCCACGTACTCGCGCAGCACGGAGTCGTCGGTCGACTGCAGGCGCGCGCCGGTCGCCGAGTGGTCCACGTCGCCCACCGAGCGGGTGCGGACGGGAAGCTCGACGGTGCGCGGCCACACCGGCACGTGGGTCGCCGCACCGAGCGGCTGCGTGGCACGGACCAGGCCGAACACGTCGGTCCGGGTGGTCAGCAGCGGGCCGAGCGACCAGCGTCCGCGCCGCGTGGGGGTCAGCGAGTAGTGCACCGTGATCCGGTCCGCGCGAGCCGATACGCGGGCCCGGATGCCCTGGTGGCCGGCGAGCTCGTGCGCCGCCTGCTCGGAGAGGCGCAGCCGGGACAACCGCTCGTACGCCGCGCCGGTGGCCTGGTGGGCCGCGACAACGAGGCTCACGTCGGCCGTCCGGTCACGGACCACGGGGTTGGGCACCACCTGGCGCGTCACGCGCAGCGCGCCGCGCCCGGACTCGAGCCGCTGTGTGCCGATGGCCACCCAGGCCACCGCCACCGCGAGCAGGGCCGCCGCGCCGATCCCGACGAGATCGGGCAGGGTGAGCACCAGCCCGATCGGGACCAGTGCGCCGCCCAGGCAGGCGGCTCCGATGCCGCGAGGGGTCAGCCGGACCCGGCTGATCCGTGCCAGCGTGTCACGCCACCTCATGTGCTTCGCGCCCCGGCCGCTCAGAACTGACGCCGGTCGGCGGGCTCGAGAGCCGGCACCGGCGTGCGGTCCACGATCTCGCCCACGAGGGTCTCCGGTGTGACGCCGCTCAGCCGGGCCTCGGTGGTGAGAATCAGGCGGTGCGCCAGGACGGACCGGGCGAGCCGCTGGACGTCGTCGGGCAGCACGTGGTCACGTCCGGCCATCGCGGCGATCGCCTTCGCGGCGCGCAGCAGCTGCAGCGATGCACGGGGCGAGGCGCCCAGCCGCAGGCCGGGGTGCTCACGCGTCGCGCCCACCAGGTTCACCACGTACCGCTTGACCGACGGCGACGCGTACAGCGAGCGGACCAGCTGGGAGAAGCGCAGCATCGACTGGCCGTCGGTGACGGGCTCCAGGTGGGCCAGGGGCGTGCGGGCCTCCTGACGGTCGAGCATGAGGATCTCGGCCTCGGCGTCGGGGTACCCCACCGTGATGCGCGCCATGAAGCGGTCGCGCTGTGCCTCGGGCAGCGGGTAGGTGCCCTCCATCTCCACGGGGTTCTGGGTGGCGACCACGAGGAACGGGCGCGGGAGCTGGTGGGTGGTGCCGTCGACGGTGGTCTGGCCCTCCTCCATGCACTCCAGCAGAGCGGACTGGGTCTTGGGGGACGCGCGGTTGATCTCGTCGCCGATGACGATGTTGCTGAACACGGGGCCCGGCCGGAACTCGAACTCGTGGCTGCCCGTACGGAAGATGTTCACGCCGGTGAGGTCGCTGGGCAGCAGGTCGGGCGTGAACTGGATGCGGCCCACGTGGCAGTCGATGCTGCGGGCTATTGCCTTGGCGAGCGTCGTCTTGCCGACGCCCGGCACGTCCTCGACGAGCAGGTGCCCCTCGGCCAGCAGGACGGCGAGCGTGATGTCGGCCAGACCCGGCCGGCCCGTCACGACGGACTCGACGGCGGCGCGGACGCGGGCCATCGTTTCCACCAGCTCGTCCAGCGCACCCGGTCCGGGTGCTGCCTGCGGAGCGGTCGTGCCGCCGAGGTGTGGTTCCGCGAGGCCAGGCGTGGCGGGTTCCGTGTGCACTGGGGGAGACCTCCATCAGGCCGAGTTGTCAGGCCGGGTATCTGGCGCGGGTCGCGCCGGTCGGAAGCCGGGGCGGCTGAGGGTCCCCGGGCTGGTCCAGCCTAGTAGAGATGTAAAGCACTCTGTTGCCTGCGTCACGCGGTCTTCACAGTTCCAAGAACCGGATTTGCCCTACCGAATCGGCCGCCTACCAGGCCCTGGAACTCCAGGAGCAACGCGCCGGAAGGCCTACCTCCACGCCATTCCGCGGGCCGCGTGGCGCGAATTTACTCCACCTCCTCTTTACCTCTTTGACCTGCACATTGAGGGCTGGTGGGCAGTTCTCCCCGCGGTTTTTCCGAGTGTGGTGGTGGAAAGTGGAGTAGCGTGGAGTATGCGGGAGCGAGAGGAGGTGCTGGCCCATGACTGCGATGGCAGAAGGTTTCGCAGGTCTGGGCCTGCTCCTCGGGACGTACACCCCGAAGCTGGACGAGAAGGGTCGCCTGATCCTTCCCGCCAAGTTCCGGGGCCGTCTGTCCAGCGGTCTGGTCATGACCAAAGGGCAGGAGCGGTGCCTCTTTCTCCTCCCGATGGACGAGTTCCAGCAGATCTATACCCAGATCCGGCAGGCGCCGGTGACGAGCAAGGCTGCACGGGACTACACGCGAAACTTCCTGGCGGGAGCGAGCGACGAAGTACCGGACAAGCAGGGCCGGGTCTCCATCCCGACACACCTGCGCGAGTACGCCGGCCTGGACCGTGAGGTGGTCGTGATCGGCGTCGGCAGTCGCGTGGAGGTGTGGGACGCGCAGGCCTGGGCCACATATCAGGAGCAGACCGAACCCGACTACATCGATCAGGCCGAGGAGATCTTCCCCGGGCTGAGCTTCTAGCCAGGCGAGGCAGGCGGCCGTACGGCCAGGCCTCCTCCCGCAGGATCCGGCGCACTTCCCCGCCGCCGGAACCGTGCGGAGGGAGACCTGACCGGACGGAGCCGGCTCGGCAGGTTCAGCAGGACGCCGACAGGCAGCACGGAACGACGTGGGAGAGGAGGCACCGATGAACGCGACCGACGACCGTCCCGGCACCGGCGAGGACGCAGCGGACCGCCACCTCCCGGTGCTGCTCCAGCGGTGCGTCGACCTGCTCGCGCCCGCGCTCGGCGAGCCGGGTTCGGTGCTCGTGGACTGCACGCTCGGCATGGGCGGGCACACCGAGGCCGTCCTGGAGCAGGTCCCGACCGCCCGAGTGATCGGCATCGACCGGGACCCGCAGGCGCTCGCCCTGGCCGGCGCCCGGCTGGCGCGGTTCGGTGACCGGTTCACGCCGGTGCACGCCGTGTACGACGAGATCGGCGACGTGGTCGACGAGCACGCCGGTGGTTCCGTGCAGGGCGTGCTCATGGACCTCGGGGTGTCGTCGCTGCAGCTCGACGAGGCCGAGCGCGGTTTCGCCTACGCGCAGGACGCGCCGCTCGACATGCGCATGGACTCCACCCAGGAGCTGACGGCGGCCGACGTGCTCAACACGTACGACGAGCGCGACCTGGTGCGGATCCTGCGGGAGTACGGCGAGGAGCGGTTCGCGAGCCGGATCGCCAAGGCCGTGGTCCGACGTCGGACGGAGCGGCCGTGGGACCGCAGCGGCGAGCTTGTCGACCTGCTGCGCGCGTCCATCCCCGCGGCCACCCGCAAGACGGGCGGCCACCCGGCCAAGCGCACGTTCCAGGCGCTCCGGATCGAGGTGAACGGTGAGCTCGAGGTCCTCGAGCGGGCCGTGCCCGCCGCGATCGAGGCGCTTGCCGTGGACGGCCGGATCGTCGTGGAGTCGTACCAGTCGCTGGAGGACCGGATCGTCAAGCGCGCCATCGCGCGGGGCACCACGTCGTCCGCACCGTCAGGGCTGCCGGTCGAGCCGGAGACGCACAGGCCGTATCTCGAGGCGCTGACCCGGGGCGCGGAGGAAGCCGATGCCGAGGAGCTGGAGCGCAACCCGCGCTCGGCGTCGGTCCGGCTGCGCGCCGCACGGCGTCTGCGCCCCACGCCCGACCACCTGTTGAACCGCACCACCCAGCACCACACCGCGAAGGAGGACCGCCGATGAGCGCCATGCCCGCTGTGACGACGGCCCGCGCCGCCCGTCCCGCCGAGCTGCCCCGTACCCGCAGAGCGCCGTTGACAGCCATCTCGGGGGGCGCCGCCCGCCGAGGACGGCGCCTCGACGTCGTGCGTGCACCGCTGCACGCGAAGAGCCGTGTGCCGTTCCTCGTGCTGTGCGCCACGCTGATGATCGGCTCGCTCGTGGCGGTGCTGGTGCTGAACACCCAGCTCGCCCGTGGCTCCTACGAGATGTCGCAGCTGCAGGGCGAGGTCGCGCAGACGGCCCAGGACGTGCAGGGCCTCGAGGAGGAGCTCAGCGCGGCCGAGACCGACCTGCCGGCGAAGGCCCGCAGCCTCGGCATGGTTCCGGCGGAGAACCCCACCATGGTCAGTATCCGTACCGGCAAGGTGGTGAAGGGGACAGACGGATGACCCGACAGCCGTCGGGTTCCGGCCGGCAGCGCACCCCCTCGGGGCGCGCTGCCGGAGCTCGTTCCGCGCAGCCGCGCGGACAGCAGTCCGGCAAGACACAGCCCGCGAAGCCCGCTGCCAGGAAGCCGGCTACCCAGAAGCCGGCTACCCAGAAGCCCTCGGCCACGAAGGCGGCGGCCACGCCCGCGGCAAAGAAGCCCGCTACGAGGAAGCCCGCCACGAAGAAGCCCGCAGCCAAGAAGCCTCAGCCGCGCGCCACCAGCACGCGGCTGGGCCTTCAGGCGCCCGACGGCGCCCGCGCCGCCACCCAGCCCCGCCCTGCCCGTTCGCGGGTGGCTCGACCGCTGCCGCCCCGGCCGGGCCGGCCCGAGGTGCGGCAGCGCTGGCTGGTCGGCATCGCGGCGGTGGTCGTGCTGATCTTCCTGGTGCGCCTCTTCCACGTACAGCTCATCGAGGGACCGAGCCTGGCGGCGACGGCCCAGGCGTCGCGCACCGCGACCGCCGTGACGCCGGCGCACCGCGGCGACATCACGGACGCCAACGGTGTGGTGCTCGCGACGTCGGTGGACCGGTACACGGTGGTCGGCGACCCGGTCGCGATCGAGGACTTCCGTGGCGCCAGCCGTGGGGTGGAGGACGGCGCGCTGGGTATCGCGCAGCTGCTCGCGCCCATCCTCGACGAGCCCAAGAACGAGCTCGCGGCCAAGCTGGTCGGCGAGTCGCGCTACCGCGTGCTGGCCAAGAACGTCGTGCCCGAGGTGCAGCGCGCCATCTCCGACCTGGAGATCCGCGCATACGTACGGACCGACCTCACCTCACGTCGCACGTACCCGTCGGGCACCGTGGCCGGCTCGCTGGTTGGCTTCGTGGACGCCGAGCAGAGCGGCCGGGGCGGCATCGAGGCGGCCTACGACGTCCTGCTGTCGGGCACCGCGGGCACGGACACGTACGAGCGCAGCCTGGACGGTCTGCGCATCCCGGCGGCCGGGCAGGAGTCCGTGCCCGCGGTCCCGGGAAACAACGTGCAGCTCACGCTGGTGCACGACATCCAGTGGAAGGCGCAGGACGCGATCGACGAGGCCAAGCGGAGCACCGGAGCCGAGTACGGCATCGCGATCGTGCAGGACACCCGCACCGGCGAGATCGTGGCGCTCGCCGACTCGGGCGCCACCAACCCGAACGACCGGTCGACGTCGGCCGTGGCGGGGGGATCGCGCGCCGTGAAGGACGTCTTCGACCCCGGCTCGACGGGCAAGGTGATCACCATGGCCGCGGCCCTGGAGGGCGGCTACTGGAAGCCGAACAGCCGGTTCACCGTGCCGTACCGCTACACCACGCCGAACGGGCAGACGTTCCGCGACTCGCACGAGCACCCGGTGCAGCGGCTCACGCTCACGGGTGTGCTGGCGCAGTCGTCGAACACCGGGACCGTCCAGGTCGGCGAGAAGATCCCCCTGCAGGAACGGCAGGACTACCTGAAGAAGTTCGGCTTCGGGGAGCCCACCGGTCTGGGCCTGCCGGGGGAGTCGTCGGGCATCATGCCGCCCGACGACGTGGCGGACTGGGACGGACGCACGCAGTACGCGGTGCTGTTCGGCCAGGGCTTGTCCGTCAACGCCATGCAGGCGACGAGCGTGTTCTCGACGGTCGCGAACGGTGGCGTGCGGATGACGCCGACTCTCTTCAAGGGCACCACGACCCCGGACGGCGAGACCACGCCGGCCGAGCGCGAGCCCGGGCGGCGCGTCATCTCGGAGAAGACCGCCGACACGGTGCTGGAGATGATGGAGGCCGTGACGGAGGACGGCGGTACGGGTACCAACGCCGTGGTGCCCGGCTACCGCGTGGCCGGCAAGACGGGTACCGCGCAGATGCCGACGGGCAGCGGCTGGACGTACATGGCGTCGTTCATCGGCGTCGCTCCGGCCGACGACCCGCGCTACACCGTCGCGGTCTTCCTCAAGAGCCCGCACAGCTCGATCTTCGGCGGTGACGTCGCGGCGCCGGTGTTCAGCGACGTCATGGGTTTCACGCTGCAGAAGATGGACGTGCCGCCGAGCGCGAAGGACAACCGGCGGCTCAAGACCGAGTGGTAAGCCGCGCGGGCGGACCCGTGCGGATCAGTCGTTCGTGATCCGCACGGGGCTGCCCAGCGTGGCCGTGAGGATCGACTCGATGGCGAACCCGGTGGCCTCCGCGAGGTCGACGGCGTCCGGGTCGAGCAGCCACTGCAGCTGCAGGCCGTCCATGACCCCGATGACGGCGCTGGCGGCACGCTCGGCCTCGCCGTCGGGCAGCGTGACGCCGCGCTCGCCGGCGATCTGGCTCACCGCCTGCGAGATCTCGCCGCGCAGCACGGAGAACCGCTCCGAGACCCAGGCGGCGGCCGGGTGCCCGTCGGTCACGGACTCCCCGGTGAGCACCGCGTAGGCCTGGACGATGCCCCGGCGGTCGGCGTTCAGCCGGGCCGTGACCACCAGGTGCCGGAACAGGTCGATGCCGCCGGGGATGTGCTTGCCCTCGAGGTGCTGGACGTCCACGCGGTCGCGGTACTCCAGCACCTCCCACAGCAGCTTGTCCTTGCTCCCGAAGTGGTGCAACACCCCGGCGTGCGTGATCCCGACCTGCGCGGCGACGTCGACGAGCGAGCCCTGGTGGTATCCCTTCGACCCGAACACCCGCGTGGCCGCGGCGAGGATCTCCTCCCGCCGGTGGGCGCGGGAGGGGCGCTTGGCCTTCGGGACAGCCTGCTCGGTCGCTTCGGACATGCCCCAACGATACGGGTGAACGGGCTTACTAACCAGTAAGTAAGTGTGGTTGAATGCGTGGCAGCCGTCCGACGCTGAACGGAGAACACGTTGTCATCGCAGGCAATCACCACCCAGGCCATCGCCCCGGAGCCCGAGCTGCTCCGCCTCCTCGACGAACTGTCCGCCGAGGAGAAGGTGTCGCTCGTCGTGGGTGCCTCCATGTGGGCGACCACGGCGGTGCCCCGCATCGGCCTGGGCTCGGTGCTGATGTCCGACGGCCCGGTGGGCGTGCGTGGCCCGGGCGGTGGTACCTCCGCGATGTTCCCGGCACCGTCCGCCCTGGCGGCCACGTGGGACCTGGACCTGGCGCGCCGGTCCGGCACGCTGTTCGCGGCCGAGGCCCGGCGCCACGGCGTGGACGTGGTGCTCGCCCCGCAGGTGAACCTGCAGCGCACACCCGTGGGCGGCCGGCACTTCGAGTGCTACTCCGAGGACCCGCACCTGACGGCCGAGATCGCGGTGGCGCTCGTGGGCGCGGCCCAGGAGCAGGGTGTCGGCATGTGCGTCAAGCACTACGTGGCCAACGATTCCGAGACGGAGCGCACCCGCTACCTGGCCCGTCTGGACGAGCGGACGCTGCGCGAGGCCTACCTGGCGCCGTTCGAGCGCCTGGTGCACGACGTGAACCCGTGGTCGGTCATGGGCGCCTACAACGGCGCCGACACGGAGGGCGTCTCGGCGCCGCTCCTGGAGCACCGGCCGCTCGTGGTGGACCTCCTCAAGGACGAGTGGGGCTACGACGGCCTGTTCGTCAGCGACTGGGTCGCCACGCAGTCCGTGGCGCCCGCGGTGCGGGGCGGGCTCGACCTCCAGATGCCCGGGCCGGACGGCGCCTGGGGCGACGGCCTGCTCGACGCCGTCCGTTCCGGCGAGGTCGACGAGTCGGAGCTCGACGACAAGGTGCTGCGTCTGCTGCGCCTCGCCCGTCGGGCCGGCCGCCTCGCGCTGCCGGGCGACCGGCCCGCCGCGCCGGGCACGTCGTCCGTGGGCGGGCACGACGCCGCGTCGTCCGCGGCCGCGACGTCCGGCGGGTTCCTGCGTGAGCTGGCCGCCCGCTCCGTCGTCGTGCTCAAGGACGACGCCGGGCTGGTGCCGCTCGTGCACGACCACGCCCGGCCGCTGCGCGTCGCGCTGCTCGGGCCCGCCGCCGTCGAGCCCTTCTTCCAGGGCGGCGGGTCGTCGTTCGTGCACCCCGACCGTCTCACCTACCCCGCCGACGAGCTGCGTGCAGCCCTGCCGCAGGGCTCCGAGGTGACGCTGCTGGCGGGTGCTCGTGCCCTGCGCAACCCGCCGGAGCTCGACGTCGACCGGTGCACCGACCCGGACACGGGCGAGCCCGGGCTGCGCGTGACGCTGCTCGCCGGCGACGGCAGCGTCCTCGAGGAGTACACGGCCCGCGAGTGGACCGGCTGGCTGAACGACGTACGGCCGGATGCCGACGCCGTCCGCCTGCGCACCGTGGTGCGGCTCGACGAGCCGGGCGGGCACGCGCTGGGGATCGGCACCGTCGGCGTGCACGAGGTGACCGTCGACGGCACCCGTGTCACCGAGGGCCGCACCCGCGTGGACGAGGACATCGTGCTGTCGTCGGGGCACAACCACCCGATCGCGGAGCTCGCCCCGGCGAGCGGCACCGCCATGCTCGACGCGACCCTCCAGGTGGTGCACGCCGTCGGCTACGGGCACTTCGTCCGCGCAGCGCTGGTGCACCGCCTGCCCGGCCCCTCGGCCGAGGACGACCTGGCTCGCGCGGTCGAGGCGGCAGCAGCCGCCGACGTCGCCGTCGTGCTGGTCGGCACCACCGCCGAGGTCGAGTCCGAGGGCTACGACCGCCCCGACCTGGACCTGCCCGGCAACCAGGACGAGCTGGTGCGCCGCGTCGTGGCGGCCAACCCGCGCACCGTCGTCGTCGTCAACGCCGGCGCGCCCGTGCTGCTGCCCTGGCTCGACCAGGTACCCACCGTGCTGTGGGGCTGGCTGCCCGGCCAGGAGGCAGGCACGGCGCTCGCCGACGTGCTGACCGGCGCCACCGAACCGTCCGGACGGCTGCCCTGGACGCTCCCGGCGCGGTTCGAGGATGTCCCGGTGCCCCACGCGAGGCCCGTGGACGGCGTCGTCGACTACACCGAGGGGACCGATGTCGGCTACCGCGCCTGGGAGCGGCGGCTGGCCCCGGGACCGGACGGCGGCGTGCCGGAAGCTCCCGCTCCCGCCGCGCCGTTCGGGCACGGCCTGGGCTGGACCACCTGGGAGTACGAGGACGCGGTCCTCGCCCGGGGCGAGGCCCACGACGCCCCCGTGACCCTGACCGCCTACGTGACCGTCCGGAACACGGGGCGGCGGGCGGGGCGCGAGGTGGTGCAGGTGTACGTCGAGGCACCCGAGGGTGGCCCGAGCCGTCCCGTGCGGTGGCTCGGCGGCTTCGCGGTGGCCGACGTCCCGGCCATGGGCAGCGCCACCGTGCGCGTACCCGTCCCGGCCCGGGCCCTGCAGGTCTGGGATCCGCAGGCCAAGGAGTGGACCACGCCGCCGGGCACGTACCGGCTGCGTACCGGCAGGTCGGTGGGCGACCTGCGACTGACCAACGAGCTGACCGTCCGGCCCGGGGAAGACCTCGGCGCCGGGACCCGATGAGCACCTGACAATCCGTCCCGCGCACGCGGGAAAGTGCAAGGAGGCACACCGTGAGGATTCACAAGCACGTCGCCGCGGCCGCAGCCGCGGCAGCCATCGCGCTGCTGGCCACGGCCTGCAGCGGCGGCGGCGGAGGTACCACCGACGCCGGCGGTGGGGGCCAGACCCTGACCGTCGGCATGCCGAACGGCGTCCAGACGGAGAACCACAGCCCGTTCGCCACCGGCTCGTCCGCGCTCTCGCTCGGCTACGCCTTCGCGATCTACGAGCCGCTGATGATGCGCAACCAGGCGCGCCCGTCCGAGGAGCCGCTGCCCTGGCTCGCCGACAGCATCGAGTGGAACGAGGACTTCACCGAGGCGGTCATCACGCCCCACGAGGGCGTCACCTGGTCGGACGGCGAGGAGTTCACCGCCGACGACATCGCGTTCTCCATCCAGCTGCGCAAGGACTTCGAGGCGCTCAACACCGGCGCCCTGCCCTACGACACGATCGAGACCGACGGGTCCACCGTCACCGTCACGTTCACGGCCGGGCAGTTCGTCAACCAGTCCAAGCTGTACGACCTGGTCATGGTGCCCGAGCACATCTGGACCGACGTCGAGGACCCGACCACCGACACCAACGCCGACCCGGTGGGCACCGGCCCGTACACGCTGGAGTCCTGGACACCGCAGGCCGCCACCGTCGTGGCCCGCGACGACTACTGGGGCGGCAAGCCCGCCGTCCCCGAGATCCGCTACTCGTCGTACAACGACAACAACGCCCTGACCACGGCCCTGACCACCGGTGAGGCGCAGTGGGGCTGGACGTTCATCGCCGACTTCGAGAACGTCTACATCGCCCAGGACCCCGAGCACTACCACCAGTACGCCGCCGGCGGCCTCGGCATCGACGTGCTCTACCTGAACAACGAGACCAAGCCGTTCGACGACAAGGCGTTCCGGCAGGCGCTCAACATGGTCATCGACCGCCAGGAGCTTGTCGACGTCGCCACCTCCGGCGTCAACCCCGCACTGACCAGCGTCACCGGTCTGCCGCTGCCCGCCGGCGAGGAGTTCCTCTCCGCGGACTACGCCGACCAGGAGTACGCCGTCGACGTCGAGGGCGCCCGCACCCTGCTCGAGGACGCCGGGTACACCTGGAAGGACGAGAAGCTCGTCGCCCCCGACGGCGAGGAGGTCACGTTCGAGCTGGTCAACCCCGCCGGCTGGAACGACTACCTGACCGCGCTCGACCTCATCAAGAACTCCGCCGCCGAGCTCGGCGCCACTGCCACCGTCAACCCCGTCAACCAGGACGGCTGGTTCGCCGACATCATCCCCGGCGGCGACTTCCAGGCCACCCTGCACTGGACCGACGGAGGCGCCACCCCGTGGGACATGTACTCCGACATCATGGACGGCGCGCACTACGAGAAGCTCGGCAAGCCGGCCACCTGGAACTTCGGCCGGTTCCAGAACGACGACGCCACGGCCGCCCTCGCGGACTACGCGGCGGCGCCCGACGACGCCACGCGTACCGAGGCGCTCGAGACCATCCAGCAGGTCTTCGTCGAGGAGGTGCCGGGCATCGCCATCTGGACCCGCCCGGCCACCGCGCAGTACTCGACGCAGAACTATGTGGGCTGGCCCTCCGAGGAGGACCCGTACAACCAGCCCCAGCCCACCGGGGTGCAGGCCGTCCAGATCCTGATGAACCTCGAGCCCGCGGCAGGCTGATGAGCACAAGCACACCGGTGCTGGCCGCGCACGGCCTCACCAAGCACTTCCGGGCGGGCGGGCGGCGCGTCAGCGGCCGCTCGCCCGCCCGGGCGATCCACGCCGTGGACGGCGTGGACCTCGAGCTCCACCGCGGCCAGGTGCTGGCCGTGGTGGGGGAGTCGGGGTCGGGCAAGTCCACGGTCGCCCGCCTGCTGGCCGGCCTGATCCCGATCACGGACGGTCAGGTGCGGCTCGACGGCACCGAGGTCCGGGTGCGGGGTCGGCGGGCGTTCCGCGCGTACGTGCGACGCGTGCAGATGATCTTCCAGGACCCGTTCGCCTCCATCAACCCGGTGCACCCGGTGCGCTACACCCTGACCAGGGCGCTGCGCCTGCACCGGCGCCAGTCCAGCGGGGGCACGCTGCGCGGGACCGAGCTCGAGGCAGCCCTCACCGAGCTGCTCGAGCGCGTGCACCTCACGCCCGCCGCCCGGTACGTCGACAAGTACCCGCACGAGCTGTCCGGCGGACAGCGGCAGCGCATCGCCATCGCGCGGGCGCTCGCAGCCGACCCCGAGGTGCTGCTGGCCGACGAGCCGATCTCGATGCTCGACGTGTCCATCCGGCTCGGCATCCTCAACCTGCTCGCGGACCTGCGCGACCGCCTCGGCATCGCCATCCTCTACATCACGCACGACATCGCGTCGGCCCGGTACTTCGCCGACCGCACGACCGTGCTCTACGCGGGGCAGGTCATGGAGACCGGGGACAGCGAGTCGGTCACCCAGGAGCCGCTGCACCCCTATACGCGCTTGCTCGTGGCGTCCGCTCCCGACCCGGACGACCTGGCCGGCGCCGGCGCGGCGGCCGTGCGCGACCAGGGGACCGGCGGCGAGCCGCCGAGCCTCGTGGACCCGCCGCCCGGGTGCCGGTTCGCACCACGCTGCCCGTACGCGACCGACCTGTGCCGGCGTGAGACGCCGGAGCTCCTCGAGGTCACGGCCGGGCGGTCCGCCGCGTGCTGGGGATACAGCGACCGGGACGACCGGCCCGACGTTGCCCCCGCCGTCCGCCATGCGGGTGGGAGCGGGGCTACCGGGGAAGGAGGGGTGACCGCATGAGGTTCCTGCTGCGCAGGGTCGTGTTCTACGCGCTGACCGCGTGGGCCGCGATCACCATCAACTTCTTCATCCCGCGCCTGCTGCCCGGTGACCCGGTGACGGCCCTGCTGGGCCGCATGCAGGGCCGCATCGACAGCAACGCCGAGCACTCGCTGCGCGTCCTGTTCGGGCTGGACCAGGACAGCAGCCTGTGGCAGCAGTACGTGGACTACTGGGGCCTGCTCCTGCGGGGTGACCTCGGCCTGTCCTTCACGCACTTCCCGACACCGGTGGCCGACATCGTGAACCAGTCGCTGCCGTGGACGGTGGGGCTGGTCGGCGTGGCCACGATCATCGCGTTCCTGCTCGGCTCGCTCATCGGCACGTTCCTCGGCTGGCGCCGCGGCACGTGGGCCGACGGCCTGCTGCCCGCGGCCACGTTCTTCCAGGCGGTGCCGTACTTCTGGCTGGGTTTGATCACCATCGCCGTGCTGTCGGTCAACCTCGGCTGGTTCCCGTCCAGCGGCAGCTACGACCGTGGCCTGGTGCCGGCGTTCACCGGCGAGTTCATCGGGTCCGTCATCTACTACGGGTTCCTGCCCGCCCTCACGGTGGTGCTGTCGTCGGTGGCGGGCTGGGTGCTCGGCATGCGCAACATGATGGTCACGGTCTCCTCGGAGGACTACGTCACCGTCGCGCACGCCAAGGGCCTGCCCGAGCGGCAGGTGATGCTCGGCTACGCGGCACGCAACGCCGTGCTGCCGCAGGTCTCCAGCTTCGCGCTGTCCCTCGGGTTCGTCGTCGGCGGCACGCTGATCATGGAGATGGTCTTCTCCTACCAGGGGATCGGCTACACGCTGTACCAGGCGGTCTCCACGCACGACTACCCCTTGATGCAGGGCTGCTTCCTGGTCATCACCCTGTCCGTCCTCGTGGCGAACATGGTGGCCGACCTCGCCTACGCCCTGCTCGACCCCCGCACCCGGACGGAGGACCGATGAACAGCCGGCTGATGTTCCTGCGTAACGGCAAGGTGACCACGGGCCTGGTGATCCTCGGCTTCTTCGCGCTTCTCGCGCTGCTGGGCCCCTGGATCGCGCCGTACGACCCGAACCAGGTGAGCGACGCGCTGCTCAGCCCGCCGTCGGCCACGCACTGGCTGGGTACCGACCACACGGGCCGCGACATCCTGTCGCAGCTGGTGGTCGGCACGCGCGGTGTGCTCGTGGTCGGCCTGGTCGCCGGGGTGAGTGCCACCGTGGTGGGCGTGCTCGTGGGCGTGACCGCCGGATTCGTCGGCGGTGTCGGCGACGAGTCGCTGTCCGCGCTGTCGAACATGTTCCTGGTCATCCCGCAGCTGCCGCTGATCATCCTGATCGCCGCGCAGCTGCCGTCCGCGGGCGGGCTCACCGTCGCGCTGGTCATCGGTGCCACCGGCTGGGCCTGGGGCGCGCGCGTGCTGCGAGCCCAGACGCTGTCCCTGCGCAAGCGCGACTTCGTCGAGGCAGCCCGGGCCAACGGGGAGCGCACCTGGCGGCTCGTGCTCGCCGAGGTCATGCCCAACCTGACGGCCGTGATCGCCTCCGGGTTCGTGGGCACCGTGACGTTCGCGGTGCTGTCCCAGGTCACGCTGTCGTTCATCGGCATCACGCCGGTCAGCGAGTGGAACTGGGGCACCATCCTGTTCTGGGCGCAGAACAACCTCGCGCTGCAGCGTGGCGCGTGGTGGTGGTTCGTGCCGGCGGGGGCGTGCATCGCGCTGCTCGGCATGGCCCTGACGCTGGTCAACTTCGGTATCGACGAGATCGTCAACCCCCGCCTGCGGTCCACCGGCCTGCACGCGCGTTCGCTGCGCCGCCGGGGTATCCGGCCGCGCGTGGGGTTCACCCCGGTGGTGCGGGAGGTGCGGTCATGAGCCTGACGGAGACGAGCATGCAGACGCCGGACGTGACGGCGTCGTCGGACCCGGTGCTGGAGATCCGGAACCTGAGCGTCGACTACGGGTTCGGTGACGACCCCACGCACGTGCTCCGCGACGTCTCCCTGACGCTGCGGCGCGGTGAGGTGCTGGGGCTGGCGGGGGAGTCGGGCTGCGGCAAGTCGACGCTCGCTTACGCGGCCACGCGGTTGCTGCCGCCGCCGGGCCTCATCACGGGCGGCGAGGTGTGGCTCACGAACCGTGAGGGCAAGCGTGCGGACCTGCTCACCCTGTCCGACGCCGAGCTGCGTGCCGCCCGCTGGCGGGACATCGCCATCGTGTTCCAGGGCGCGATGAGCTCGCTCAACCCGGTGTTCCGCATCGAGAAGCAGATCGTCGACGGCATCCTGGCGCACCGGCGCCGCATGCGGCGCGAGGAGGCCCGGGAGCGGGCGGCCGAGCTGCTGCGGCTCGTGGGTATCTCGGCCGACCGGCTGCGGTCCTATCCGCACCAGCTCTCGGGTGGCATGCGGCAGCGCGTGATGATCGCCATGGCGCTCGCGCTGGAGCCGCAGGTGCTCATCATGGACGAGCCGACGACGGCCCTGGACGTGGTGATGCAGCGCCAGATCCTGGAGCAGGTCATGGAGCTGCGCGAGCGGCTGGGCTTCTCGGTGGTGCTGATCACGCACGACGTGTCCCTGCTGGTCGAGGTGGCCGACCGCATCGCCGTCATGTACGCGGGCGAGATCGTGGAGACGGCGGCGGCGCGGGACGTGTACGCGAAGCCACGCCACCCCTACTCGGCTGGGCTGCTCGGGTCGTTCCCTCCGTTGCACGGGCCGCGGCGTGAGCTCACGGGCATCCCGGGTGCGCCGCCGGACCTCTCCCAGCGCCCGCCGGGCTGCCCGTTCGCGCCGCGGTGTCCGCACGTGATGGACGTGTGCCGCAGTGAGCTGCCGGTGCTGGGGCGCACGGCGCAGGCCGAGGACGGGCGGTTGGTGGCGTGCCACCTGCACACGTCACTGTCCGCGGGGGAGACGCTGCCGGAGGTGGTGGCGCGGTAGCTCGGGGCTGCCGGGCCAGTTTCTTGGCCGGCGGCCGGGCTGCCATCGGGGAACTGTTGGTGAGCGGGGTGTGTTGCTGTGCGTGGACACTGTCCACGCACAGCAACGCTCGGTGGCTCTGCTGCCGGCGATGCTCGGTCAACCTGGTGGCGTGCCACCTGCGCACGACGGAGTCGTAAGAGCTACGTGCGTGATCTGGTTGCGCGGCACCCCACCTTCGGGCGTCCCCTGGTTCACGGAGTGCGCAGGTCATGACGAGGCCCTTGTCTGACACTCGCCGCCGGGCGAACCGTGCCATGGGACCGGAAAGATCACCCGCTGTTTCGCCAAGAACTGGTGATTCTTGCCCTTAACCTCCTCTACGTGGATATTCCGGACATGGGTGGGTTGCCTCGATCGGCGGCGACGGTGTGGGGACGCGCGGCACGGGGGGTTCGCGCGCGCGTGGGTACTGCGGTCGCCACCGTGACGGCGCTGGTGGTCCTGGCGACGGGTGCCTCGGCCATCGTCGCGACCGGCGCTGCGGACGGCGTGCTGGCTGCGATGGGGGACGAGCCCGTCCAGGAGTGCCCAGTCAAAGAACCGACGTTGACAGCCGCCCTGGCGACGGCGGCTAGGTGCGGCCATGAGGTCGAGGCGCTTGACGAGAAGACCCCCTGGCAGACGTACTTCGGACAGCCGTCCGGTCAGGTGCGGCTGGAGGTCGGCAGCAGCGCCGACGTGTCTGACGCCGACGGCGACGGCGAGTTCGAACCGATTGAGACCACGGTGACCGAGGACGAGACCGGTCGGCTGAGCCCTGCTGCTCCCGCTGTGGCCATGAGCTTCTCTGCGGGTGGTGACGAGGCCACAGCACGGCGTCGACGTTCACCTACGACAACGCGGGCCGGACGCTGACTCAGACGCAGGACAGCGACTACCTGACCACCAAGCTGTCGCTGGGCTGGGACCACGAGAGCGAGCTGGCCTCGACCAGCCTGGCCACCACCGTGTACGCGGAGCCCGATCCGGGGTCTGGCGACGATGACACCGACGGCGACCAGTCCTCGGGGACGGGACCGGACCGCGGTACCGGCACGACGACGACAGCCGCGGGCCGCAACCTGTACACCGCCGACGGGGACCGCATCGCGCGGACCGCGCCGGACGGGACGATCACGGTGTACCTGGGTGGTCAGGAGATCACCAAGGCCGCAAACGGCACGGTCACCGGCGCCCGCTACTACAGCTTCGGCGGGCAGACGGTAGCAATGCGTACCGCGAATGGTCTTGGTGGTGTGACGTCGCTGATCAACGACCCGCACGGCACGCCGCTGGCGTCGGTGCACAACACCAACTGGACCACCACGAGCGTGGACAAGCACTACACGCTGCCGTTCGGTGAGCAGCGTGGTGGGATCTCGGCGCCTGGGGACCACGAGTTCCTGGGGAAGGTCCGCGACGAAGCCACTGGTCTGACGCTGGTGGGGGCACGGTGGTACGACGAAACGGTCGGCCGGTTCCTGACGGTGGACCCGGTCATGGACCTGACCGACCCGGACCAGTGGAACGCATACTCCTACGCCAACAACAACCCCACCACAAACTGGGACCCTGACGGTCTTGAGCCGCGGCCTTGGCATCAGTCCGGCGTGGGATTCAGCGACCTCAGTCAGGAAGTAATCGACGCTCACTCCAGCAGCGACGGATGGAACACCGGCTGGGACGCACAGACGTCCTCGGGGCCCCCGACCGTTTCCTCTGGAGTCCCCAATATTGTCGGCGGGACGCCGTTGGACTCGGGTGCTGTGGGCGATCTGCACGATTACGGTTACAGACCCTGGGTGGAACCTCCGCTGACTCCGCTTCAGAGTTGGTTCGCAGAAGAGATGCAGAAACCGGTCACGTTCGGTATCGAGCCCCCATGTCCTGAAGGTAAAGACCCTGAACTCTGTGCCGCCGGCTGGGAATTGGGTATTGCAGGCTTCATGGCCATTGGTCCCGGCATGCTTGGCGCCCGAGGCAAGGCCGCAGGAACCGTAGGGGGTGGAGCCGTTGCAGCGGCACCGAGGACTCTCTGGCATGGGGGTAAGGTAACTCCGGAAGTTGCTTTCAAGGCGGGGATCCGGCCTCGTGGGGGTTCTGCCACTTTGCTGGATTATGTGAGGTCGAACACTGGGAGTCGATTTGCATCGACGACGACGAGTAGACGAGTTGCAGCAGACCGCTCTGCCAAAATCGACAAGTCGAAACCTGCCGGCCAACAGATGGGTGGGTGGGTGTACGAAATTGCCGACCCGGGCAACGGGCTCGATATCAATGCGATGTTCAAAAGGTCGCAGGCCCCCTGGCGGTTCGAGAAGGAGATAGCTTTCGATGGAGGGGTGCCGCCTCAACATATTAAGGGGGCGTACGAGTACTCTGGTGGGACGTGGACCGGGGGGTACGTGACAAACCCGGGATTTGGAGGATAGGTCGTGATTCGTTCACATCGAGATCTTTTGGCTGTTGCAAAGGGGGATGTCGAAGAGCGGTGGATCTTTACTGTTACCGACGATGATGACAAGGGGTATGCGCTCAGTCTGGAATCGCCAAGTGGAGATTCATGGGAGTCTCGCGCATGGAATGCCTGGGATGCTTTGCGGAAATTGCGGGAGAAAGTCGAGCCGCTCGGCTATCGGCTTTGCTGTAATGGAGCAAGGGTGGACGCTTATGTCTCTCCGATGTCTATTTCGATGACTGATGGCGGTTTCGTCTACCTTCTGCCCAGCTGGCGCCAGCCGCGGCTGAGAAAGGACATGGTGGAAATCTTTGCATATGCCCCACCGAGTAAGGTGGGGACTGTTTCCGAACAGGATGAATTTTATGATCGCTGGAAGCGTCGCTGGTGGATTCATATTGTCTAGTTTTTATCTTCGGTGCGCGATAAGATCATGCACGCGCAGAGAACCATTTCGGTGCTGTAGGTGACGGCGGGCTGGTTGTGTCAGGCGACCAAGGCGAAAGCTGCCCGGTTCGCCAGGATCCTTCGCCGCTCGGGACAAGGTCGATGAGGCGTGCCGATGCCTGCATGGGCGCCTTATGGCCGGGCTCGCCTCCTCCTGGGCGGCTGGAATCCGACCGATCGCATGTCGTCGACGATCGGAACGGTCCTCGACGCTCGCACTGATCTTGTCGGCGAGGGATGCCAAGGATTCTTTTTCAGGACACCTTCGAGGTGGCGCAGGGCTATCACGACGAGCATGTTTCGGCCGGCCCGCGAGGCGGAGATCGTTCTTGCCTGCTGCGCGAAATGCCATGGGTGCCTGGACCTGATGTCCCGTGGTGACGGGCACGTTATGGTCCCGAAAGGCGCCTCCTTGGCGGATCGAACTCATTGGCGGCTGACCAGCTCGCCTAGGTCCGGCCCCTGCCGGTAACCGCTAGAACCATCCTTGACGTGAGCCTGGCTCGCGAGCTGCCCGGACCACCCCACAACCACCACCCAAGGCCCACACCCAGGACGAGACCCACCCCCGCGAGACGGTAGGTTCTTCTCCGTGACATCCCCGATCGACCGGATCCGCCCGGCCGCCATGACAGCGCGCCAGGTCTCGGACCTCGCCGTCGCCTTCGGCCTCACCATCGCCCCAGGTCACGCCGCTGACGCTGCGGTCACCTGCGTGGCCTCGGACAACCGGGTCGTCCAGGACGGGGACCTGTTCGTGGCCCTCCCCGGCGCCCGCGCGCACGGTGCGCAGTTCGCCGCGGACGCCGTCGGGCGCGGGGCCACCGCGATCCTCACGGACGCGCGCGGAGCCGAGCTGATCGGGGCCGACAGCACCACACCCGTCGTCATCGCCGACGACCCCCGCGCCATCCTCGGCTCCGTCGCCGCCTGGGTGCTGGGCAACCCCGCCGAGGACCTGATGACGTTCGGCGTCACCGGCACCAACGGCAAGACCACCACGACCTACCAGCTCGACCACCTGCTGCGGGCACTGGGCTGGACGGGCGGCCTGATCGGCACGGTCGAGACCCGCTCCGGTGACCGCGTGATCGCCAGCACGCTGACCACGCCCGAGGCTGCCGACCTCCAGGCCCTGCTCGCCGCGATGCGCGAGGACCACGTGCGCACTCTTGCCATGGAGGTCTCCTCCCATGCGCTCGCGCAGCACCGCGTGGACGGCATCGTCTTCGGCGTCGCCGGGTTCACCAACCTGACCCAGGACCACCTGGACTTCCACGGCGACTTCGAGTCCTACTTCGCCACCAAGGCCGACCTGTTCACTCCCGCCCGCGCCCGCCGCGGCGTCGTCACCGTCGACGACACCTGGGGTGACCGCATGGCGAACGAGGCCCAGATCCCCGTCGCCACGCTCACCACACTGCCGGACAAGGCCGCCGACTGGGTCGTGACCGACGTCGCGCCGCACGGCACCGGGTCCGCCTTCACGCTGACGCACCGCGACGGGCGCACGCTGCGCACCTCCACCTCGCTGCCGGGCGGCTACAACGTCGCCAACGCGGCCCTCGCCGTCGCGATGGTGCTGGAGGGCGGGTCAGACATCCGCGACGTCACCGACGCGCTGGCGGCCGCCGACGGCCTGAGCGCCACCGTGCCCGGCCGCATGGAGGTGCTGGCCACGGCCCCGCGCGTGGTCGTGGACTTCGCGCACAACACGGAGGCCCTCGAACTTTCTCTCGCGGCTCTGCGCCCCACGACCACCGGAAGGCTCGCCGTGGTGTTCGGCGCCACGGGCGACCGCGACCCCGGTAAGCGCCCTTTCATGGGCGCAGCCGCCGTCCGCGGTGCCGACGTCGTCTACGTGACCGACGACGACCCCCACGACGAGGACCCGGCGAAGGTGCGGACAGAGGTGCTCGCGGGCACCGGCGTCGCCGCGCCGGGCGGCACCGTCGAGACGGAGGACGGCGACGGCTCGCGTACGGTGGAGGTCCACGAGGTCGCCCCGCGCGCGGACGCCATCCGCGCCGCGATCCTCGCGGCCGGACCTGACGACACGGTGCTCGTCGCCGGACGCGGGCACGAGACGATCCAGGAGATCGCCGGCGTGGACCACCTGCTCGACGACCGGGTCGAGGCGCGCGCCGCGCTGGAGACCCGGGGCGACCAGGACCAGGTACAGAGCCCTGAGAGAGACCCCCAGCACGACCCTCAGCAGGACCCCAGCCAGGAGAGGACGACACAGGCATGATCGAGCTGACTGCGGCGCAGGTCGCCGCAGCCACCGGCGGGCGGCTGCACGCCGACCCGGACGTGACGGTCACGGGGGCGGTGATCATCGACTCGCGCGACGCGGAGCCCGGTGCACTGTTCGTGGCCCTGCCGGGGGAGCGGGTGGACGGGCACGACTTCGCGGCCCGTGCCGTGCAGGCGGGAGCCACCCTGGTGCTGGCGGCCCGTGAGCTGGACGGCCTGCCGACCGTGGTGGTGGACGATCCGCAGACCGCCCTCGGCGACCTCGCGCGGCACGTCCTGGCGACGGTGCGCAGCGCGTCCGACGGTGGCGTCGCCCCCCGGGTCGTGGCCGTGACCGGCTCGGTCGGCAAGACCACCACCAAGGACCTGCTGGGCCAGCTCCTCACTCCTGAGGTGGGCAGCGACGACGCGATCATCGTGCCGAAGGGCTCGTTCAACAACGAGATCGGCCTGCCGCTCACCGTCCTGCGGGTCACCGCCGCCACGCGGTTCCTGGTGCTCGAGATGGGTGCGGACCGAGTCGGCAACATCGCCTACCTCACGCGCATCGCGCCGCCCGACGTCGGCGTCGTGCTCGCCGTCGGCGTCGCGCACGTGGGCCACTTCGGCAGCGTCGAGGCCATCGCGAAGACCAAGGGCGAGATGGTCACGGGCGTCGTCGACGGCGGCGCCGTGGTGCTCAACGCCGACGACCTCCGGGTCGCCGCCATGGCCACCAACGCCGCGCCCGGCACGACCGTGCAGACGTTCGGCACCATCCCGACCGCGGACGTCCGCGCCGAGGACATCACCGTCGACGCCACGGGCAGCGCGAGCTTCACGCTGCGCGTCGCCCGGAACGCGGGCGAGGGCGTCGACGAGCAGCGTGCCCACGTCGCGCTCCAGCTCGTGGGACCGCATCACGTGAGCAACGCGCTCGCCGCCGCGACCGTCGCGTTGCGCCTCGGCGTGTCCGTGGCCGACGTCGCACAGCGGCTGTCGAGCGCCACCGCCCGCAGCCCGCACCGCATGGCCGTCACCGAACGGCCCGACGGCATCACGGTGATCGACGACGCGTACAACGCCAACCCCGACTCGATGAAGGCAGCGCTGCGTACACTCGCCGTCATGTCGGGCCGTACCCGCCGCTCCGTCGCCGTGCTGGGCGAGATGCGCGAGCTCGGTGACGGTGCGCGCGCCGCGCACGACGAGATCGGCCGCCTCGTGGTACGCCTGAACGTCAAGCAGCTGGTCGTGGTCGGGCAGGGTGCCTATCACATCCATGAGGGCGCGATGCAGGAAGGGTCCTGGGGTTCGGAGTCGATCTTCGTGCCCGACCTGGACGCCGCCCGCACGCTGCTCGACGAGTCGCTGGAACCCGGCGACGTCGTGCTCGTGAAGTCGTCGCTCGGCTCCGGGCTCTGGGAGCTCGGGGACCACCTGTCGCTGGTCGATACCGCTAAGGACAAGAACAAGTGATCGCGATCCTGGTCAGCGCCGCGGTGGCGCTGCTCGTGTCCCTGCTGGGCACACCGGTCTTCATCCGGTTCCTGATCCACAAGAACTACGGCCAGTTCGTGCGCGAGGACGGCCCCACGGGCCACTTCTCCAAGCGCGGCACGCCCACCATGGGCGGCGTCATCATCATCGTCGGCACCCTCGTGGGCGTCGGCGCGTCGATGCTCGTGTCGGGACGGCTGCCGAGCGTGTCGGCGCTGCTGGTCCTGTACCTGATGACCGGCCTGGGCCTGGTGGGCTTCCTCGACGACTTCACCAAGATCCGCAAGCAACGGTCGCTCGGCCTGACGGCGCGCGCCAAGCTGGTCGGGCAGGGCATCGTCGGCATCTCGTTCGCGGTGCTCGCGCTGCAGTTCCCCAACGAGAACTCACGCACCCCGGCGTCCACCAAGATCTCCTTCCTGCGCGACACCGAGCTCGACCTCGCGTTCCTCGGCGCGACCGTGGGACTCATCCTCTTCGTGATCTGGGCCAACCTGCTCGTGGCCGCCTGGTCCAACGCCGTGAACATCACCGACGGCCTGGACGGCCTGGCCACCGGCGTCTCGATCATCACGTTCGGCGCGTACGTGCTGGTCGGCATCTGGCAGCTCAACCAGTCGTGCCAGTTCCTGGCCACGGCCGGGCCGCGCTGCTACGAGGTGCGCGACCCGCAGGACCTCGCCATCGTCGCCGCCGCCGTCACCGGCGCCTGCGTCGGCTTCCTGTGGTGGAACGCCAACCCCGCCAAGATCTTCATGGGCGACACCGGCTCGCTCGCCCTGGGCGGCGCCCTGGCCGGCCTGTCGATCCTGAGCCGCACCGAGCTGCTCGCCGTGATCATCGGTGGCATGTTCGTGCTCATCGTGTCGTCCGTGGTGATCCAGGTCGGCTCCTTCAAGCTGACCGGCAAGCGCGTCTTCAAGATGGCGCCGCTCCAGCACCACTTCGAGCTGTCCGGATGGGGCGAGGTCACCATCGTCATCCGGTTCTGGCTCATCGCGGGCCTGCTCGCAGGCCTCGGCATGGGCATCTTCTACGCCGAATGGGTCGCCTCGTGACCGAGGCGCCCGGCCCAGACACACCCGACGACCCGTACGGGGCTGTCGAACCGCGCGTGCCGCTCGGCGAGGCCCGGGTGGTCCTCGCCGGCCTCGGCGTGACCGGGCGCTCGCTCCAGAGCGTGCTCACCCCCCGCGTCGCCTCCCTGGTCACGGTCGACGACCGGGCCCCCGACGCCGACCACGGCTCGCTCGACGCCGACGCCGCTGCCGCGGTCCTCGCCGAGTCCGACCTGCTGGTGGCCTCACCGGGCTTCGCGCCGCACCACCTCGTCGTGGCGGCGGCGCTCGCGGCGGGCGTCCCCGTGTGGAGCGAGGTCGAGCTGGCCTGGCGCCTGCGGGTGGACCGGCTCGGCTCCGACGAGCCCGCTCCGTGGCTCGGCATCACCGGGTCCAACGGCAAGACGACCACCGTCGAGATGCTCGCGGCGATCCTGCGGGCAGCGGGCCTGCGCACCGCCGCCGTCGGCAACGTGGGCCGGTCCCTGGTGGAGGCGGCCCTCGACCCCACGCTCGACGTCCTGGCGGTGGAGCTGTCGAGCTTCCAGCTGCACTTCACGCACACGATGTCGCTGCAGGCCGGCGCGATCCTCAACATCGCCGCCGACCACCTCGACTGGCACGGTTCGTTCGACGCGTACGCCCGCGACAAGGGTCGTGTCTACGAGCGCGCCCAGGTCGCGTGCGTCTACAACGTGGCGGACAAGCGGACCGAGGACCTGGTCCGGGACGCCGACGTGGTCGAGGGCGCCCGCGCCGTCGGGTTCGCCGTCGGCACGCCCGGCCCGGGCGACCTCGGGCTGGTCGACGACGTGCTGGTCGACCGTGCCTTCCACGCCGCGGACGACGACCCGGACCGCCGCAAGAGCGCCGCGGAGCTCGGCACCCTGGCCGACCTGGCCCAGCTCGGCGACCTGGGCGGCGTCGTGCCCACGCACATCGTGGCGGACGCCCTGGCCGCGGCTGCCCTGGCTCGCGCATACGGCGTGCCCGCCGCCGCCGTCCGCGACGGGCTGCGGTCCTTCGGACCCGGCGAGCACCGCATCCAGCGCATCGCGGAGCAGGGCGGCGTCACCTACGTCAACGACTCCAAAGCGACCAACGCGCACGCCGCGGCGGCCTCCCTGGCGGGATTCGCGCACGGCACCGTCGTCTGGATCGCGGGCGGCCTGGCCAAGGGCGCCACGTTCGACGAGCTCGTGTCGTCCCGCGCGGACCGCATGCGCGCTGCCGTCGTGATCGGCGCCGAACCCGGTCTGCTGGCCGACACGCTGGCCCGACACGCGCCGCAGGTCCCGGTCGTCGTGGTGGATCCCGGTGACACTGAGACCGTGATGCGCCGGGCGGTAGCCGCAGCGCGGGACCTGGCTCAGCCGGGCGACACCGTGCTGCTGGCCCCGGCGGGCGCGTCGCAGGACCAGTTCACCTCGTACGCCCAGCGCGGCGAGGAGTTCGCCCGGGTGGTGCGTGAGCTCACCGCCTGAGTCACCGGCCCGGGTGAGGGCCACGGGGCCCCCGCGCGGGTCAGGAGGGACGGGGATGGCGACGACCACGGGGCGCAAGGCGCCCGAGCGATCCTGGCTGGGCCAGTGGAACTCCAACGTGTCCAGCTACTACCTCCTTGTGGGCACCACGGGCCTGCTCACCGTGATCGGCCTGATCATGGTGCTGTCCAGCTCGACGGTGACGTCGATCGCGGAGGGGCAGTCGCCGTACGCGGCGTTCCTGGTCCAGGCGCAGTACGCGCTGATGGGTCTACCCGTGCTGCTGTTCGCCGCTCACCTGCCGGTCCGCTGGTACAAACGGCTCGCGCTCCCGGCGCTCCTGGTGGCACTGGTCCTGCTGGTGGCCGTCATCTTCATGGGTGAGGTCACCAACGGACAGCAGAACTGGCTGTCCTTCGGACCCGTCCGCTTCCAGCCGTCGGAGCTCGCCAAGCTCGCGCTCGCCATCTGGCTCGGCACGGTGCTGGGCCGCAAGCAGGCGCTGCTGGGCAGCTGGTCGCACTCGATCCTTCCGGCCGTGCCGGGTGCCGTGCTCGTCCTCGGCCTCGTGCTCGCTGGCGGCGACCTGGGCACGGCGCTCGTGATGGGCCTGCTCGTGGCGGGCGCGTTCTTCGTGGCCGGCGTGCCCATGTCGCTCATGACCCTCGGCGGGGCGCTCGCGGCGTTCGTCGTGGGCTACGTCTTCATCCTGCAGCAGGACGGCGGGGACCGGCTCAAGCGCATCATCGCGACCTACGGCGCCGAGTGCGACACGTCGTCCGAGTGCTACCAGTCCCTGCACGGCCTCTTCGGGCTCGGCACGGGCGGGCTGTGGGGCGTGGGCCTCGGCGGCAGCCGCGAGAAGTGGAACTACCTGCCAGAAGCGCACAACGACTTCATCTTCGCCGTGATCGGCGAGGAGCTGGGCCTGTTCGGCACGGTCCTGGTGCTCGCGCTCTTCGCGGTGCTCGGGCTGGCGATGACCCGCGTGATCCGGCGGCACACCGACCCGTTCGTCAAGGTGGCCACGGCCGCCGTCGGCTGCTGGATCGTGGGTCAGGCGTTCGTGAACATCGGCGTGGTGATCGGCGTCCTGCCGGTGATCGGCGTGCCGCTCCCGCTCGTGTCCGCCGGCGGTTCGGCGCTGATCACGACGATGGCGGCGCTCGGGATGGTCATCTCGTTCGCCCGGACCGAGCCCGGGGCTGCCAAGGCACTGGCTGCACGCGGTAGCGTCGTCCGCAAGTCACTGGCCGTGCTGGGCGGCGCGGTCCGGAGACGGTAGAAATGTGCACGGTGGTCCCATCCGTGACGCGATCCTGCACGCCGATCCGCGCGAGGGGCCGCATCAGGTCCGTCCGGTACGCCCGGGCGACGACGAGAAGGTGATGATGAGCTCAGCAGTTGTGTCGGTGGTGCTCGCCGGTGGCGGCAGCGCGGGACACGTGAACCCTTTGCTCTCGGTGGCCGACGAGGTGCGGCGCCGGGAGCCCGGTGCGCGCGTGCTCGCGCTGGGCACCACCACGGGCCTGGAGGCCGAGCTGGTACCGGCTCGCGGCTACGAGCTGCGGCCGGTACCGCGGGTGCCGATGCCTCGCCGCCCCAGCCCCGACCTGCTGCGCCTGCCGGGCCGGCTGGCGGCGGCGGTGAAGGTCGCCGAGGACGCCATCGACGAGATCGGCGCGCAGGCGGTGATCGGCTTCGGCGGGTACGTCGCCACCCCGGCGTACCTCGCGGCCAGGCGCAAGGACGTGCCGATCGTGATCCACGAGCAGAACGCCCGGCCCGGCCTGGCCAACCGGCTCGGCGCCCGGTGGGCGGCCCGTGTGGGCCTCACCTTCGCGGGGACGCCGCTGCGCGGCGGTGTGCACACCGGCCTGCCGCTGCGCCAGGCCATCGCGGCGCTCGTGCAGGAACGAGAGGCCGACGCCGCAGGGCTGCGCGTCCGGGCCGCCGCCGAGCTGGGCCTCGACCCGGCACTGCCGACCCTCGTGGTCACGGGTGGTTCGCTGGGCGCGCAGAGCCTGAACCGCGCGGTCTCGGGCGCCGCAGCCCAGGTCCTCGCCGCGGGCGCACAGGTGCTGCACCTGACCGGCAAGGGCAAGAGCGACGAGGTCCGCGAGGCCGTGGTGGCGCTCGACGGCCCGCGCTACCAGGTGCGTGATTACCTCGAGCAGATGGAGCTCGCGTACGCCGTGGCCGACCTCGTGGTCTGTCGCGCGGGCGCCGGCTCGGTGGCCGAGCACGCGGCGCTCGGTATCCCCGCCGTCTACGTTCCGCTGCCCATCGGCAACGGTGAGCAGCGCCTCAACGCGCTCCCGCTGGTCGAGGCGGGCGGCGGCCTGCTGGTGGACGACGCGGACCTCACGTCCGACTGGGTCGCCACCCACGTTCCCACGCTGCTCGCGGACCGCGAGCGGCTCGGTGTCATGGCGAAGGCCGCGCGGTCGGCCGGCACCAGCGACGGCGCCGCGCGCGTCGTCGATCTCGTCGAGCAAGCCGTACGGTCAGCAGGTACCGACACCACGGAGGTCAGGTCATGAGCACCACGGTCACGGATCAGATGACAGATCAGGTCGCGAAGCTCGGCCGCGTCCACATGATCGGCATAGGCGGCGCGGGCATGTCCGTCGTGGCGCGCCTGCTCGCCGGGCGCGGGGTGCCCGTCCAGGGCTCCGACGCGGCCGAGTCCGACACGCTGGAGGCCCTGCGGGCCGAGGGCGTGCAGGTCTGGGTGGGTCACGACCCCGTTCGTCTGACGGGCGTGGACACCGTGGTGATCTCGAGCGCCGTGCACGAGGACAACCCGGAGCTCGCCGCGGCCCGGGCCCGCCGCCTGAACGTGCTGCACCGCTCGCAGGCGCTGGCCGCCCTGATGGAGGGGTCGCGGGGCGTCGCCGTGGCGGGCGCGCACGGCAAGACCACCACGTCGGCCATGATCGCCACCATCCTGCGCGAGGCCGGTCTGGACCCGTCGTACGCGATCGGCAGCACCGTGCGCACGGCGAACGGGTCGACGCCGGGCGGCCACCTCGGCTCGTCCGACGTGCTCGTGGCCGAGGCCGACGAGTCGGACGGCTCGTTCCTCAACTACACGCCCACCATCGCGGTCGTGACGAACGTCGAGGCGGACCACCTGGACCACTACGGCACGCCGGAGGCGTTCAACGGAGCGTTCATCCGCTTCGCGCGCCGCCTGGTGCCCGACGGCTGGCTCATCGCCTGCGCCGACGACGAGGGCTCGCTGTCGGTGGGCGCGACCATCTGCGCCACGGGCGGCCACGTCATCACCTACGGCACCAGTGACACGGCACGCGTGCGCGTCACCGACATCTCCACCACGGCGGGGGGCACCACGGCGGTGCTCCGCGGTGACATCCTGGGCACCAACGAGCAGGTGGCCGACGGCGCCGGTGTCTCCGGCAACGTGCCGGGCATCACGATGCGGCTCACCGTCCCCGGCAAGCACAACGTGCTCAACGCGACCGCCGCCGTCATCGCCGCCGTCAAGCTGGGCGTCGACCCCCGCCAGGCGGTCGCCGGTGTGGAGGCGTTCGTCGGCACGGGCCGCCGCTTCGAGGAGAAGGGCACGGCCGACGGCGTGCGCGTGGTCGACGACTACGCCCACCACCCCACGGAGGTCCGGGCGGTCCTGACCGCGGCCCGCGAGATCGCCGACGGCGGTCGCGTGCTCGTGCTCTTCCAGCCGCACCTCTACTCGCGCACGCGGATCTTCGCCGACAGCTTCGCCAAGGAGCTGTCCGCCGCCGACGAAGTGGTCGTCACGGACATCTACGGGGCCCGTGAGGAGCGCGACCCGTCGGTCACGCCGAACACGATCGTCGACCTGATGACCGACCACGGCGCCGTCTACGCGGTGCCGGACCGTCTCGACGCCGCGCACGCCATCGCCGACCTCGCCCGTCCGGGCGACGTGGTGCTCACGGTGGGCGCGGGCGACGTGACACAGCTCGGTCCGGCCGTGCTGGCGCGCCTGAACGGCCGCGTCGTGTCGGGTACGGCGACCGGCGCCGGGCTGGGCGAGGACTGATGCGACCGCCCGCGCGCCCTCGCGCCGCGGGCACGGCACGGCCGCGCCCGGCAGAGGGTCCGGCAGAGCGTCCGGCTGAGGGTCCGGCTGAGGGTCCGGCAGGGGGTCCGGCAGGGCAGGGTTCGCGACAGCAGGGAACGAACAAGAGGGCCCCGGGGTCGACCAACCGGGGCAGGGGTCCGGCGCAGGAGTTCGTCGGGCAGGCTGCCGCACCGGCCCGGCCCCGTCGCAGGACGCCCGGGGCCGCGGCGCCTGGTGCTCGTCCGGCCGAGGCGTCGGCGCCGCAGCGTCCTGACCGTGCGCCGGCCCGGGCGGGCCGCACCGAGCCGGCTCGCCCGGCGCCGTCGGGCACGCATGACGGTGTGGTCTCGGACCAGCTCGCCGACCGTCTCGCGGAGCGCACGGCGATGGCCCGCTACCGGGTGTGGCGCCGGATCGGCTGGTCCGCGTTCACGGTCGCCCTCGCGGCGGGCCTGGTGTGGGTGGCGTTCTTCTCGCCGCTGTTCGCGCTCGACCCGGGTCAGGTGCGGGTCACGGGAGAGGGCACGACCGTCGACGTCGGCCAGGTGCGTGATGCCGTGACCGGCGAGGCGGGCGTGCCGCTGCCGCGCATGGACACGGTGGGCCTGCGCGAGGAGATCCTCGCGATGAACGCCGTCAAGGACGTGCGGATCTCGCGGGTGTGGCCCGATGGCCTGGCCGTGGCTCTGACGGCGCGCGAGCCGGTGGCGGCGGTGCCGCAGCCGGGCGGCGTGTACGCCCTGATGGATGCCGAGGGCGTCCGGGTCGGCACGACCGAGGAGGTCCCGGACGACCTGCCCTCGATCGTCGCCTCGCTGACCGACGGCGACGCCGGCCGGCGCGCCATCGACGCTGCCCTCGCGGTGCTGGGTGCGCTGCCGCCCGAGCTCGCGGCCGACATCACGACGGTGAGCGCGGCCACGCAGGACGACGTGCGCACCACGCTGTCCGACGGGCGGGTGGTCCGCTGGGGGAGCGGGGCGCAGGTCGAGCTCAAGACCCGGGTGGCCCAGACGCTGCTGCAGGCGGAGCCCGAGGCAAGGACCGTCGACGTGTCGTCGCCCGCCTTGCCCGTCACGCACTGATTCCCACGTCGCGGGATGTCCTGCGGGCCGCCGGGCTCACGGGGGCGGAGAATGACATCCATGTGATTCTCGTCTGCATCCGTGCGCGACACGCGCGACGATGTCTTCGACACACCTCGACGGCGCACCTACCGTCGGACACAGCAGCAACCTGACATAACTCTAACCCTCTACCTCAACCTGAGACTTTGGGAGGGATGAGAGTCGGGACTCGGGACCCGAATCGAAAGGCGACGACGTGGCAACTCCGCAGAACTACCTGGCAGTAATCAAGGTGGTCGGTATCGGCGGCGGTGGTGTGAACGCCGTCAACCGCATGATCGAGGTCGGCCTCAAGGGCGTCGAGTTCATCGCGATCAACACCGACGCACAGGCACTCCTGATGTCCGACGCCGACGTCAAGCTCGACGTCGGCCGGGAGCTCACGCGCGGCCTCGGCGCCGGCGCGGACCCGGAGGTCGGCAAGAAGGCGGCCGAGGACCACGCGGAGGAGATCGAGGACGTCCTGCGCGGCGCCGACATGGTCTTCGTCACCGCGGGCGAGGGCGGCGGCACGGGCACGGGCGGCGCGCCCGTGGTGGCCCGCATCGCGCGTTCGCTCGGCGCCCTGACCGTAGGGGTGGTCACGCGCCCGTTCACGTTCGAGGGCCGCCGGCGCGCGGTCCAGGCGGAGAGCGGCATCGAGAACCTCCGCGACGAGGTCGACACGCTGATCGTCATCCCGAACGACCGGCTCCTGTCGATGTCGGACCGCAACGTGTCCGCCATCGCGGCCTTCCACTCGGCCGACCAGGTGCTGCACTCCGGCGTGCAGGGCATCACGGACCTCATCACCACGCCCGGTCTGATCAACCTCGACTTCGCGGACGTGAAGTCGGTCATGCAGGGGGCGGGCTCCGCCCTCATGGGCATCGGCTCCGCCCGGGGCGAGGACCGCGCGGTGCAGGCCGCCGAGCTGGCGATCTCGTCGCCGCTGCTCGAGGCCTCGATCGACGGCGCACACGGCGTGCTGCTCTCGATCCAGGGTGGCAGCGACCTCGGTCTCTTCGAGGTGCACGAGGCCGCGCGTCTGGTGCAGGAGGCCGCGCACCCGGAGGCAAACATCATCTTCGGTACGGTCATCGACGACGCCCTGGGCGACGAGGTGCGGGTCACCGTCATCGCCGCGGGCTTCGACGGCGGCCTGCCCAAGGAGCGCAAGGACAGCCGGGCGCTCGGCCAGGTGGCCGGCGCGGTCGCCGGCTCCGGCTCGGTCACGCGCAGCCCGGCCACGGCGCCGGTCCCGCTGCCGGACGTGTCGGACGCCGCACGCCGCGCACCGGAGCAGCACGGTGCGAACGGCATGCCGCCGTCGGTGCCCCCGACGCACCAGCCCTCGCCGGTCTCCACGCTGCCGCGGGTCATCGACGACGAGGGTTCGGACGACGTGCCGCGCACGCTGGACGAGCCGGCGGTCGTGGTGCAGGGCTCGTTCAACCGGCAGGAGGTCGGCCGCGAGCAGGGCGAGCGCGTCGAGGTCCCGCCGCTGTACGACGAGAACCCGCGGCGGAACACCGAGGACCTGGACGTCCCCGACTTCCTGAAGTGACGCGCCGGGTAACCTCGCACACGTGAGCGAATCCCGGACTTCCGCAGACGTGCACCCCGTCGACCTCGGCGACGGGGTGCACGCCTTTTTCACGACCGGCGCGGGCGGCGTCTCGCCGGCCCCCTGGTCGACGTCGGACGGCGGCGGCCTGAACCTCGGTATGAACGTGTCCGACGACGCGGCTCGGGTCGCCGCGAACCGGGCGCTGGTCGCGGAGCGGATCGGCGCGCCGGTCGCGTTCGCCACGCAGGTGCACGGCGACACGGTGCTCGTGCTCGGTGCCGCCGACCGTGACGTGTGGGCCGCCCCTCGGCCGCCCGAGTCCGCCGGCGAGGGGGACGCGCTGGTCACCGCGGAGCACGGACTGGGGCTCGGCGTCCTGGTGGCCGACTGCGTACCCGTGCTGCTGGCGGATCCGGTCGCGCGGGTGGTCGGCGTGGCGCACGCGGGGCGCAAGGGTGTGCTGGCCGGTGTGGTGCACCGGGCGCTCGACGCCCTCGTGGCGCGCGGCGCGGAGCCGGCCCGTGTGCGCGCCGCCGTCGGCCCGGCGGTGTGCGGGCGCTGCTACGAGGTGCCCGTCGCGATGCGCGACGAGGTGGTGGCGGTGGTGCCCGAGACGTACGCGACGACCGCCGACGGCACATCCGGGCTCGACCTGCCCGCCGGGGTCGTCGCGCAGCTCGTCGCGCGCGGAGTGGCGGTGACCCGGGTCGAGCACTGCACCCTCGAGGACCCGGAGCTGTTCTCGCACCGCCGGGCGAGCGCAGCCGGTACCACAACGGGCCGCCAGGCCGGAATCATCACGCTCATTTGACGTCAGCGCCCGGATCGTCCCTGCGCGACACGCCGACAGCAAGCCTCTGACCTGCGAAATCACACGGATGTCGTTTTTAGCGAGCAATCGCTGAACAACTTTGGCAAAGTTGTTCGTGGCACGGCGTGTCGCACTTCCGGGTCGGATTGCGCCGGGCTACTTTTGTCAAGGCGACCTCGATGAGGGGTCAAGGTCGGACCTGTTGTACGGGCCCGCTGGAGACCGACAGAAGGACGCACAGCAGGCGACGAACGGAGAAAGAGCGATGGCCGGAGCGCTTCGCAAGACCATGCTGTATCTGGGCCTCGCCGACGATCAGGGCGAGCAGGAGTACCTCGACGACTACGACGAGGGCCTGGAGGAAAACGTGGAGGACCACCGGCACGCACAGGTCACGCCGCTGCACCGCGACGGTGTTCCGCGTGAGGCCTTGTCCTCCTCGGACCTGCGCCGTATCACCACGGTGCACCCCCGGTCGTACAACGACGCCCGGAGCATCGGCGAGGCTTTCCGCGCCGGTACCCCGGTCATCATGAATCTCTCCGACATGGACGACGCCGACGCGAAGCGCCTGGTCGACTTCTCCGCCGGTCTGATCTTCGGCCTGCACGGTTCCATCGAGCGGGTGACCAACAAGGTCTTCCTGCTCTCGCCGGAGCACGTCGAGATCGCCGCGGAGGAGCAGGTCGCACCCGAGAAGCCGAACGGGCGCGGCGGCTTCTACAACCAGAGCTGAGCACGACATCCTCGAACGGAGGAGGGGCGGTCACCACGGTGACCGCCCCTCCTCCGTTCGGCGTTTCCTGCTGCTCCCCGCTCGGACACGTATAGGTTGTCCCTTGTGATCTGGGACTTCATCGGCTTCGTGCTGTGGCTCTTCCTGCTGTTCCTCATCGGACGGCTCATCTTCGACTGGGTGCAGTTCTTTGCCCGGGACTGGCGGCCGCGTGGTGTGCTGCTCGTGATCGCCGAGGCGATCTACACGGTCACCGACCCGCCGCTGCGGTTCCTGCGCCGGCTCATCCCGCCCCTGCGGCTGGGTCAGGTCCAGCTGGACCTGGCGTTCATCGTTCTGTTCTTCGGCGTCTCCCTGCTCTCGACGATCGTCGGGTCGTTCGGATGACGTGCGCGCACGTGACGAATCTGTGGGGGTTCGAGACAGGCCCGTCCGGGGCCCGACGACGAAAGGTGCGAAATCATTGACCAGGCCATGGATATGGCCTGGGGTGACGCGGCACACTCTGTGAGGAAATCGTGCCCGGGGGGCCTCCCGGTGTCCCACGCGGATCCCGTCCGCTACCGTGGGCTTCGACGGAGGGCGCGCGGCTGGGTGGCGCCGACGTCCGTGTTCTGCGTTTCTACGTTCCAACATTCGAGGTGACGACACGATGGCACTGCTGACTGCAGAGGACATCCTCAACAAGAAGTTCTCCGCGACGAAGTTCCGCGAGGGCTACGACGTCGAGGAGGTGGACGACTTCCTCGACGAGGTCGTCCGGACCCTGACCAATGTCCAGGAGGAGAACGAAGGCCTCCGGCAGAAGGTCGCGGCTGCCGAACGGCGGATCGCGGAGCTCTCCCGCAGCGACGCCGCCGCGCCCGCCCGCGCCCAGGCCGCCCCCGTCGCGGCCCCGGTCATGCCGACCGGTCCGGCCGGCCCCAAGGGCAACGGCCCGGAGCCGGAGTCAGCGACCGGGATGCTCCAGCTGGCCCAGAAGCTGCACGACGACTACGTGCGCTCCGGCCAGGAGGAGGGCGACCGGCTCATCTCCGAGGCCAAGACCGAGGGTGCACGCATCGTGCGCGACGCCGAGGAGACCTCGCACCGCACGCTGTCGCAGCTCGAGCAGGAGCGTTCGCTCCTGGAGCGCAAGATCGACGAGCTCCGCCTGTTCGAGCGGGACTACCGCACGCGCCTGAAGAGCTTCCTGCAGAACCTGCTCGGTGACCTCGACGCACGAGGCTCGGCCCTGCCGCCGCGGAACAACCAGCAGTCCGGGCGTCCGGCCGAGATGGCACAGGGCATCTGACAGCACTCTTCGTCGAGTACGACAGCCGGGCGTCCCCACCTCACGCCCGGCTGTCGTGCGAGACGCACCAGTCGCACCCATGATGGGGGCACGCCACATCGGCGTGCCCCGTTGTGCGTCTGGCCGCATCTGCTTACGCTTCGTGCACTTGACCACCGGGGGCGACCGCGAAGGGGAACCCATGACCAAGATCTCGACTGCGACGCGAGCCGCGATCAAGCAAGAGTTCCCGAACCTGACGCGAGACGTGAAGAAGTTCCCCGTCCGCGCGGGCGAAGAACCGTGGACTCTGCGCGAGGCCGAAGAGCTCGCCGCACTCCTCCTGGAGGACAAGGAACGCCTCGAGCGTGAGCTCCAGGTGGCGGACCGTGAGCTGTCGGACCTGTTGCGCAACTCCGGCGACGGTGCCGGGGACGACCAGGCCGACTACGGGTCGAGCGCCCTGGAGCGCGAGCAGGAGCTCACGCTCGTCAACAACATGCGTGACCTGCTCGACCAGACCAACCACGCGCTCGACCGCATCCGCAAGGGCACCTATGCCACGTGCGAGCTCACCGACCTGCCGATCGGCAAGGCGCGCCTCCAGGCGTTCCCTCGGGCGACGCTGTCGGTCGAGGCCAAGGCGCGCGAGGAGCGTCGCGGCGCCTGAGGGGGTGACCTCCCCGGCCGTCGAAGCCCTGGATCAAAACTTCTGAACTCGATATCAATGCTGTGATGTCGGGGTTGGGGGTATTCCTGGGGCAATGTCGGCGAGGTCGGTCCTGGAATGTCGGTTTTCTCTCGGTCGGAGCGCGGATTCGTTCCGATTGACAGGGTGAATTTCTCGTCGGATGCTCGTCGTGATGAATGACACGTGTGTGATTCATTGTATTTGACGCAGCTATTCAAGGGGGAACCGCAATGATCCGAGGATTCCGTGCAACCTGCCGTGCAGGGGCAGCCGTGGTCATGTCGGCCGGTCTGGTCGTCGCAGCCACCACGGGTGCGAGCGCGATGGTGATGGGCGACACGCCCGAGCTGATCAGCGCACCCACCGCCGGCAACGCGACGGAGCTCGTCGACGGGGCGAAGAATGTCGCCGACGGCGCTGCCGCCGCCGCCGCGGTGCTCGGCACCAGCAGCCCGCTGGGTGTTGTCGGTGCCGACGGCGCCCTCGACGTGCTCGAGGGCTACGGCACGGCCGAGCTGCCCGTGGGCGTCGACGGTGCGATGGTCCCCGAGGAGGTTGCCACCGCCGGTGAGGTCGTCGAGATCGACAGCGACGGCAGCTTCAACGCGCTGAACAACGTGTGCGTCGCTCCCTGGTACTGGGAGGGCCCGGGCAACGTGGGCAGCACCGCCAACGTGACCGACTACGCGGCCTGCAACGACGGCGACTACGAGCTGGGCGGCGACGGCTCGGTCAACATCCTGAACAACGTGTGTGTCGCTCCGTGGCACTGGGACGGCCCGCTGAACCTGTTCAACACGGGTAACCTCACCTCGTACGCGGCCTGCAACTGACATTCGTGTCAATTGACTACCGCCGAGCGGTGAATCGACGGTAGTGCTGCACCAGGTGGGCCCTTTCCCGGATATCCGGGAAAGGGCCCCACTGCTGTGCCGACGTCGGTGTCCGCGAGGACGCACACGGCACCGCTCGCGGCGTGGGAGAATTTGCCTGATGTCTACTCCCGCTGAATCCTCCGCCATGGCCGGCGGCGACACCGACCCCGCAGCGACCACGCGCCCTACGTCGGGCAGCCGTGTGCTCATCGGGTGGACCGGCGTCCTCGCGGCTCTCGTCCTGGCCGCCGACCAGCTCACGAAGTGGTGGGCGGAGTCCGCCCTCGTCGCGGGCGGCGAGCCGATCCCGCTCATCGGTGAGCTGCTCCAGCTGCGCCTCATCTACAACCCCGGCGCAGCGCTGTCGATCGCCTCGGGCTACACCTGGATCCTGACCATCGTGGTGGTGGTCGTGGTCGTGTTCATCGTCCGGGCCATCGGGCGCATCGGGTCGCGCGGCTGGGCGGTCGCGCTCGGGCTGCTGCTCGGCGGCGCCGTCGGGAACCTCGTGGACCGCCTGGTGCGGGAACCCGGGTTCGCGCGCGGCCACGTCGTGGACTTCATCGACTATGCGGGCTTCTTCGTCGGCAACGTGGCAGACATCGCGGTGGTCTCGGCCGCCGTGCTGATCGCGCTGCTGTCGCTGCGCGGGATCGGCCTGGACGGCCGGCGCCACACCGAGGGCGAGCGCGCCGCGGAGGGCGAGCGCGCCTCTGACGAGGAGCGTGGCACCGACGGTGAGCGTGCCTCCGGGAGCGAGCCGGGCGGCGACCAGGGCGATCCCGCCTGATGGCGCTGCGTACGCTGCCTGTGCCCGACGGGCTCGCGGGCGACCGGGTCGACGCGGCGCTGGCCCGCATGCTCGGCTTCTCCCGTACCCGTGCGGCCGAGCTCGCCGAGGCGGGTGCCGTACACCTCGACGGCCGCCAGGTGGGCAAGTCGGACCGGGTGGTCCCGGGCGGCTGGCTCGAGGTGGACATCCCGGAGGAACGCCCCGCGGTCGAGGTCGTGGCGGAGCCCGTACCCGGGATGGGCATCGTGTACGACGACGACGACCTCGTCGTGATCGACAAGCCGGTCGGTGTGGCCGCGCACCCGTCGCCGGGCTGGACCGGACCCACCGTGGTCGGCGCCCTGATCGCCGCGGGCTACCGCGTTTCGACGTCGGGCGCCGCGGAACGGCAGGGGATCGTGCACCGGCTCGACGTGGGGACGTCCGGGCTCATGGTCGTCGCCAAGTCGGAGCTCGCGTACACCGGCCTCAAGCGCGCCTTCAAGGAGCGCACCGTGGACAAGATCTACCACGCGCTCGCCCAGGGCCACCCGGACCCGACGTCGGGCACCATCGACGCGCCCATCGGCCGGCACCCCAGCTCCGACTGGAAGTTCGCGGTGACCGCGGACGGCAAGCCGTCGGTGACGCACTACGAGACGCTCGAGATGCTCTCCGCGGCCTCGCTGCTGGAGGTGCACCTGGAGACCGGGCGAACCCACCAGATCCGCGTGCACCTCGCGGCCCTGCGCCACCCGCTCGTGGGTGACCTGACCTACGGCGCGGACCCCGTGCTGGCCTCCAAGGTGGGGCTGACCCGGCAGTGGCTGCACGCGCACCGGCTCGGTTTCGAGCACCCCACGACGGGGCGCCGGGTCGAGGTGGAGTCGCCGTACCCGGCGGACCTGGAGGCCGCGCTCGAGGTCGTGCGGGGCGCGTACGGCTAGTCCCGGTGGAGCCCTCGGCGACCTGATGTGAGCGTGACGAGGAACGCCGTCGGATCTGCCGGGGAGTGTCGGTGGTGCGGCATAAGATCGACGTCATGCCCACCGCCACCGCTGCCAAGAGCGACGACTTCGTCCACCTCCACGTGCACACCGAGTTCTCGATGCTGGACGGCGCGGCGAGAATCGGCGACCTCATGGAGGAGGTCGGGCGGCAGGGGCAGCACGCCATCGCGACCACCGACCACGGCTACCTGTTCGGGGCGCACGAGTTCTGGGCGCAGGCGCAGAAGGCTGGCATCAAGCCGATCATCGGCGTCGAGGCGTACGTCACGCCGGGCACCAGCCGGTTCGACCAGACCCGGGTGCGCTACGGCGAGGCGGGCCAGGAGTCCGACGACGTCTCGGCGCGTGGTGCGTACACGCACATGACGCTGCTCAGCAAGAACAACACGGGCATGCACAACCTGTTCCGGGCGTCCTCCCTGGCCTCCCTGGAGGGGCAGATGGGCAAGTGGCCCCGGATGGACCGGGACCTGCTGGAGAAGTACTCCGACGGCCTCATCGGGACCACCGGCTGCCCGTCCGGCGAGATCCAGACGCGGCTACGGCTCGGGCAGTGGGACGAGGCGGTCCGCCAGGCGGGCGAGCTGCAGGACATCTTCGGCAAGGAGAACTACTACGTCGAGCTGATGGACCACGGGCTCGACATCGAGACCCGCGTGACCAAGGAGCTCCTTGAGCTGTCCAAGGCCATCGGCGCCAAGCTCGTCGCCACCAACGACCTGCACTACGTGCGCGAGGAGGACTCGACCAGCCAGGAGGCGCTGCTGGCGATCAACTCCGGGTCCACCCTCGACGACCCGAACCGCTTCAAGTTCGACGGCTCGGGCTACTACGTGAAGTCCGCCGCCGAGATGCGGAAGGTCTTCAAGGAGCTGCCCGAGGCGTGCGACAACACGCTGCTCATCGCCGAGCAGTGCGAGGTCTCGTTCAACACCTCGGCCAACTACATGCCGCGGTTCCCCGTCCCCGAGGGCGAGGACGAGATCTCGTGGTTCATCAAGGAGGTCGAGGCGGGCCTGCTCCGCCGGTACCCGAACGGCTACTCGGACGCGGTGCGCAAGCAGGCCGACTACGAGGTCGAGGTCATCATCCAGATGGGCTTCCCGGGGTACTTCCTCGTGGTCGCCGACTTCATCAACTGGTCCAAGGCGCAGGGCATCCGCGTGGGACCGGGCCGCGGTTCGGCCGCGGGCTCGATGGTGTCCTACCTCATGGGCATCACCGAGCTCGACCCGCTGGAGCACGGGCTGATCTTCGAGCGCTTCCTCAACCCCGAGCGCGTCTCCATGCCCGACGTCGACGTCGACTTCGACGAGCGTCGGCGCGGTGAGGCCATCAGGTACGTCACGGAGAAGTACGGGGACGACCGGGTGGCGATGATCGTCACCTACGGCACCATCAAGGCCAAGCAGGCCCTCAAGGACTCCGCGCGCCTGCTCGGCATGCCGTACGCCATGGGGGAGAAGCTCACCAAGGCCATGCCGCCCGCCGTCATGGGCAAGGACATCTCCCTGAGCGGCATCTTCGATCCGAAGGACAAGCGGTACTCGGAGGCGGCCGAGTTCCGGCAGGTGCACGAGACCGACCCCGAGGCGCAGCGCGTCGTCGAGCTCGCGCGCGGTATCGAGGGCCTGAAGCGGCAATGGGGCGTGCACGCGGCCGGCGTCATCATGTCGAGCGACCCGCTGATCGACATCATCCCGATCATGAAGCGCCCGCAGGACGGCGCGATCATCACGCAGTTCGACTACCCCACGTCCGAGGGCCTCGGCCTGATCAAGATGGACTTCCTGGGCCTGCGCAACCTCACGATCCTCGACGACGCGCTCGAGAACATCGTGATGAACGGCAAGGACCCGGTCGACATCGAGAACGTCGCGCTCGACGACAAGGCCACCTACGAGCTGCTGGCCAGCGGCAACACGCTCGGCGTGTTCCAGCTCGACGGCGGGGCGATGCGCTCCCTGCTGCGGCAGATGCGGCCCGACAACTTCGAGGACGTCTCCGCCGTCATCGCCCTGTACCGGCCGGGGCCGATGGGCATGAACTCGCACATCAACTACGCGCTGCGCAAGAACGGGCAGCAGCAGATCGAGGCGATCCACCCGGAGGTCAAGGAGAAGTTCGCCGAGATCCTGGACGAGACGTACGGCCTGATCGTCTACCAGGAGCAGGTGCAGCGCGCCGCCCAGATCATGGCCGGCTACTCGCTCGGACAGGCCGACCTGCTGCGCCGCGCCATGGGCAAGAAGAAGCCCGAGGTACTGGCCAAGGAGTACGTCAACTTCGAGAAGGGCGCCAAGGAGAAGGGCTACAGCGCCGCCGCGATCAAGGCGGTCTGGGACACCCTGGTCCCGTTCGCCGGGTACGCGTTCAACAAGGCGCACTCCGCCGGCTACGGCCTCGTCGCGTACTGGACCGCCTTCCTCAAGGCGAACTACCCGGCCGAGTACATGGCGGGCCTGCTGCAGTCGGTGGGTGACAACAAGGACAAGATGGCGCTCTACCTCAACGAGTGCCGTCGCATGGGCATCACGGTGCTCCCGCCGGACGTCAACGACTCCGCCGCCAAGTTCACGGCGGTCGGCGGCGACATCCGCTTCGGCCTCACCGGTGTGCGCAACGTGGGTCGGAACGTCGTGGACGCGATCGTGCAGAGCCGCGAGGAGAAGGGCGCGTTCACGTCGTTCCAGGACTTCCTCGACAAGGTCCCTGCTCCTGTCTGCAACAAGCGCACCATCGAGTCCCTCATCAAGGCGGGCGCCTTCGACTCGCTCGGGCACACCCGGCGCTCGCTGCTGGTGGTGCACGAGCAGGCGGTGGACTCCGTCATCGGCGTGAAGCGCAAGGAGGCCGAGGGACAGTTCGACCTCTTCGCCGACTTCGGCGGCGCAGGGGACGACGAGGCGGGCATGGGCTTCTCGGTCGAGGTCCCCGACCTCCCGGACTGGGAGAAGAAGCAGAAGCTGCAGTTCGAGCGCGAGATGCTCGGCCTGTACGTGAGCGACCACCCGCTGTCCGGGCTGGAGCACGTGCTGCAGCGGGCCGCGGACACGTCGATCGCCTCGCTGATCGCTGACGAGCACCGCCCCGACAACTCGGTGGTGACGGTGGCCGGACTGCTCACCTCGGTGCAGCGCAAGATGAGCAAGAACGGCAACCCGTGGGCGGCCGTGACCGTGGAGGACCTGGAGGGCGCCGTCGAGGTCATGTTCTTCGGCGAGACCTACCTCGCGTACTCCACGATGCTCGCGGAGGACCAGGTGGTCGTGCTGCGCGGCAAGGTGCGCCGCCGGGACGAGTCGATGTCGCTGCAGGCCATGGAGGTGGCCCTGCCGGACGTCACCGTCGGCTCGGACTCGCCGCTGGCCGTCACCGTGCCGCACACCCGGGCCGTGGAGCCAGTGATGGTCCGGCTGCGCGAGGTGCTCGCGACCCATCCAGGGACCGCGGAGGTGCACGTCGCCGTGGCCGAGCCCGGCAAGAAGACGGTGGTGCGGGCCGCCGACAGCCTGCGTGTGGAGAAGTCGCCGGCGCTGTTCGGCGACCTCAAGGCGCTGCTCGGGCAGGGCTGCCTGTCGTGACCGACGCCCCGGGCGCGGCCCCGGTCGGAAGCGACCACTACGACGAGCGCGACCACGAGCGGTTCGCGCTCGTGCCCGCGGCCTACCTCTACTTTCGACGCGAGGGCCAGGTGCTGCTCCAGCTCCGGCAGGGCACCGGCTACCGCGACGGCTACTGGGCCTGCGCGGCCGCCGGCCACGTCGAGGAGGGCGAGTCGGTCGTCGACGCCGCCGTGCGCGAGGCCCGCGAGGAGCTCGGCGTGGTCGTGGCTCCCGAGGACGTCCGTCCACTGACCGTGCTGCACCGCGGCGAACCGGGCGGGCCGGCGATCGAGCAGCGCGTGGACTTCATGTTCGAGGTCACGCGGTGGACCGGCACACCCTCGATCCAGGAGCCGGACAAGGCCGCGGACCTGGCGTGGTTCCCGTTCGTCGCGCTGCCGGAACCACTCGTCCCGCACGAGGCGGCGGTGCTGCGGGCGGTCCACGACGCAGGTCGTCACGGCACCGAGATGCCGCGCGTCCTGCCGTTCGGCTTCTGACCCGTCACGAATGCCGCGGTGTGAGAACAACGTAGCGAGATAGAACCCTGGCGACGTATCGCCAGGGTTCTATCTCGCTACAGTTCTATCTCGGGAGGGTGGGGTGGATCAGCAGGTGCCGACCTTCTGCCACGGCCCCCACGGGGTACCCGGCACCTGGTTACGGGTCCACCACGACGCCTTCCAGAGGTGGCCGTTGTACGCCACCGTCTCGCCGCCGGTGTAGATCCACGAGTCGGTCCAGGCCTGGTAGGTCTGGCCGCTGCAGACGACGTCGGCACCGACCTCCGACCAGGCGCCCCACGGCGACCGGCCGGGCTCCTCGCCCCTGGTCCACCACTGGGCCACGTAGACGGCGCCGTCGTGCGAGACCTCGTCACCGGCGGTGTAGATCGCCGTGCGCTCCCACGACGGGACCTCGGGCTCGGACACACCGGTCACCTCGACGTCGGCCGAGGTCACGGCCGGCTCGTCGAACGGGTTAGTGGTGACGTGCTCGGCCGAGTTGGTGTACGTGCCGCTCGCGGCGTCGGGCGCCACGGTGACCTCGTACGACAGGGTCGCGGGCTCGACGTCGGGCGCGACGTAGTCGAGGCAGATCGAGCCGCCCTCGGTGAGGACCGACGACGGGTCGCCCGCGTTCACGACGGCCGTGCCGAGCGTGCCCGCGAGGTTCTCGATGCCGATGGTCGCGGTGTCCGGCAGGGCACCGAGGTCGCCGTACTCGAAGGTGATCTCGGGCCGGTTGTCCGCCACCGAGTTGTAGATCCAGGCCTGGAACGTACCCACGGAGTTCGAGAGGTCGGCGGGGTCGCCGCCGAACTCGAACGGGTCGTCCCACTGGACCACCGCGACCTGACCGCCGGATGTCGCCAGCCGGACGCCGCGGTCGTTCGCGAGCGACACCTCCAGGTCGGACCAGAGCGGTGCGATGACACCGTTCGGCCCGGCCGTCGCGGGGATCTCCTGCGGTTCCCACGGGCTTCCGGTGTAGCCGCCCGCGATGGTGACCAGGCCGTCCTCCGAGACCGTGAGGTTGGGCGACTGCGCGTCGTAGTGCGGGAACGGTCCGATGTTCGAGAACGCGTCCACGCGGACGGTGTCGCCGTCGATCGTGCTGAACCCGACGCCCGCCGAACCGAGGTCGAGGAACCCGGCCCACGCCGCACACTGCGGGTCGTCCGCGGGTGTGGACGCCGCGTAGCTGCCCAGGGCGCCCACCTGCGTGGGCATGTCCACCTCCCACGTGATGGTCTGGCCGTCGACGACGCCGTCACCGGTCACCGACGCCTCGTCGATGGTCAGTCCGTCCGGCACCGTGTCGGTGACCGTGTAGGTGAGGTCCTCCGGTGTCACGTTGGGCTGGACGGTGATGTCGTACCCGATGGTGTCGCCGATGCCGGCCGCGTCCACCGAGGCGGTCTTCGTGACGTCGTCGGCCACGCGGGCCAGCCGCACGGGGATCTCGCCGATGTCACCGGGGCTGTCCGGCGACGTACCCAGCACCGCGGTGCCGAAGTACAGGTCGCCCGCGGCGGCCTCGGGCAGATTCCAGTGCACGCGCACGTCGTACGGATCGCCCACCGGCACCTCGCCGTCAGGCCCGGCGACACCCGCGTTGCCGAGGTCCTCGGACGGGACGACGGCGGTCGCCAGGGTGTGCGCGTCCGGCTGGTCCGTGGTGCCCGCCCAGTTCTGGACCAGCACCCACCAGGTCCCGGCCTCCGGGTCGGGGATGTCACACACCTCGGCGGAACCGGACGACGTGGACGCGCACACCTCGGTCGCCGCGCTCGGGGTGTCCCCGGTGCCGACGAACAGGTCGAGGTCTGCCGCCTCGGCCGCGGTGATCTCCACGACGAGCCGCGCCGCGTCGTCGGGCACCTCCACCGAGGTGACCTCGACCTGGCTCAGGTCGTCGTACGGCGCGGTGTTGGTCGGGTCCTGGTCGAGCGAACCCTCGTGCAGGTCGGCCTTCACGAGGCCCTGCACCGCGCCGGTGAAGTCGCTGACCTCGATCGACTTCAGGCCGGTCACGGCCTGCGAGCCGGTGTCCCGGCGCGTGGTGATGTTGATCTCGGAGGGCAGGATGGCCCCGGCCGGGACGACGGCGACCGGCAGGGTGACCGCCGGGACGTCGGGGTTGCTCGGCGTGAGCGTGATGCGGCCGAACAACGTCTCACCCTCGGTCGAGTCGCCGACGTCCGCGGTGACGGAGATGCCGAGCTCGTCACCCGGCGACACGGTCGTCGTGGACAGCTCGACGTCCAGCGACAGGCCGTCGTCGGCCACCGCGGCGGCCGTCCAGGTGACGTCCGCCGGGGCGGAGGCCGGCGGGACCGCCGTGCGCTCCCACGAGCAGCTGCCCAGGCACTGGGTGTCGGCGAAGGACGGCAGGTTGAGCGACTTGGGGTCGCCGCCCGCCTCGGGGTCGGCGGCCAGGTAGTTCGCGGGGGTCTCGTCGAACAGCAGACCCGCCTGGGCGGCGGCGCCGATGTCCATGTGGCCGCTGCCCTGCTCGTACGGCGTGGCGGGCGAGCCGTCGAAGTCCTTGACGCTCGTGCGCGCCGTGGTCATGAGCGCCGACTGCTGCTGCGCCGGGGTCCAGGTGGGGCGGGCCTGCGTGAGCAGGGCACCCGCGCCGGCCACGTGCGGGCTGGACATCGACGTACCCGAGATGATGCCGTACTCGACGTGGTCGTAGGCGCCGCCGGCCACGCCGTGCGCGGCGAGGATGTCGACGCCGGGCGCGGTGATGGACGGCACGATCGTGTCGACGGCCCGGTTCGGGCCGCGCGAGGAGAAGCTCGACATGGTGTCGCCGAGTGCGTCGTCGATGGTGAAGTTCGTGCCGGAGATGGCGCCGGTGTGTCCGGAGCCCTCGGTGAGCCACGCCCGGAGCGTCTGGCCGTCGGCGTACGAGATGGCCAGGCCGGGCACGGCGAACGCGTCACCGAGCAGGGAACCGGCGTTGGCCGCGTCGTTCGTCAGCACAAAGCCGACGGCGCCCTGTGCCGCGACGTTCGACGACTTCTCCACACGGCCGTTGCCGCCGCGCGCGCAGACCACGATCTTGTCGGCGTAGTCGGCCTCGTGGCCCGTGGTCGTGGTGCACTGCGGGTCACCCACCGAGGCGGCGTCGACGATCGCGGTCGCGGGCAGCGCACCGGTGAGCGACTTGCCGGTCAGGTCGGGCAGGTCGCCCACACTGCTGGTCAGGTCCGTGAGGGCGTTCAGCGCGTGCCGGTTGTGCGTGGAGGCGCCGACCGACGTGATCCACGGGGCGTCGGCAGGGGAGCCCGTCGTCGCGAACCCGGGGCCGTCGTTACCGTTCGACGTCGCCACGAAGATGCCCGCGGCGCGTGCGTTGAGGAAGCCGATCGCGTCGAAGTCGTTCCACAGGTCCGACGGTGACGACGAGCCGATCGAATAGTTGATGACGTCGACGCCGTCCTCGATGGCCTGGTCGATCGACGCCACCAGGCCCGCGCTGGTGCAGCAGCCGCGGTAGCTGATGACGTTGGCGTGCGGTGCCACGCCCGAGATGTCGAACGGCGGCGGGTTGGTGCCCTCCGGCGCCTCCGGGGTCACGTCGTCGACGACGTTGCCGCCCGACGTCGAGGCGGTGTGCGAGCCGTGCCCGTCCTCGTCCAGGGCGCTGCGGTCGGCCGCGCTCAGGAACCCGTAGGCACCGATCAGCTTGCCGTTGCACGGGAAGTCCGGGTCGTACTGGTCGGTGTTCGCCGGGTCGCAGACGCCCAGGTAGTTGCCCGCGCCGAGCGGGTTGGTGTGCGTGTAGCCGTCGTCGCCGGTCTCGGCGAACGAGGGGCTGGAGGGGTGGATGCCGGTGTCGATGGTGCCGATCACGACACCCTCGCCCTTGTAGTCCTCCGGCAGGTCGAGCTCCTCGACGGCGTTCCACAGCGCGTCGGCGTTGCTCCAGACCGGACCGGCGTCGGTGTGCAGCTCGTGCTCCTTGTCGAGCGCGATGTGTGCCACGGCCGGATCCTTGGCCACCTGCGCGGCCTCGGCCGGCGTCAGCACGGCGGTGAGGCCGTTGACCGCGAACTGGTACGTGAACGGCACGTCGACGTCGTGGCCCACCGTGCGTTCCATGCGGGTGACGAAGTCGTCCTGCTCCGCCTCGAGGAACTCCGTGTACTCCCGGACGCGCGCGGTCGACGGGTCGAGCGTGCGTCCCGCGCGGGGCGCCGTGGCCGCCATGCCGGCCACGCCGCCGTCATAGGTGGGCACTGCCGCGTCGGCCAGCCGGATCAGGTAGGTGCGCTCCGCCTTGCCGCGGCCGAGCGCCAGCTTCGGGATGTCCGCCCGCCGGTCGACGCCGGGCTGCGGCGTGGTCTGCGCGGGCACGAGGTTCTCGGCCAGCAGGTCGCGGGGTTCCACCTTGTCCGCGGCCGGTGGGGTCTGCGGTACCGCGACGGCTGCGGGCGCTACTGCCGCCGCTAAGGCCGTGACGGCCGCTATGACGAGCAGGGGCGTTCTGGACCGGTGTGACATCTACGGCTCCCTCGGGTACGGCAGCGTTGGGACGAGCGTGCAGGTGCCCGCTATTCCTCGCTTATGCCCCGAGTCCGTGTCAATGCTTCTGCCCAGGATTCACCCAGGTAGAGATCAGGCGCTCCACCCCCTTCTTCGAGACCGCGGCTGATCCGCTTTGACGGCCGTCAAAGCGGATCAGCCGCGGTCTCGAAAGGAAGGAGGAGGCAGGAGGGGAGAAGCCGCGTCAGTGGAAGCGGCCCCGGACCGCCTCGCCGTGGGCCGGCAGGTCCTCGTCGTTGGCGAGGGCGACGATGCGGTCGGCGAGCTCGCCGAGGGCGTCGCGCGTGTACTCGATCTGCTGCACCGACTTGAGGAACGCGTGCACGCCCAGGCCGCTCGCGAAGTGCGCGGTACCGCCCGTGGGCAGCACGTGGTTCGACCCGGCCATGTAGTCGCCCAGCGACACCGGCGACCACGGGCCCACGAAGATCGCACCCGCGCTGTGCACGCGCGCCGCCACACCCGCGGCATCGGTCGTCTGGATCTCGAGGTGCTCCGCGCCGTAGGCGTTCACGACGGCCAGCCCTGCCTCGATGTCGTCCACCAGGACGATCGCGGACTGCGGCCCCTCCAGCGCGCGCGCCACCCGGGCGGAGTGCTTGGTGGCCGACGCGAGGTCCTGGACCCGGGCCTCCACCGCGGCCGCCAGCTCCACGGAGTCGGTGACGAGCACGGAGGCCGCCATCGGGTCGTGCTCGGCCTGGCTGATGAGGTCGAGGGCCACGTGCCCGGCGTCGGCGGTGCCGTCGGCGAGCACGGCGATCTCCGTGGGCCCGGCCTCGGCGTCGATGCCGACGACGCCCCGCACCAGGCGCTTGGCCGCCGCGACGTACACGTTGCCCGGACCGGTGATGACGTCGACCGGCTCGCACAGCGTCGCGCCGTCCTGCGGCAGGTTGCCCGCGGCGCCGTAGGCGAACATGGCCACCGCCTGGGCGCCGCCCACCGCGTAGACCTCGTCCACCCCGAGCAGGGCGCAGGCGGCGAGGATGGTCGGGTGCGGCAGGCCGCCGTTGTCCTTCTGCGGCGGGGACGCCACGGCCAGGCCGGCCACGCCCGCCTCCTGTGCGGCGACGACGTTCATGACCACCGACGACGGGTACACGGCGAGCCCGCCCGGTGCGTACAGACCGACCCGCTGCACGGGGATCCAGCGCTGCCGCACGACGGCGCCCGGCGCCAGCTCGGTCACGTGGTCCGCGGGCAGCTGCTCGGCGTGCACCCGGCGCACCCGGCGGATCGCCTCCTCCAGGCCCGCGCGTACCTGCGGTGTCAGGGAGTCGAGGGCACCGGTCAGTGCCCCGGCAGGCACACGGAGGTGCTCGGACTCCACCCCGTCCAGCCGCAGGCCGATCTCGCGCAGCGCGGCGGCGCCACCCTCTCGGACCTGGCGGATCAGCGGCTCCACCACATGGACCGCCTCGTCGACTCCCACCTCGGCACGGGGGAGGACGTCGAGGAGCGCGCGGCGGCTCAGGGCCTGGCCGCGGAGGTCGATGCGCTGGATCACCCGTCCAGTCTAGGGCGGCGGGCAGGGGACAATGCTGTGATGTCCACATCTGCATCCGTGCCCGAGGTTCCCATCCGTGACGACGTCATCCGCCTGGGCCAGTTCCTCAAGCTCGCCGACCTGGCCGAGGACGGCGCGCAGGCCCGCGACCTCATCGCCGACGGCGAGGTGCGCGTCAACGGTGAGGTCGAGACCCGACGGGGCAGGCAGCTGGTGCGCGGCGACGTGGTGAGTGTCGCGGTGCCGACGGGGGAGCTGTCGGCCAAGGTCGGCTGACGGGCCGTCCGGACGTGAGCCGTCAGGACGCCATGTAGGTGGAGGCCATGACCTTGTCGACGGTCACGCGCAGCACCACACGCTCCGGGTTCGGCTCGAGCTGGCGGTAGCGGCGTGCGTACCGCTCCACGGCGTCGGCGATCTCGTCCGCGTCCTCGCTGACGGCGATGGTGCCCTCCAGCGTGATCCAACGGCCGCCCGACACCTGGCAGAGCGCGGCTCGCGGGGCTCCGCCGTCAGGCAGGGGGACCGCGTGCCGGGCCTTGAACGACGTGCGGTTCGTCGTGATCCGCGCGAGCCCGGCGTCGGCGTCCCAGGTGAAGGCGACCGGGACCACGTGCGGCGTCCCGTCGGGGCGCAGGGTGGTCAGGGTGGCGAGGTGGCGTTCGGTGACGAAGACGAGCTGTTCAGGATTGAGTCGGATCACGTCGCGAGTCTAGGTGTGGGTTCCCCGTATTCCCCGGGGGACCGTATTTGGCTAGCGTCCTGACAAATACCTGTTGTCAGGTCCATGCTCGAAGGAGTGTTATGCGACGGCGTACATCGTTCCTGGCGGCCGGAGTCGCCGCCCTGCTCGTCTCCGGAATCGCGGTACCGGCGCTGGTCGACCGGGCCGGCCCGGTCGCCTGGGCCGCCGCCGCGGACTGTGCCGCGGCGACGTGGACCGAGGGGCGTACGTACGCCCCCGGTGACCACGTGACGCACCTCGGCCGTGGTTACACCGCCCTCGTGGGCCACACGGCCCACGTGGGCGCGGGCTGGACGCCCGGCACCACGCCCAGCCTCTGGACCGACGACGGCGCGTGCACCACCCAGCCCGACCCCGAACCCACGGACCCGACGCCCGACCCGGACCCGACGGACCCGACGGACCCGACGCCGGACCCCGAGCCCACGCCCACGGACTGCAGCCAGCGGCCCAAGCCGTCGGGCAAGGTGCTGCAGGGCTACTGGGAGAACTGGGACGGCGCGAGCAACGGCGTGCACCCCGGGATGGGCTGGATCCCCGTGACCGACGGTCGCATCACGCAGCACGGCTACAACGTGGCGACCCTGGCCTTCCCGGTGATCCGCTCGGACGGCACGGTGCTGTGGGAGGACGGCATGGACTCCGGCGTCCGCGTGCCCTCGCCCGAGGAGATGTGCGCCGCCAAGGAGAACGGCCTGACCATCCTGATGTCGATCGGCGGCGCGACCGCCGGTATCGACCTGTCGTCGCAGGCAGTGGCCGACCGGTTCGTCCAGACGATCGTGCCGATCCTACGCGAGTACAACTTCGACGGGATCGACATCGACATCGAGACCGGCCTGACGGGCAGCGGCTCGATCACGCAGCTCTCACCGTCGCAGGCCAACCTGATCCGGATCATCGACGGCGTGCTCGCGGGCATGCCCGCCGGGTTCGGCCTGACCATGGCGCCCGAGACGGCGTACGTGACCGGCGGCAGCGTCACCTACGGCTCGATCTGGGGCTCCTACCTGCCGATCATCAAGAAGTACGCCGACAACGGGCGGCTCTGGTGGCTCAACATGCAGTACTACAACGGCAGCATGTACGACTGCTCCGGCAACTCGTACGCGGCGGGCACGGTCGAGGGTTTCCGGGCGCAGACCGACTGCCTGAACGCCGGGCTCACCATCCAGGGCACCACCATCCGGGTGCCCTACGAGAAGCAGGTCCCCGGCCTCCCCGCGCAGCAGGGCGCCGGCGGCGGGTACATGGCACCGTCCCTGGTGTCGCAGGCGTACGGCTCGTACAACGGTGCCCTGAAGGGCCTGATGACCTGGTCCATCAACTGGGACGGGTCACGCGGCTGGACCTTCGGTGACAACGTGCGGTCGCTCCAGGGGCGCTGACCGCGGGCACGGCGGAGGCCGAGGGAGGGCTCATGCCCTCTCTCGGCCTCCTGCGCACCGGGCGGCCTCCGGGTGTCAGGAACCGATCGAGTTCAGTGCCGCGATCTCCTCGTCGGGCAGCTCGAGCCCGGCTGCCGCCACGTTCTCCCGCAGGTGCGCCACGGACGAGGTGCCCGGGATGAGCAGCACGTTCGGCGAGCGCTGGAGCAGCCAGGCCTGGGCGACGGCGGTCGGTGTGCTGCCGAGCCGGTGCGCCACGGCGTGCAGCTCCGCGGACTGCAGCGGCGAGAAGCCGCCGAGCGGGAAGTACGGCACGTAGGCGATGCCCTGCTCGGCCAGGGTGTCGATCAGCCCGTCGTCCGCGCGGTTGGCGATGTTGTAGAAGTTCTGCACGGTCAGGACGGGGGCGATCGACTGCGCCTCGGCGACCTGCTCGGCCAGGACGGTGCTGACCCCGAGGTGCCGGATCAGACCCTCGGCCTGCATCTCGGCCAGCGCGGTGAACGGACGGGCGAGCGAGCCCGGCTCCGGCCGGTCCACGCCCCCCACGCGCAGGTTCACGAGGTCGAGCCGGTCCAGGCCGAGGTGCTCGAGGTTCTGCTCGACCTGGCGGCGCAGGTCGCCGGGCTCACGGTTGAGCACCCAGGCGCCGTCGGCGTCCCGGTCCGCGCCCACCTTGGTGACGACGTGGAGTCCGGCCGGGTAGGGCTCCAGGGCCTCGCGGATGATCTCGTTGGTGACGTACGGGCCGTAGAAGTCGGCCGTGTCGATGTGGTTGACGCCCAGGGCGACGGCCTCGCGCAGCACGGCCACCGCCGCGTCGCGGTCGGCGGGCGGTCCGAAGACGTGGGGTCCGGCGAGCTGCATGGCGCCGTAGCCCACGCGGGTGAGGGTCAGGTCGTCGGCGAGCTGGTAGGTGCCGCCGGGGAGTGTCTGTGTGGTCATGGCTCCTACGGTCCGCCTCCGTGGCGGGCTCTGGCAGTACCCCGGCGATCCTGGTAGTACGGGGACCAGGCGGTGCCCGGCAGCACGGCCTACCGTGGTCGTATGGCCGAGAACCAGCTGGGTGAGTACCTGCGGGCACGTCGCGAGCTCGTGCGGCCCGAGGACGTCGGGCTGCCTGCTTCCGGCGTGCGCCGGGTGGCCGGGCTGCGCCGCGAGGAGGTGGCGCTGCTCGCGGGGATCAGCGCCGACTACTACCTGCGGCTCGAGCAGGGCCGGGACCGCAACCCGTCCGTGCAGGTGGTCGAGTCGATCGCCCGGGTGCTCCTCCTGGACGAGCCGGCGACCCGCCACCTGCTGCAGCTGGCGGTCCCGGTACCGCGCCGGCGCCGCCGGGTGCGGCGCGACGTGGTGCCCGCGGGGACGCTCCGGCTCCTGGACCGGGTGGGCGTACCGGCGTACGTCGAGGGACGCTACTTCGACGTGCTCGCGGCGAACGAGCTGGCCGCGGCCCTCTCGCCCAACCTGAGCAAGGGGCGCAACCGGCTCCGGGACCTGTTCCTCGACCCCGCGGAGCAGGCGATGCAGCAGGACTGGCCCGACCTGGCGCCGAAGATCGTGGCCCGGCTCCGCGAGGCGGTCGGCACGGACACCGACGACGAACGGGTGGAACGCCTGGTGGGTGAGCTCTCGCTGGCCTCGGACCGGTTCCGCACCCTGTGGGCCCGCCACGACGTGAACCTCGGTACCCCGCACGTGACCCACCTGCTGCACCCGCAGGTCGGGGAGCTCGAGCTCGACATGGAGAAGCTGTCCGTGGTGGGCACCGACCGGCAGATGCTGGTGCTGCTGCACGCGGATGCCGCCTCGCCCACGGGGGAGCGGCTCGCGCTGCTCGCGTCGCTGGCCGCGTCGGAGCGGACGCCGGGATCGGCCACGTCGCCGACGGCGGGGCCGATCCCGGACCGGGGGGCGAGGGCCGCGCAGGCCCGCGAGAAGTCGTGACGGCGGGGGCAGTCTGTGGATAACGCACTCGCGGTGTGGGTGGCTGCTCCTAGGATCGATGCGTGACCAAGGACCCCTTCGCAGACCTGCCCTTCAACGTGGAGGAGCCGCCCGACGACGCCGCGTTCCTGATCGAGGTCGGCGATCCGGCGCTCCCGCCGTCCGCGCGCAACTCGCCCGAGGCGCAAGCGGCCAAGCTGCGGATGCTGCGCGGCCTGATGGACGAGAACACGGCGGCCGCAGCCGCCGAGGCCGCTGCCGTGCCCCCGAGGCCTGCGACGCCCTCGGCCGCAGAGGTCCCCGAGGAGGCTGAGCCGGCCGCTCCGGTGGAGCCGGAGCAGCCCGAGCAGGTGGTCCAGGAGGACGCGCCGGCGCCGGTCCCGGTGGCCGCGGCTCCCGGGACCGCCCTGCGGGAGGAGGCCGAGGCCGCCCTGCGCCAGCTCGTCGGGCGGGACGACGCGCGGCTGCGGGACGACCAGTGGACGGCCATCGAGGCGCTGGCCGCCTTCCGGCGCCGGGCGCTCGTGGTGCAGCGCACCGGCTGGGGCAAGTCGGCGGTGTACTTCGTGGCCACCCGGCTGCTGCGCGCCCGCGGCGCCGGGCCCACGGTGATCGTGTCGCCGCTGCTGGCGCTCATGCGTGACCAGATCGCGGCGGCCTCGCGTGCGGGAATCCGGGCGGTGACCATCAACTCGGCCAACATGACCGAGTGGGACGAGGTGCACGCGTCGATCGCGCGCGGCGAGGTCGACGTGCTGCTGTGCTCGCCGGAGCGGCTGAACAACCCCGGCTTCCGGGACGAGGTGCTGCCCCGACTGGCGGCCGACGCAGGGCTCGTGGTCATCGACGAGGCACACTGCATCTCGGACTGGGGCCACGACTTCCGGCCGGACTACCGGCGGATCCGCACGCTGCTGGTCGACCTGCCCGCGGGCATCCCGGTGCTCGCGACGACGGCCACGGCCAACGAGCGGGTCACGCAGGACGTTGCCGAGCAGCTCGCGGTGCGCGCCGACGGTACGGACGGTGAGGACGTGCTGGTCCTGCGCGGTGGGCTCGACCGCGAGTCGCTCCACCTGGCCGTGCTCGAGCTCGGTGACCAGCCGACCCGTGTCGCCTGGCTGGCGGAGGCGCTCCAGGACGTCGAGGGCTCGGGCATCGTCTACTGCCTCACCGTCTCGGCGGCCGAGCAGGTCGCCGAGCAGCTGCGGGGCTACGGGCTCGGCGTGGCCGCGTACACCGGCCGGACCGAGCCGGCGCAGCGCGAGCAGCTCGAGGCGGACCTCAAGAACAACGAGGTCAAGGCGCTGGTGGCCACGTCGGCGCTCGGTATGGGGTTCGACAAGCCCGACCTGGCGTTCGTGGTGCACCTCGGTGCGCCGTCCTCGCCCATCGCCTACTACCAGCAGGTCGGCCGCGCAGGCCGCGGTGTCGACCAGGCCCTCGTGGTGCTCCTCCCGGGTGCGGAGGACAAGGCGATCTGGGACTGGTTCGGCGAACAGGCGTTCCCTGCGGAGGGTCAGGTCCGGGCGACGCTCGACGCCCTGCGCGACGGTGGCACGCTGTCCACGGCCGCGCTGGAGACACAGGTGGACCTGCGCCGGTCCCGGCTGGAGACCATGCTCAAGGTGCTCGACGTCGACGGTGCGGTCCACCGCGTGCGCGGCGGCTGGGAGTCCACCGGCCAGGAATGGTCGTACGACGCCGACCGGTACGCCCGGGTCGCGGCCACCCGGGCCGCCGAGCAGCAGGCGATGGTCGACTACGTGGCCACCCAGGACTGCCGCATGGCGTACCTGCGCCGACAGCTCGACGACCCGGATCTCACGCCGGGCTGGCGCTGCGGCCGGTGTGACCGGTGCGGTGCCGTGGACCTGCCCGAGGCGCCCGACGCCGAAGCGGTCGCCGCGGCCCGTGCCGAGATGGACCGGCCTGGCGTCGAGGTGGAGCCCCGCAAGATGTGGCCGACCGGCCTGGCCTCCATCGGCCTGGACCTCAAGGGCAAGATCCCGGCTGCCGAGCTGGCCGAACCGGGGCGAGCCGTCGCCCGGCTCGACGGCCTCGGCTGGTCCGGGCCACTGCGTGACCTCTTCGCGCCCACCGCGAAGGACGGGGAGCTCCCGGTGCCCCTGCGCCGGGCAGCGGCCCGGGTGCTGGACGAGTGGTCCGCGCTGCGCCCGGCCACCGAGGCAGGCGCCGAACCCGTGGCGGGCGACGACACCGTCGCTGCGGGGCCCGGGGGCGGTGCGGAGCCCGGACCGCTCGTGATCGAGGCCGTCGTGGCGGTCCGCTCGATCACCCGGCCGCAGATGTCGTACCACCTGGCCACCGGGCTGGCGAAGTACCTGGGGGTGCCGATGATCGGCGCCGTCGGGCCGGCCGCCGGGCAGGAGGAACCGGGGCGGCACGACGTGAACTCCGCGATGCGGCTCGCCGGTGTGGCCCGGCGCCTGCAGCTGCAGCTCGGCGAGGGCGCACTGCGGGGCCTGCCGGGTCGCACGGTGCTGCTGGTGGACGACTACACGGACTCGGGCTGGACGCTGACGGTCGCCGCGCGCCTGCTGCGCCAGGCAGGAGCAGCCGCCGTCCACCCGTTCGTGCTGGGTGTCCGGTGACAAGGCCCACTCGCCCGATGGGCGGACTCGCGCCGGTTCGACGCCGCGTGCTTCGTAGACTGGACCGGTGATGACCCACGCCGTCGACCAGCACAGCACGGGGGACGGCTCGGCTGCGCCCGCGGTGCGGCTCCCGCTGCGTCCCGAGCTCGCGAACGAGGAACCGTACGGCGCGCCGCAGCTCGACGTCCCGGTGCTGCTGAACGTCAACGAGAACCCGTACCCGCCCGGCGAGGAGGTGGTCGCCACCATCGCGGACGAGGTGGCGCGCGCCGCCCGCGGGATGAACCGCTACCCGGACCGCGACGCCACGGCGCTGCGGCAGGACCTGGCCGACTATCTCCAGCTGGAGACCGGCGTGAGCCTGGACGACTGCGAGGTCTGGGCCGCCAACGGGTCCAACGAGGTCATGCTGCACGTGCTGCAGGCGTTCGGCGGCCCCGGCCGCACCGCCCTGTCGTTCGCGCCCACGTACTCCATGTACCCGGAGTACGCCCGGGACACGCACACGGGCTGGGTGGTCGGCCGCCGGGAGGACGACTTCACGCTCGACCCGGTCCACGCCGCCGAGACGATCCGCGAGGTCGCCCCCTCGGTGATCCTGCTCGCGAGCCCGAACAACCCGACCGGCACCGCGCTGCCGACCGCCACCGTCGAGGCCGTCTGCGAGGCGGCGCTCACGGTCGACATCGACGGTGCCCACCCCGTCGTCGTCGTGGACGAGGCGTACGCGGAGTTCCGCCGCCCGGGGACGCCGTCGGCCATCACGCTGCTGGCGCAGTACCCGAACCTGGCCGTCACGCGCACCATGTCCAAGGCGTTCGCCGCGGCCGGTGCCCGGCTCGGCTACCTGGTCGCGTCCGGCGACTTCGTGGACGCGCTGCGGATCGTGCGCCTGCCCTACCACCTGAGCGCCATCACGCAGGCCGCGGCCGGCGCCGCGCTGCGCCACCGCGAGTCGCTCATGGCGCAGGTGGCCACGCTGCGCGCCGAGCGTGACGCCACGGTCGCCTGGCTGCGCGAGCAGCGGCACCCCGACGGGCGCCTCTTCGACGTCGCGGACACCGACGCGAACTTCGTGCTGTTCGGCCGGTTCGGCGACCGGCACGCCGTGTGGCAGGGTCTGCTGGACCGGGGCGTCCTGATCCGCGAGACCGGGCCCGACGGCTGGCTGCGGGTGTCGATCGGCACGGCCGCCGAGATGGCCGCGTTCCGCGCGGCACTCACCGAGGTCGTGCAGGAGCAGGGAGCCGCGCAGGAGCAGGGAGAGGAACAGCCATGAGCAGGACAGCACGCGTGGAGCGCGCCACCTCCGAGTCCAAGGTGCTGGTCGAGCTGGACCTCGACGGCACCGGGCGCACCGACATCAGCACGAGCGTGCCGTTCTACGACCACATGCTCACCGCGCTCGGCAAGCACTCGCTGATCGACCTCACCGTCCAGGCGACCGGCGACACGCACATCGACGCCCACCACACGGTCGAGGACGTGGCCATCAGCCTCGGCGAGGCGCTGCGCCAGGCGCTCGGCGACAAGGCAGGCATCTCCCGGTTCGGCGATGCCCTGGTGCCGCTCGACGAGGCGCTCGCCCAGGCCGTCGTGGACGTGTCCGGCCGGCCCTACCTGGTGCACGAGGGTGAGCCCGCGGGCCAGGAGTACCACCTCATCGGCGGCCACTTCACCGGTTCGCTGACCCGGCACGTGCTGGAGTCGATCGCCCACCACGCGGGCATCTGCCTGCACGTGCGGGTGCTCGCGGGGCGCGACCCCCATCACATCGTCGAAGCACAGTTCAAGGCGCTGGCGCGTGCGCTGCGCGCCGCCGTCGCCGTCGACCCGCGGGTCGACGGCATCCCGTCCACGAAGGGTGCGCTCTAGCAGCCATGTCCGACAGCCCCAGGCCCGAGAACGACGGGTCCAGCAGCAGCACGCCGGCGGGCGACGACCTGCCCGAATTCGATCTCGACGGAATCGAGATCCCGGACGACCTGTCCTCCCTGACCGGCACCGGCGAGCCCGAGTTCGCCGCGCTCATCACCCAGATCGCGGGGGCGGAGCCGCTTGCGGCCGCCAGCTCCCTGGCCCAGCTCGACCTCGACGCGGTCCCCACGCCGGTCGGTGCCGTCGGAGTCCTCAAGGACCTGTCCGGTGACGCGCCCGAGCAGGCGGCGGCCGCCATCTCCCAGCTCGTGCGGGGGGTGCCGCTCGTGCTGGTGACCCGCACCGCCGAGCAGATGACCGCCGTCCGGTTCGCCGACGGCATCCGTGGCGACGACCTCGCCCCCGGCCTGGTGCTGGGCGGCGCACCCGAGAACGTGGTCGACCTGCTGACGGGCGCCACCAGCGTGGCCGACCTGGACGGGGTGGTCGCCTCGACCTCGATCAGCAAGTTCAAGGCGGTCCGGATGCTGACGTCCGCCGCTCGCAAGGCCCGTAAGAGCATGGGCAAGGGCGGCGCGGACGCCGACAGCACGGACGGGGCGTGAGCATGGGCGCGCGCGTCGTCGTGCTCGACTACGGCTTCGGCAACGTCCGGTCCGCCGTCCGCTCCCTCGAACGGGTGGGGGCCGACGTCACGCTGACCGCCGACCGGGCCACCGCGCAGGACGCCGACGGCCTCGTGGTGCCCGGCGTCGGCGCGTTCGCGGCGTGCATGGCAGGCCTCACGGCCGTCCGCGGCCACGAGGTGGTGGGCCGCCGGCTGGCCGGCAACCGGCCGGTGCTCGGCATCTGCGTGGGCATGCAGGTCATGTTCGAGGCCGGTGTGGAGCACGGCGAGCGCGCCGACGGCATCGGCGAGTGGCCCGGCGTCGTCGAGCGGCTGCAGGCCGACGTGGTGCCGCACATGGGCTGGTCGCCGGTCGAGGTGCCCGAGGGGTCGACCCTCTTCGACGGCATCGCCGACGAACGCTTCTACTTCGTGCACTCGTACGCCGCCCAGACGTTCACCAAGGGCCACGACGAGAATGCGGTCTCGGTCTTCTCGCCGCCCAGGGTCACCTGGGCCGACCACGGCGGCCGCTTCGTCGCGGCCGTCGAGGACGGCCCCCTGGCCGCCACCCAGTTCCACCCCGAGAAGTCGGGGGACGCCGGAGCCCAGCTCCTGGAGAACTGGGTGCGCACCCTCAGCTAGCCGCAGCTTCCGTCGGTCGAGCGTGTCGAGACCGGCCTCGACACGCTCGACCGACGGCGCAGCACCCACCCTGGACAGATCGAAACTTGGAGAGACATGACCGAACGCCTCGTGCTCCTGCCCGCCGTCGACGTCGCCGACGGCCAGGCCGTCCGCCTCGTCCAGGGCGAGGCCGGCTCGGAGACCTCGTACGGCGACCCGCTGACGGCGGCCCTGGACTGGCAGAGCGGTGGCGCCGAGTGGGTCCACCTCGTGGACCTGGACGCGGCCTTCGGGCGTGGTTCCAACGCCGAGCTGCTCGCCCGCGTGGTCGGTGAGCTCGACGTGCAGGTCGAGCTGTCGGGCGGCATCCGGGACGACGAGTCCCTGGAGCGCGCGCTGGCGACGGGTGCCCGGCGCGTCAACCTGGGTACCGCCGCACTCGAGGACCCGGTCTGGACGGCCAAGGTCATCGCCGAGCACGGCGACCGCGTCGCCGTGGGTCTCGACGTGCGCGGCACCACGCTCGCCGCCCGCGGCTGGACCCAGGATGGCGGGGACCTCTGGGAGGTGCTCGGGCGCCTCGACGAGGCGGGCTGTGCCCGCTACGTCGTCACCGACGTGACCAAGGACGGCACGCTGCGCGGCCCCAACCTTGACCTGCTGTCCGACGTCGCCGCACGCACCTCCGCGTACGTCGTCGCCTCCGGGGGTATCTCCTCGCTCGACGACCTGGCCGCCCTGCGTGCGCTGGGTACCATCGAGGGCGCCGTGGTCGGTAAGGCGCTCTACGCGGGCGCGTTCACGCTGCCCCAGGCGCTCGACGTCGCCGGCCGCCCGGGCGGGTCCGTCGGCGAGGCCGGCCAGTGAAGTCGATCCAGCCGTCGAGCCAGTTCGCCGGTGACGACGGCTCGGCCGACGCCGAGCTGACGGAGCTGCTGTCCGGGTACACGACCGGGACCACCCCGCTGCGTGACGTGGTCGCGCGGCTGGCCGAGACACGGGTGCTGGTTCCGGTCCTGGCAGAGCTCGGGGTCGCCGAGCAGAACCCGGAAGGGCTGACCGTCGACAAGGAGGCGTCGTCCGGGGTCGTGGCGCTCGAGGCCCCGGACGGCCGCCGGGCGCTGCCCGTCTTCACGTCCGTCGCGACCATGCAGGCCTGGCGTGCCGACGCGCGGCCGGTGCCCGTCGAGGCGTCGCGTGCCGCGCTGTCGGCGGTGAACGAGAACTGGGCCCTGATCGTCGTGGACCCCGCAGGCCCGGCGACGGCGCTCGTGCCGCGGCCCGCCGTCTGGGCGCTGGCGCAGGGGCAGGAGTGGCGGCCGGCGCTGGTACCGCACGAGGACGGCATCGTCGTGGACCCCGAGGTCGCGGCGGAGGTGACTGTCGCCGCGGCACCCGTGCAGCACGTGGTGCGGGCGCACGCCGAGCCGGGCCGCAAGGCCGAGGTGGCCGTGGTGCTCGGCCTGAACCCGGGCCTGGACCGGGCAGGGCTCGACGCGGTGCTGTCGCAGGTCAACGCACGACTCGCGGCGTCCGACGTGATCTCGTCGCGCGTGGACTCGCTGGAGCTGCGGATCGGCGCGGCGCGCTGACCGTCCGACCGGCGGGCCCGTCCCCGGTAGCCCCGTCCCCGGTAGCCCCGCTCAGCAGCCCTTCGCCGGAGTGAACGCCGTGTCGTCGGCCAGCATCTCCTGCAGCGTGGACAGGGGCACCAGCAGGCTGTTGTCATCGGCCGTCTTGGCGTAGACCACACCGATCACGTGGCCTCTGGCGTCCAGGGCAGCCGAGCCGGACGAGCCGGGCTCGACGGGGGCGTCCGTGAGCAGCACCTCGCCGAGGTTCGCGTTCAGAGGGTCGCGCGTGCTGCCCATGACCTCGCCCTCGGTCACGGTCAGCTCCCCGCCGGCGGGGTAGCCCACCACGGTGACGGGGTCGCCGGGCCCCGGGTCGGCGTCAGCCAGCTGCGGGTGGGACGGCAGCGGGTCGGTCGTGCGCACCACGGCGAGGTCCGCGAGCCCTGCCGTGGACGTGGCGCCCACGGTGATGTCGTGCCCGTCGTACGTGCTGACCTCGAGCTCCTTCGAGTCCGCCACGACATGCTTGTTCGTGATCAGCGTGTGCTCGTCGACGGCGAAGCCCGAGCCCGTCGACAGCTCCTCGCAGCCCACGTTGCGGATGCGGACCGCCATGCGCTCCACCGCGTCGAACCCGTCGGGGCTCAGGGCGTCGCCGCCCGCCGCGGGGGAGAGATCCGCCGCCGCGGAGGGCACGATGTCGCTCGGCACCGGATCCGGCAGGGGCGGCAGCACGCCGCAGCCGCCCAGCGACCCGACCAGCAGCACCCCGACGGCGAGGGCCCGGCCCCTGCGGGCCGACGGCCTCACGGCTGCAGCTCCCGCTGCAGGGCCTGGTTCGCCTGCTCGGCGTCATCGCACAGCGCGTTCACCTGGCGCTCGTAGCGGCGCAGGTCGGCGGCCTGGTACTGATGGGCGTCCTTGAGGTAGCCCACCAGCTGCTCCTGACCGGACACGCACTGCCCGAGCGCGGACGCCACGGCCGCCGCGGCCGTGCTGACCTGGGTCTGGTAGTCCAGGATCTGCTGCGACGCGACGTTCTCGTCGCCCAGCTGGGCCTTCTCGTTGGCCAGGTCCGTGATGCGCGCCGTCGCCGTCGACAGCTGGTCGCGCGCGGCCTCCAGCTCCGAGCTGGCGCCGTCGAGCTGCATCCGCAGCGAGGCCACCTCGTCCGCGTACTCGTGCGCCTTCTCCTCCCACTGGGCGGAGGTGCTCTGCCAGCGCAGCGTGGTCACCCACAGGTAGGCGCCCACGGCGATCGTGGCGACCAGCAGGATCGCGAGCCACCGCGAGCCGCGCCGCGGCCCCGGGACGGGCGCCGGCCCGGGTGCCACCACGACGGGAGCCTCGGTCATCAGACGACGGAGCCCGTGTACTTCTCGCCCGGCCCCTCGCCCGGCGCGTCAGGGAGCACCGAGGCCTCCCGGAACGCGAGCTGGAGGCTGCGCAGGCCGTCCCGCAGCGAGCGGGCGTGCTGGTTGCCGATGTCGGGGGCACTTGCGACGACCAGCGCGGCCAGCGCGGTGATCAGCTTGCGGGCCTCGTCGAGGTCCTTGAGCTCCTCGGCGTCGTCACCCTCGGCCAGGCCGCACTTCACGGCCGCGGCACTCATCAGGTGCACGGCGGCGGTGGTGATGACCTCGACGGCAGCAACCTCGGCGATATCGCGTGTTGCCTGGTCAGCGCCTACCGGAGCGTCGAAGCCGGTGGCGTTCTCATCGGTGGTGCTCATGTGGACATCCTTTCATCCCGTCAGGGGTGCGGACGCCCACCGAGCCCGGGGGCCGGACTGGGTTAGCCTGCGTGCGTTCAACGGTGACACAGGGGAGGCCCTTCGATGCATGACGACATCACACTGACCACCGGACGCGCGCAGCGCGTGCTGACGGAGCGCATCTGGCCGGCGGTCCACGGGACGTCCGTACCGCTCGACGTCGAGTGGCACGTCCTGCCGGGGGAGCCGGTGCCCCCTGCCGAGGGCCTGGCCCTCGCGATGGAGCCCTACGAGGTGGGCACGCCGTGGGGCGCCGCCTGGGGCACCACCTGGTTCCGGCTGACGGGCACGGTGCCCGCCGGCTGGGCAGGCCGGGCCGTCGAGGCGGTCGTGGACCTCGGCTTCGACACCAATATGCCCGGCTTCCAGTGCGAGGCGCTGGTCTACCGGCCCGACGGCACCACCGTGAAGTCGATCAACCCCCGCAACCAGTACGTCCCGGTGGCCGACGCCGCCGCCGGTGGCGAACAGGTCGAGCTGCTCCTGGAGGCGGCGTCCAACCCCGTGCTCCTCGGGCACGACATGTTCCGGCAGACGCAGGAGGGCGACACCATGACGTCGTCGCCACGCCCCCTGTACACGACCCGCCGCATGGACCTCGCGATCTTCGAGGCCGAGGTGCACGACCTCGCGCTCGACGTCGAGGTGCTGCTCGAGCTGCAGGCCGAGCTGCCCACCGGACCGCGCCGCATGCGCATCCTCCAGGCGCTCGACGACGCTCTCGACGTGCTCGACCTCCAGCGCATCCCCGAGACCGCCGCGGCGGCCCGCGCGGCGCTCGCTGACGTGCTCGCCAGCCCGGCGGAGCCGAGCGCCCACGAGATCTCGGCCGTCGGGCACGCGCACATCGACTCCGCCTGGCTGTGGCCGGTGCGGGAGACGATCCGCAAGGTCGCGCGCACGACCTCGTCCATGGCGGACCTCATCGACCGTACCGACGACTTCGTCTACGGCATGTCGTCGGCGCAGCAGTACGCGTGGGTCAAGGAGCACCGCCCCGAGGTCTGGGAGCGCATCAAGGAGTCGGTGGCCAAGGGCCGGTTCCTGCCGCTGGGCGGCATGTGGGTCGAGTCCGACACCGTGATGCCGTCGGGCGAGGCGCTCGCGCGCCAGTTCTCCCAGGGACAGCGGTTCTTCGAGCGCGAGTTCGGGCTGCGCACGCACGGCGTGTGGCTGCCGGACTCGTTCGGCTACTCGCCGGCCCTGCCGCAGCTCGTGCGTCGCGCCGGCTTCGACTGGTTCTTCACGCAGAAGATCTCGTGGAACCAGGTCAACAAGTTCCCCCACCACACGTTCTGGTGGGAGGGCATCGACGGCTCGCGGGTGCTGACCCACTTCCCGCCCATGGACACGTACAACTCGCAGCTGTCGGGCGAGGAGGTCGCGCGCGCCACGCGCCAGTTCCGTGAGTCGCGGCACGCCACGGGCTCGATCGCACCGGTCGGCTGGGGCGACGGCGGCGGCGGCACCACCCGCGAGATGACCGGCAAGGCCGAGCGGCTGGCCGACCTCGAGGGCAGCGCGAAGGTGCGCTGGGAGCACCCGGACGCCTTCTTCGAGCGCGCTCGCCAGGAGCTGACCGCGCACGCGACGAGTGACAGCGCTGTCTGGGTGGGCGAGCTCTACCTGGAGCTGCACCGGGCCACGCTCACGTCACAGCACAAGACCAAGCAGGGCAACCGCCGCAACGAGCAGCTGCTTGTCGAGGCCGAGGCGTGGGCCGCGACGGCGTCGGCCCGTACGGGGGTGGACTACCCGTACGACGAGCTCGACGCGCTGTGGCAGCAGGTGCTGCTGCTGCAGTTCCACGACATCCTGCCGGGCACGTCCGTCGCGTGGGTGCACCGGGAGGCGATGGCGCAGCACGCGGCGATCACCGAGGGTGCGCAGGAGATCATCAGCCGCTCCCTGCGGGCCCTGGTCGGCGAGGGCGACACGGTGCTCCGGGCCAACCCCGCGGTGTTCGCGCAGGCGGGTGTACCCGCCCTGGGCGTCGCACCCGCGGAGGCACCGACGTCGGCGCCGAGCACCCTGACCGAGACGGACGACGGCGGGTACGTCCTGGCCAACGAGCTAGTGCGCGTCACGCTGAACGCGGCCGGCCACGTCACGTCCGCGGTCGACCTGGCGGACGGCCGCGAGGCCGTCGCGCCGGGCCGGGAGGCGAACGTGCTGCAGCTGCACCAGGACTTCCCGAACAAGTGGGACGCCTGGGACGTGGACCGCTTCTACCGCAACTCGGTGACGGACCTGCGCGACGTCGAGAAGGTGACCGCGGTCGTGGACGGCGGCGTCGCCACGGTGACGGTGGGGCGGCGGTTCTCCTCGTCGAGCCTGGAGCAGGTGATCACGCTCGCGCCGGGCAGCCGGACCCTGGAGGTCGCCCTGCGCACCGACTGGCACGAGGCCGAGAAGTTCCTCAAGGTGGCCTTCCCGCTCGACGTGCGTGCCGAGCACGTGGCGGCCGAGACGCAGTTCGGCTTCCACAAGCGGGTCACGCACACCAACACCAGCTGGGAGGCCGCGAAGTTCGAGACCTCCATGCACCGGTGGGTGCTGGCCGAGGAGCCAGGCTTCGGCGTCGGCCTGGTCAACGACTCGATCTACGGGTACGACGTGACCCGCGAGGTGTCCGACGACGGCGTGGCACCGGCGCCGGGCGTCCCCGCCGTCACGACCACCGTGCGCCTGTCGTTGCTGCGGGCCCCGCGGTTCCCCGACCCGCAGACCGACCAGGGCATCCAGACGCACCGCTACGGGCTGGTGGTGGGCGTCGACGCCGCGGCGGCCACCCAGGCAGGGGCCACGTTCGGCGCCCGCCCGCGGGAGCTGCGCGGTGGGTCCGCCGTCGCCCCGCTGGTCGGGGTGACGGGCGGTGTGACGCTCTCCGCGGTCAAGCTCGCCGACGACCGTTCCGGCGATCTCGTGGTGCGCGTCTACGAGGCGCTCGGACGTCGCGCGGCGGGCACGGTCACGGTGGCGGCGCCGGTGGCGGGCGCCCGGGTCGTGAGCCTCATCGAGGACGACGTCGAGTCCGGCGCCCTGGACGTGTCGGCGGACGGCGCCGTCGCGGTCGAGCTCAGCCCGTTCGAGGTGCGCACGCTCCGCTTCGCGCTCTCGTAACGCTCCCCGGACGTGTCAGACACCGGGGTCACTCGAGTGCTCTGGGTGTCTGACACGTCGCGGTGGGGCCAGACGGTCTTGACAGCAGGAGGTGCGCGCGGCGACGCTAGCGTCGCTAAAGCGCTTTAGTAGGCGTCGAGGCACCAAGCACACGACATGTCCCCAGGACGCGACGAAGCACCTGCTGGAAGGAACTGTCATGAAGATCAGGAGGATCGGGGCCGCGGGAGCCGCCCTGACCGTGCTGGCCGCGCTCGGCGGCTGTGCCCTCAACGGCGCGGGCGGCGGCACGGACACCGATACCGGGGCGGACGCCTCGGGGGAGGTGACCGGCGAGGTCACGCTCCAGACCTGGGCGCTCAAGCCCAACTTCACCGCGTACGTCGAGGGTGTCGTCGACGACTTCGAGAAGGAGTACCCGGGTACCACCGTCACCTGGCTCGACCAGCCGGGTGACGGTTACTCGGAGAAGGTGCTGTCGCAGGCGGCGGCCGGCGAGCTGCCCGACGTGACCAACCTGCCGCCCGACTTCGCGCTCTCGCTGGCGCGCGAGGACCTGCTGACCGACGTCGCGGGCATGGACGAGACGCTGACGGACACCTACGTGCCGGGTGCGCTGGACGCGTACCGGTACCGGGGCATCGAGGGCACGTACGGGTTCCCCTGGTACCTCACCACCGACCTGAACTACTGGAACACGGAGAAGTTCGAGGCGGCGGGCCTGGACCCGGCCGCTCCCCCCACGAACCTCGACGAGCTGGTGGCACAGGCGCGCGTGATGATGGACGAGACCGGCGAGTACCTGATGAGCCGCAAGCCCGGCCTGGGCGACTTCGCGGCGGAGGGTCTGCCCGTGCTGTCGGACGACGGCACCGAGTTCACGTTCAACACCCCCGAGGCCGCGGCGCTGCTCGACGTCTACCGCGACGCCTACGCGGACGGCCTGCTGCCCGACGACGTGCTCACCGACGCCTACCTCGGCAACAGCCAGCTCTTCACCGAGGGCAAGGTGGCCTGGTCCACGGGCGGCGGCAACTTCATCAACACCGTGCTGGAGAACAACCCCTCGCTGGAGGGCCGGATCGCGGCGTCGCCGTACATGGGTGCCACACCCCTGTACGTGCAGGGCCTGTCGGTCTCCAGCCAGTCGCGGAACCCGGCGACGGCCGTCGCGCTCGCACGGTTCATCACCAACGCCACCAACCAGGAGGCGTTCGCGGCCGAGGTGCCGGGCGTCTTCCCCTCCACCACCGCCTCGCAGGTGGACCCGGAGCTCGCCGGGAGCGACGGCACCCCGCAGGGTGACGCCAAGCAGATCGCCTTCAGCAGGCTGACCACGGCGCAGGTGCTGCAGCCGGTCGAGGTCGACGAGGCGATGACCACCATCATCAACCAGCAGTTCGCGGCCGCGATCGCGGGGGACAAGACCTCCCGCGAGGCCCTGGACGCGGCGGTCGAAGAATGCAACAAGCTGCTCGCCGACCAGTGACGAGGGCGCGCGGGGTCCCGACCCGTCCGGCCCCGCGCGTCGGGCGGCCCACCGGTCCGGCCCTCGCCCACACCGTCCGGACGCACGCGTGGTTCACGCCGTGGCTGCTCGTGGCGCCCGCGGTGCTGTTCCTCCTCGCGTTCAACCTGTGGCCGACGGCGAACGCCGTCTTCCTGGCGTTCACCAACGTGCGGGTGCTCTCCGGCGGTGAGCTCGTCGGGTTCGCCAACTTCGAGCGCATGCTCAGCGACGCCCAGCTCGCCACGGCGCTGGTGAACTCGATCGTCTACATGCTCGTGTGCGTGCCGTTCCTGCTGTTCGTGCCCCTGGGGCTGGCCGTGCTCGTCGAGAAGAAGCTGCCGGGCATCGCGTTCTTCCGCACCGCGTTCTACACGCCGGTGGTGGCCTCCGCGGTGGTCGTGGCCCTCATCTGGGGGTGGCTGCTCGACGACCGCGGCATCGTGAACTCGATGGCGCTGAACCTGGGGTTCGTCACGGAGGCGATCCCGTTCCTGACCGACCGGTGGCTGGTGCTGTTCAGCGCCATCAGCCTGACCATCTGGAAAGGGCTGGGCTACTACATGGTGATCTACCTGTCGGCCCTCGGCGGTGTGCCGCGCGAGCTGCACGAGGCCGCCGCCGTCGACGGTGCGGGTGCGCTGCGCCGGTTCCGCTCCATCACCGTGCCAGGCGTGCGCAACACCATGCTCCTGGTGTCCGTGATGATCACGGTGTCCGCGCTGCGGGTGTTCGCGGAGCTCTACATCCTGACCGACGGCACGGGCGGCGTCGGCGGCGCCGACGTCTCGGTGGTCATGCTCATCCAGATGTACGCACGCGGGTTCAGCGGCAACCTGGGGTACGCCTCGGCGCTCTCGCTGCTGTTGTTCGTCATCACGCTCGGCCCGCTGCTGCTCATCGCCCGGATCAACCGGGGGAGGGACTGATGGGGGCCGGTACGCCCGCCGTCACGTCACGTACCGGTGCGCGCGGGTTCACCACGCCGTCGAGACGCGAGGTGGTGCTGCGGTACGCGCTCCTGGTCCTCGTGCTGGGCATCACCCTCGGCCCGTTCCTGTGGCAGCTGTCGACCTCGCTCAAGGGCGCGGGCGAGGACATCTACACGTCGAACCCCAGCCTCCTGCCCAGCGAGCCGACGCTGGACAACTACGTCAAGGCGTTCGAGAGCGTCCCGATCCTGGGGTTCGCCGGGAACTCGCTGGTCGTGGCCGGGATCGTCGTGGTCGGCAACATCGTGGGCGCGACCATGGCCGGGTACGCCCTGGCCCGGCTGCGGTTCCGCGGCGTCAAGCTTGTGATGGGGGCGATCCTGCTCACGATGCTCCTGCCGGGCGAGGCCACGATCGTGGCCCAGTACCTGACGATCCGGCAGCTCGGGCTCGCCGACACGCTCGTCGGCGTCGCGCTGCCGGGAGCGATCGGCATGCTCAACGTGCTGCTCATGCGCACCGCGTTCGCGGCGATCCCGAAGGAGCTCGACGAGGCGGCGATCGTGGACGGGGCGAACGCCTGGCAACGGCTGGTGCACGTGGGGCTGCCCAACGTGCTGGGCATGCTCGCCGTCATCGCGATCTTCTCGTTCATCGGTGCGTGGGACGACTTCCTGTGGCCCCTCATCGTGCTCACCACGCCGGACCGGTTCACGCTCACCGTGGGCCTGGAGTACCTGTCGGGTACGTTCACCAACAACCCGCGCGTCGTGGCGGCGGGCACCATGATCGCGTTCATCCCGATCGTGGTGTTCTTCGCCGTGCTGCAGCGGTACTTCTTCCGCGGCGTCGACGAGGGGGCGATCAAGGGATGACGGCGGCCGGCGAAGGGTTCCGAGGCACCGAGCGTCCGGGCCGCAGGCCCACCATCGCGGACATCGCCACGCACGCCGGCGTCTCGCCCACCGCGGTCTCGTTCGCACTGAACGACCGCCCCGGCATCAGCGACCAGACCAGGTCCAGGATCCTTGCGGCCGTCGCCGAGCTGGGGTGGCGGCCCAACGTCGCCGCCCGCGCCCTGGGCGGACGGCGGGCCGACACGGTCGGGCTGGTCGTCGCGCGGCCGGCACGGACGCTGGGCGTCGAGCCGTTCTTCGCCCAGCTAGTCTCCGGCCTGCAGGCCCGCCTGTCGTCCGACCTCGTGGCCCTCCAGCTGCTGGTCGTGGAGGACATGTCGGCCGAGCTCGACGTCTACCGACGCTGGGCCGCCGAGCGACGGACCGACGGCGTGGTCGTGCTCGACCTCGAGCAGGACGACCCGCGGCCCGAGGAGCTGGTGCGGACGGGCCTGCCTGCCGTGCTGGTCGGCGGGGACGGCGCACCCGGCCCCGTGCCGGCGGTGTTCGCCGACGACCACGCCGCCATGACAGCGCTCGCCGAGCACCTGGCGGCACTGGGGCACGTACGGGTCGGCCACGTGGGCGGCATCCCCGCCTACGTGCACTCCGCACGGCGGGTGGCCGCCCTGCACGACGCCGGGGCGCGCCTCGGCCTCCACATCACCACAGTGCCGACGGACTTCTCGCAGGACGAGGCCGCGGCAGCAACCCGGGCCCTCCTGGCCCGCGACGAAAGGCCCACTGCAATCGTCTACGACTCCGACGTCGCCGCGCTCGCGGGCGTCACCGTACTGGCCGAGACCGGGTTCACCGTACCCGGCGACATCTCCGTGGCGTCCTTCGACGACTCCGCCCTGGCGCGCCTCGCGCACCCGCCGCTCACCGCCATGACCCGGGACACCTTCGAGCTCGGCGAGCTCGTGGCCCAGACCGTCCTGTCGCTGGTGCGGGGCCAGACGGTGCCCGACGTGGTGCGCGCCCCCACCCCCGTGCTGACGGCACGCGGCAGCACGGGCCGCGTCCCGGAGGTGACGGCATGACCGGGCCCGCACACGTCCCGGCAGGCCGGCCCGGCGTCGGCCTGACCCGCGAGCACGCGCAGCGGATCACCCACCACGGCGCAGGACGCACGGTGGTGCTCGACGGGCTGGACGTCCCGGTCGAGTCCGGCGTCACCCTGCGCTGCACACTGCTGCCGGTGCTCGACCCGGAGCTCACCTACCGCTCCACCCATGTGGCGGTCGACCTGCTGCTGGACGACGGCACCTGGCTGCTGGAGACCGAGCCCGGACGCGAGCTGCGGGACCAGCACCGGATGCCCGCGACCGCCGCCGGACAGGGTGCGGCGCGCATCCTGGTGCCCGACCACTGGAACGTGGTCCGCGTGGACCTCGACCAGGTCGCCGCGCGCCTGCCCGGACGGCGCGTGCGCGCGGCCGCCGTCGTCACCGCGCCGCCGGACGGCGGGGACACCGAGGTGTGGCTCGACGCCGTGACCGTCGGCCCCCGCCAGGAGCCGGTCGTGACCGGCCGCACCGACCTGGTCGACACCCGGCGCGGCACCCACTCCACCGGCGCCTACTCGCGCGGGAACAACGTGCCCGCCGCCGCCGTGCCCAACGGCTTCACGATGTGGGTGCCGCTGACCGACGGCTCCACCGAGCGCTGGCTCTACTCCTGGGCCGCGCACAACGGGCCGGACAACCGGCCCCGCCTGCAGGGGATCGGCATCTCGCACGAACCCAGCCCGTGGATGGGCGACCGCGACCAGCTCGCGTTCCACCTCGTGCCCGCCCAGGACGGCGACGACGTGCCCGACGCCGGCCTGGAGGCCCGCGCGCTCGGCTTCTCGCACGACGACGAGACGGCGCGCCCCCACCGGTACACCGTCGACCTGGACGGCGGCGCCCGCATCGCCGTCGCGGCGTCGGACCACGGGGGAGTGCTCCGGTTCACCTTCCCGCCGGGCGCCACCACGGGCCACCTCGTCGTCGACGCCGTGAGCGACGCCGGCGCCGACGGCGCGCCCGTGTCCGTCACCGTGCACGACGACGGCACGCTGACCGGCTGGAGCGACCACGGCAGCACCCTCTCGGTGGGCCGCAGCCGCATGTACGTCGTGGGTCAGGTCTCCCGGCCCGTCCTGCGCACGGGCCGCGCCCGCGGGCGCGACCACGCCACCTACGCGACCGTCGCGCTCGACCCGGCCGGACCCGACGACCAGGAGGGCCGCACCGTCGAGGTGCGCGTGGCGACGTCGTACATCAGCGAAGACCTCGCCCGGCGCGCCCTGGAGCGCGAGGTCGCCGGGACGTTCGACGACGTGGCCGCCCGTGCCCGCGCGCAGTGGGAGGACCGCCTCGGCGTGCTCGACGTCGACGGCGCGACCTGGGAACAACAGGTCACGCTCTACTCCAACCTCTACCGCCTCAACCTGTACCCGTCGTCGTACACGGAGCTCGGCGCCGACGGCGAGCCCCTGCACGCCTCACCCGTGCTCGACGGTGCGCCCGCCGTCCCCGGCGAGATGTTCGTCAACCACGGGTTCTGGGACACCTACCGCACCTGCTGGCCCGCCTACGCGCTGCTCTACCCGCAGGTGGCGGCGCGGCTTGCCGACGGGTTCGTGCAGCAGTACCGCGAGGGCGGCTGGGTCGCGCGATGGTCGTCCCCGGGCTACGCCGACCTGATGACCGGCACGTCGTCCGACGTCGCCTTCGCCGACCTGTACCTGCGTGGCGTCGACCTGCCCGACCCGCTCGCCACCTACGACGCCGGGCTCCGCAACGCCACGGCGCTGCCCACCCTGCCCGGCGTCGGCCGCAAGGGCCAGGACTTCGCGCTCACCCACGGCTGGGTGCCGCGTGACGTCGAGGAGTCAGTGTCCTGGAGCCTCGAGGGCTACATCAACGACGCCGGCCTGGCCCGCATGGCCGAGGCGCTCGCGGACGCCCCGGGCACCCCCGACGAACGCCGGCGCGCCCTGCGTGACGAGGCCGCGTACCTGCGGCAGAGCTCGCTCGGGTACACGCACCTGTTCGACGCGGCGACAGGCTTCTTCCGCGGTCGCGGCCGGGACGGCGCGTTCGGCACCGGCCCGTTCGACCCGGACGAGTGGGGCGGCGACTACACCGAGTCCGACGCATGGAACTTCCTGTTCCACCCGGTGCACGACGGTGCCGGCCTGGCCGCCCTGCACGGCGGCCGCGCAGGTCTGGAGCGCCTGCTCGAGCGGTTCTGGGCCACGCCGGAGCGGGCCGACAAGCCCGGTACCTACGGCTCGGTGATCCACGAGATGGTCGAGGCGCGCGACGTGCGGCTGGGGCAGCTCGGGCAGTCCAACCAGGTGTCGCACCACATTCCCTACGCGTGGCTGTACGCCGGACGGCCCGACCGCACGCAGGAGACGGTGCGTGAGATCCTGGCGCGCCTGTGGACCGGTAACGAGATCGGGCAGGGTTACCACGGCGACGAGGACAACGGCGAGATGTCGGCCTGGTACGTCCTCTCGGCCCTGGGCCTGTACCCCCTGGAGATCGGGTCCTCGCGCTGGGCGGTCGGTTCGCCGCTCTTCGAGCGTGCGGTGGTGCACCGGCCCGACGGCGATCTCGTGGTCGATGCTCCGGGCGCGGCCGACCGCTGGTACGTCGCGGGCCTCGACGTGCTCGGGGGCCCCGCCGGCGACGGCGCGGCCCGGCCGGTCACGGCGGCGACCCTGGAGCACGGCGACCTGACCGGGGGAGCGACCCTGCGGTTCGCCCTGTCCGAGACGCCGACGCGCTGGGGTGTGCCGGACGGCGCGGACGGCGCGGCTGGTTCCGCAGCCGTGGCCGCCAGGCCGTGGCAGCGGGCCGACGGCGGCTGGTCTGGTGCCGACGGGTCCCTGCCTCGGCTGACGGACGGCGACCTGACGACGTCGGCCGAGGTGGAGGGCGTGCTCGAGTGGCGCCCGTCGGGCGAGGTCCCGGAGGGAACCGTGCTGCGCGCGTACACGCTGACGTCGTCGGCGGGGTCGGACCGGCAGCCGCCGTCGGTGTGGCGCCTGGTCGCCGACGACGGCCGCGTGCTGGACGCGCGGTCCGGCGAGCAGTGGCCCTGGCCAGGGCAGCTGCGCCCGTTCGTGCTGGCGGAGCCCGTACCGCTGACCGGTCTCCGGCTGGAGGTCCGCGACGGTGGGGGTGGGGTGCTGGCCCAGGTCGAGCTGCTCGTCGGCTGAGCCGAGGCGCTGGTCGGTGTGCTCGACGGAGCCCTGGGGAGAACAGGTACCCCGCGGAGTGTGTTGCTGAGAGTGGACATCGTCCACTCTCAGCAACACACCTGGTCCTTCCCGGCGATCCACATGGTCCCGGCATGTGAGACCTGGCGAAAGATCATTGACTTCGATGAGTTCCATTCGTATCTTCTCGGCATCCCAGCAAACATCATCAATCCGATCGGAAAGGTGTAGTAAGTCTCGACAGGTCATGAGATCCGACGCGAAGCCCCGGCTGGTCGGACGGCAACCCCCCGCGCGGGTGGGTGCCCCGGGTGAGGACCAGGTCCACCGCCGTCGGCGGACGACAACACGCGTAGCTCGCCGAAGGGCGAGCAGGTGAGGAGAACGACGATGACCCGGAGCGCCGCCACCGCCGTCCACGTACCCCTGCCGTCCTGGAACGTCTCCGTCCGAGGCTGTGCTGCCCCGGGCGAGCGCCTGTGTCCGCGCTCCTGTCGCTGACCGGACGTCCCTCACCTGCCCGCAGGCAGCCTTCTCGCCCCGGACCACCCCGCGCCGGCCGCCGCGCACCGCAGCGCGCCCAGCGTGTTCACCCGGTGCGACCACCGTGCTGCCACAGCCCGAACGGAGCCTCGCCATGCCCTACCCTCAGCAGCCCACGTCCCTCTCCTCCGCTTCCTCGCACCGCCACGTCGTGCTCGGCGTGGACCTCACGTCAGCCGGTGCCCGCCCGGGCGCGCACCGGGCCCGCGGCCCGATCCCGCCCCGGCCGTTCGACGGCGACCGCTTCCTCCAGCTCGTGCGGACCGCCGACCGAGGGCTGCTCGATCTGCTCACCCTCGACGAGGGATTCCTGCTCCACCCCGGGCGTGGTCAGGTGACCGGACGGCTCGACACCGTCGTCGCCGCGGCGCGCGCGGCGCGGGTCACCACGGGCATCGGCCTGGTCGCGGCCGTGGACACCGTGCACATCGAGGCGGCCCACGCGGCGGTCGCCCTCAGCAGCGTCGACCGGGCGAGCGGCGGACGCGCGGGCTGGCAGGCCGTCCGGCAGACGGGTGTGCCGGAGTCCGACGAGACCTGGGCGTCCCGCGTCGAGCCAGGCATCCACTCCGTGGGCCGGGTCTGGACCGGCCGGCCCGGCACGGGTCAGGGCGCGGTGGAGCTCGACGCCGAGGGTCGTTTCCGTGTCGACCACGACGGCATCCGGTTCGCGGTCCGAGGGCGTCCCGCGGACGGCGCCACGCCGCTCGCTCCGGTGCGCCCGCCGGTCGTGGTGCGCGTGCGCACCGAGGCGAGTGCCACACTGGCGGGTCGCACGGCCGACATCGCGCGGATCGCCGTGACCGAGGCCGCGCAGGCGGTCCGCCTGCGGCGGCTCGTCCGGGACGCGGCTCTGTCCGCCGGGCGCGACCCCGAGGATCTGCGCGTGCTCGTGGAGGTCTACGTGGTGCTCGCGGCGGAGCGGGCCGGGGCCCGGGCGCGGCTGGAGCTGGTCGAGGCACTCGAGGGCACAGCGCCGACGGGGGGCGCGCTGGTCGTCGCGGACACGCCCGACGAGCTCGCCGTGCTTCTCGCCGACTGGGCCACCGTGGGTGCGGCTGACGGGTTCCTGCTGCGCCCGTCCTCACTGAGCTCCGACCTCGACGCCATCACCGAGCGCCTCGTGCCCGCCCTCCAGCGTGCGGGCCTGTTCCGCACCGAGCGGACGGAGACGACGCTGCGTGGCGCGCTCGGCCTGCCCGCCGGCGAGCGGACGTCCCGGTCCCTGCCGACGGGCCGGCTCCTGAGCGCCTGACCGGAACCGACGCCGCGAACGACGCCGAGCCGGGCTCCGCACGATGTCGGGATCGGCCACCGTGGGGAAACGCCTGCTGGGACTCGAGGTCGTCAGCGCTCGCGACGGCGGTCGGCTCTCCTTCGGTGCCGCCCTGCTCCGGAACGCGCTCAAGGTCGCGGCGGTCCGGGCCCGGTAGTGCGGCGGGGCGTGCGCCCGGCGCCCGGTTCGCGTCAGGAGCCGACGACGTCCGCCACGTGCGCGAACCAGCTCTCCCGGCCGCCGCCGTCGTACCCCACGGAGTTGAAGTACTCCCAGCCGAAGACGCCGCCGAAGTCCGGGTGCTGCTCCACGAGCGAGCCGACCGTGGCGTCGAAGGTGGGCCAGTCGACGTAACCGCCGCAGTTGGCGGGGTTGGTCACCGTGCCGGCGACCACACGGTCCGGCGTGAACCCGTTGGCGAGGATCTGGTCGTAGACGGTGGTGGTCCGCAGGTCGCCCCAGCCACAGTAGAACTGGGTGTTGTACCCGTCGATCAGGCTGCCCGCGCGGCTTTCGAGCTCCGCGTACGAGAAGCCGCCGGAGAAGTTGGACCGGCCGGCCATGTCGGTCGCCACCGGCGTCAGCGTGATGACGAAGTCGGGTCCGAAGTCCGCGCGCAGCGTCTCCACCAGGTGGATCGTGTCCGCCAGGGAGAAGGTCTCCTCGATGTCGAGGTCCACGCCGTCGAGCCCGTACGTGCGCAGGAAGTCTCGCAGCACGGGGTAGAAGCGGTCGAAGTCCTCGCGCAGGTACCGGTAGGTGCCCGGCGCGGCGCCACCCAGGAACGCGCTGACGGTGACGCCCTGGTCCTGCATCGTCGCCAGGTCGTCCCACATCACGCCGAGCTCGGGATGGTCGGCGGGGATGTCGTTGACCGTCAGCGACGCGTCACCGTTCAGGTGGATCGCGCCGACGTTGACGTCCGTGACCGAGCCCAGCAACGGCTTGGGGTCCACGTAGCGGCGTACGCCGTCGGAGCCGGTCTCGTAGATCGTCTGGTAGAAGGCCAGGACCCGGTGGGTGGCGGCCTGGTCCCGCTCCGGTGCGGGGGGCGGTGCGGAGGCAGCAGGCCCCGCCGAGGCGGTCAGGGCCAGCAGGCCGGCCGCGAGGGCGGCGCCAAGTCGGACGAGCGAGCGGGACATCGTTGGCTCCCTTGGTCTCCGGACGGGTGCGGGTGGCCCTAAACCGCTTTAGGGGCGCCCACCGGCGACGTTAGCGAACCCGGCCGCCGGGTGAAACCCCTCGGGAGCAACTCGGTGGAAAGCCCTCATGGCCGGGCGACACGAGGAGGCCGGGGTACCCGTGCGGGTACCCCGGCCTCCTGCCGATCGGGATCAGGCAGCTGCGACGGCCGCTCGCAGCTTGGCGCCCAGCTCCTCGTCGACGTTCGTCCAGTACTGGAAGAAGCGCTCACGGATGTCGTCGATCGTGATCGACAGGCCCTGGCCGGTCAGGGTCTCGAGCAGACGAGCCTTGGCGGCGTCGTCGTAGACCTCGCGGTAGAGCGTGCCGGGCTGACCGAAGTCGCTGTCCTCGCTGTGCAGCGTGGCGGCAGTGCGCACGAGCTCGCCGTCCGACTCCCAGGCGCCGTCCTGGCCGAGGGTCGGGTCGGCGACGGCGCCACCGAACGAGTTGGGTGCGTAGTTCGGCACGCCGACGTCGTTGAAGTGGTGGCGCTGCGAGCCGTCCTGCGAGTAGTTGTACACCGGGGCGGCGTGCGGCTGGTTCACCGGCACCGACTGGTAGTTGGTGCCCACGCGGTAGCGCTGCGCGTCCGGGTAGGAGAAGACGCGGGCCATCAGCATCTTGTCGGGCGAGATGTCGGTGCCCGGGACCTGGTTGGCCGGGGACAGTGCGATCTGCTCGATCTCCGCGAAGTGGTTCTTCGGGTTGCGGTTCAGCGTGAAGTGGCCGAAGTGGATCAGCGGGTAGTCCGCGTGCGGCCAGACCTTGGTCAGGTCGAACGGGTTGAACCGGTAGGTCTTCGCGTCGTCGTACGGCATGACCTGGACCTTGATGTCCCACACCGGGTTGTCACCACGCTCGATGGCCTCGTAGAGGTCGCGGCGGTAGTAGTCGGCGTCCGCCCCGGCGATCGCCTGGGCCTGCTCGTTGTTCAGGAACTTCACGCCCTGGCGGGAGATGAAGTGGTACTTGACCCAGAACTTCTCGCCCGCGGCGTTGGTCCACATGTAGGTGTGCGAGCCGTAGCCGTTCAGCTCGCGCCACGAGGCCGGCAGGCCGCGGTCGCCCATGAGGTAGGTGACCTGGTGGGCCGACTCCGGCGACAGGGTCCAGAAGTCCCACTGCATGTCGGCGTCGCGCAGACCTGACCACGGCAGGCGCTTCTGCGAGTGGATGAAGTCCGGGAACTTGATGGCGTCACGGATGAAGAACACCGGGGTGTTGTTGCCGACGATGTCGAGGTTGCCCTCGGTCGTGTAGAAGCGCAGGGCGAAACCGCGCACGTCACGCCACGTGTCGGGGGAGCCCATCTCGCCGGCGACCGACGAGAAGCGCAGGGCCACCTCGCCCTTGGTGCCGGGCTGGAAGGCCGCCGCGCGCGTGTACTGCGACACGTCACCGGTGATCTCCCACTCACCGAACGCGCCGCCACCCTTGGCGTGCACGATCCGCTCCGGGATGCGCTCGCGGTTGAACTGCGCGAGCTTCTCGACCAGGTAGCGGTCGTGGAGCACCGTGGCGCCGTCGGCGCCCACGGTCAGCGAGTGTGCGTCGCTGACGACCGGGGTTCCGGTCTGCGTGGTGGTGTAAGGAGTTGTCATCGGTAGACGTGCCTTCCTCTGCTGCTTGCGGGGGTTCGTGCGGGGTACTGCGAGGTGAAGTTGTCGGTCGTTCGTCGCCGCGGGACTCAGCGGCACCGGGGGCACAGCCCCCAGTAGGTGACCTCCGCCGTCTCGACCACGAAGCCGCGGTCGTCGCTCGGCGTGAGGCACGGCGCGTGGCCGACGGTGCAGTCCACGTCGCCGATCGTGCCGCACACGCGGCAGACGACGTGGTGGTGGTTGTCGCCGGTGCGACGCTCGTAGCGTGCGGGATGGCCGGCGGGCTCGATGCGGCGCAGCAGCCCGGCATCGGTCAGTGCGTGCAGGAGGTCGTAGACCGTCTGGACCGACACCGTGCCGAGCTCGGTGCGCACCGCGCCGAGGACGTCGTCCGCCGTGGCGTGCTGCTTGTCGCCCACCGCGCGCAGCGCGGCGACGCGGGCGGCGGTCACGCGCAGGCCGACGCCGCGGAGGAGCTCCTCCGGTGTCGTGGCTGCGGGAACGGTGGACGTCATGCTTCTACACTAGACCCTAAACTGGAATGGTTCCAGTTCGGGCGTCGGGGGCGGCGGGCCTGCGTCGGGGCTCACGCCGCGCCGTCTGGCGTGTGCCGTCGTCATGCTGCTATCGTTGAGGTACGACCGACCCGGTGTGAGCCGGGTGCGCAAAGTGGATTCCATCCCACCCGAGTCACGACGGTGCACCGCAAGGTGCCGACAGAGTCCGGGTCCTTGGTCGGGTAGGACGATCTGACGGCGATGTTGTCGGTTCTCCGTACCCATTCCTCGTGATGGCCTCCACCTGTGTTCAGGGCGGGGGCCATTTCCCGTTCCTGGTGGTTCATCAACGACTTCTGAGGAGCATCACCATCACCGAGCCTCGCATCAACGACCGGATCCGTGTTCCCGAGGTCCGACTCATCGGTCCTGGCGGGGAGCAGGTCGGCGTGGTTGCCACGGCGGTCGCCCTGAAGCTCGCCCAGGACGCTGACCTCGACCTTGTCGAGGTTGCGCCGGACGCCCGCCCGCCTGTCACCAAGCTCATGGACTTCGGCAAGTTCAAGTACGAGTCCGACATGAAGGCGCGGGAAGCGCGGCGCAACCAGGCGAACACGGTTCTCAAGGAGATCCGGTTCCGTCTGAAGATCGACCCGCACGACTACGAGACCAAGAAGGGCCACGTCGTCCGCTTCCTCTCGGCCGGCGACAAGGTCAAGGTCATGATCATGTTCCGTGGCCGCGAGCAGTCGCGCCCCGAGATGGGTCGTCGTCTGCTGGAGCGCCTGGCCGAGGACGTCGCCGAGCTCGGTTTCGTCGAGTCCATGCCCAAGCAGGACGGTCGAAACATGACCATGGTCCTCGGGCCGGTCAAGAAGAAGGCGGACGCGAAGGTCGAGCAGCGTAAGCGCGCCACCGAGATCAACGCGGGCCGGATGACCAAGTCGGAGGCCAAGGCCCAGGCCCGCGCGGCCGACGAGCCCGCGGCCGACGAGCCGGTCGAGGACCAGGTGGAGGAGACGGCCGAGACCTCGGTCGAGGAGCCTGCCGCGGTGTCCGCACCCGAGCCCGTGGCCGCGCCCGAGCCGGAGCCTGCCGCCGAGCCGGAGCCCGAGCCCGTCGTCGAGCCCGAGCCCGTTGCGGAGGCCGCACCGGAGCCCGAACCTGCCGCCGAGAAGCCTGCCCCGGCAGCGCCGAAGGCGCCCACCAAGCCCGCGGCCAAGGCTGCCTCCAAGCCGGCAGCGAAGCCTGCCGCCAAGGCAGCCCCGAAGCCCGTACCGGCCCCCAAGCCGGCGCCGAAGCCCGTGGCCCCCAAGCCGCGTGCACCGCGCTCGGCCGGCTGAGGCCACGGTCACCAAGACCATCACGACACCGGGCCGGCCCACCGGCCCTGGTACACGTCGCCGCTCCAGCAGCGGTCGACCGACATGAGGAGAGACGGCAGTCATGCCGAAGAACAAGACGCACTCCGGCTCGAAGAAGCGGTTCAAGGTCACGGGTAGCGGCAAGATCATGCGCGAGCAGACCAACGCTCGCCACTACCTCGAGCACAAGTCCAGCCGTCGCACGCGTCGTCTGGCCATGGACCAGGTCGTCGCACCGGCCGACGTCAAGAAGGTCAAGAAGCTGCTCGGTAAGTGACCTTTGCGGCGGCGCCCGACAGGCGCCGCTGAAGAACCCCTCCAGCCCCGAAGTACAAGGAGTCTCACGTGGCACGCGTGAAGCGGGCAGTAAATGCCCAGAAGAAGCGCCGTACAACCCTCGAGCGCGCCGCCGGTTACCGCGGCCAGCGTTCGCGTCTCTACCGGAAGGCGAAGGAGCAGGTCACCCACTCGCTCGTCTACGCCTACCGTGACCGGAAGGCGCGCAAGGGTGACTTCCGCAAGCTGTGGATCCAGCGCATCAACGCTGCCTCCCGCGCGCAGGGTCTGACCTACAACCGCCTCATCCAGGGCCTCAAGGCCGCTGGTATCGAGGTCGACCGCCGTATGCTCGCCGAGCTCGCGGTCAACGACGTGGCGGCGTTCAACGCCCTCGTCCAGGTTGCCAAGGACGCGCTGCCGGCGGATGTCAACGCCCCGGCCGCTGCCTGAGCTTGAGCAGTTCACCGGACGCCCGGCCAGTCTCCTCCTCGGAGGCCCCGTCAGCGCTTGACGTGACGCTCGCGAACCCGCGAGCCGACCGCGTCAAGCAGGTACGGGCACTGGCCGGGCGTTCGGCACGCTCCCGGCACGGTCAGTACCTGGTCGAAGGGCCGCAGGGTGTGCGGGAGGCCGTGCGCCATGCGCCGTCGGCGGTCCGGGACGTTTATCTGACCCCGTCCGCCGCGGGGCGTTACGCGGAGATCGTCGACGACGCCCGCGCCGCCGGGCTGTTCGTGCATCTCGGCACCCCCGAGGTGCTCGGAGCCATGAGTGACGACGCCCAGGGTGTGCTCGCCGTCGTGCGGTCCGCCGTACCGACCCTGGGTGAGGCGCTGGACGCACGGGACCCGGGCCGCGCGGTGCGGCCCCTGCTTGCCGCGGTGCTCGCTACCGTCCGTGACCCCGGGAACGCCGGCACGGTCATCCGTGCCGCGGACGCCGCGGGTGCCGACCTCGTGGTCCTCGCGGGGGAGAGCGTCGACGTGCACAACCCCAAGGTGGTGCGCTCGACCGCGGGGTCGCTGTTCCACCTGCCCGTCGTGACGGGTCTGTCGCTCGAGGCGGCGCTGACGCAGCTGCGGGCCGCCGGTTGTCTCGTCCTCGCGGCGGACGGTACCGGGCCCTTCGACCTGGACGACCTCCTCGACACCGCAGGATCCGGTGCGGCGCCCGATCTCGCCGGGCCCACCGCCTGGGTGTTCGGCAACGAGGCGTGGGGGCTGCCCGAGGCGGACCGTGCCCTGGCGGACGCCGTCGTGCGGGTGCCGATCCGCGGCAAGGCCGAGTCGCTCAACCTCGCGACGGCCGCGACCGTCTGCCTGTACGCAAGCAGCCGCGCCCAGCGCTGAGTGCGCCGGCCGCGGCCGCTGGTCGGCGCGCGGCGGTGAGCCGGCGCCTTTCTCCTGTCATCCCTCGTCCTGCTCGCTCCGGCGACCACGTCGGCCACGCCGGCTGTGCGGGCCGGGGTGCCCGCCGGGACCGAAGCCACCTGGGCCACCAGGTCCGAAGCCACGCGGTCCGCCGGGGCCGAAGCCGGGTCCACCGGGCTCGCCGGGGAAGCCGCGGCCGAAGCCGGGCCGCATGCGCGGGTCGAACCCGCCGCGTGCCCGCCAGAACTCCTCGAACGCCTCACGGCGTTCGCCGAGCTCGCCGGCCCACTCCTGCTCGGCGCGCTCCAGGATCCGGCCCAGGTAGCCGGACAGCTGCTCCACCTCGTCGTCGTCGAGGACGTCGAGCAGCTCGGGCGATCCGTGCGGGGGCCGCTCGGTGGCCTGCTCGGCGGCCTTGCCCGCCTCGGTGAGCCGGACGACGACGACGCGCTTGTCGTCGGCCGAGGGTTCACGTTCGATGAGTCCCTGCTTCTCCAGCTTGGCCAGCAGCTCGGCCGTTCCCTGGCGTGACATGCCCAGGAGGAACGTGAGGTCCTTCTGGGTGGTCTCGGGCTGCAGCTGCAGCAGAGCCAGGACCCGGCCCTGTCCCTGGCTGGGGTCGAGCCACGGGGCGCCGCGCCCGGTCCGCTTCGCACGCTTCAGCTGATGCATCTGCATCATGCCGACCGTCGACAGCCGGTGCATCGCCTCCTGGCGGGGATCCCTGGTCTCGTCGTCGGTGGTCTCGTGGTGCTCGGTGTCGTGTGTGTCGTCGTTCACGGTTGCTCCTTGATTGTCAGGCACCTGTCTGTCAGGTGCTTGACTACAACGATGCGCCCGCCGCAGGAGATTGTCAAGCCCTTGACTGTCGTGTGCCTGACGTCCCATCGCTCCTGCCTGCGGGGGGGGCTGGGATGTCCTGCCCGACGGGGTACTCGCCTAGGATCGCCGGGTGCGGTTGTTCACGGCGGTCTTCCCGCCCCAGCGTGTCAAGGACCATCTCGGGCTCGCCATCGACGGCGTGCCGGCCTCGCCGCGCTGGGTGCCGCGCGAGAGCCTGCACATCACGCTCGCCTTCTACGCGGACCTCCCCGAGGGGACGGTGCCGGAGCTGCGTGACGAGCTTGCCGATGTCGCACGCAAGCATGCGCCCGTCGACCTGCGGCTGCGGGGTGCGGGTTCGTTCGGCGCCCGTGTGCTGTGGATAGGCGTGGACGGCGCCACGGGCCTGCTGAAGGACCTTGCCGCGGACTGCCTGGCCGCCTCGCCCCGCGAGGTGCCGGACGACGTCAAGCCGCACCGCGCGCACGTCACCGTCGCCCGGGCGCGTGCCGGCCAGGTGCGGCCGCCGCGCGGCCGGGACCGCTGGGGCGGGAGCGGGGCCGGTGAGCCGCGGTCCGCCCTGGAACCCGCTGCCCGGGCGCTGTCGGTCTATGCGGGACCCGAATGGACGGCGGACTCTTTCGCGCTCGTCGAGTCGCATCCGGGGGAGGGGCCGCAGGGCGGCCCGCGGTACGAGGTCGTGGAGACCTGGGCGCTCGACGGCTGATCGTCCTGCGGTGGCCGCCGACCGCTGTTCACGGTCTCCGCGACCGGGGACAGGGCAGCCCCGGCCGCGGAGACGCGGCCGTCCGAAGGTCGGCGCCGAGTGTTGTGGCGGGCACCAGGGAAGAGGCCGGGACACCGGCCGGCGCGTCACCTGCTCACACCTTCGCTTCGAACACGTGTTGCGCCCTAGCCGACCCTGCTGACATCGGTAAATAGTGTGCCAAGTGCAGTGCCGGAGACCCGCTGTATCGACGTTGCCCGCGCCACACCGCCGTGACAGGATGGCGCCATGCAGCCACTGACCCGCCGATTTACGCAGCCCGTCACGGGCCGCGCGGCGAGCGCTGCGCGCGGGCACTGAGCTGCCCTGTGGACAACGCGTCCTGAGCCCTGGCGGGCACCTAGACTTCAGATGCCGGCGGCGGCCCCAGAGGGGCCGGGCCGGCTCCCGATTCCGCCAGGAAGGCAAGCATGTCCACGCCCGATGAGAAGGCACCCATCGATCCGCTCGACGAGGCCGCGCTCGACGCCGCGGTCCAGGCCGCCCTCGACGACATCGCCAAGGCCGGCGACCTCGACGCGCTGAAGGCAGTCCGCACCCAGCACGCGGGAGACCGCAGCTCCCTGGCCCTCGCCAACCGGGGGATCGGCGCGCTGCCCGGCCCCGACAAGGCTCGGGCCGGCAAGCTCGTCGGCCCTCGGCGCGGCCGGATCAACCAGGCGCTCGCCGCCCGCCAGACGGAGCTCGACGCGGAACGTGACGCGCGCGTGCTCGCGGAGGAGACGGTCGACGTCACCCTCCCGGTCCAGCGCACGACGTCCGGCGCCCGTCACCCGATCGAGCTGGTCCAGGAGCGCATCGCCGACTTCTTCGTCGGGCTCGGCTGGGAGATCGCCGAAGGCCCCGAGGTCGAGGCCGAGTGGTTCAACTTCGACGCGCTGAACTTCGGCCCCGACCACCCCGCGCGGCAGATGCAGGACACGTTCTACGTCGCGGGGGAGGACGGCGGCGACTCCAACCTCGTGCTGCGCACCCACACCTCTCCGGTCCAGGCGCGGTCCCTGCTGGAGCGCGGCGTGCCCCTGTACATCGCGTGCCCCGGCCGGACGTTCCGCACGGACGCCCTCGACCAGACGCACACGCCGGTGTTCCACCAGGTCGAGGGCCTCGCCGTCGACAAGGGCCTGACGATGGCGAACCTCGTGGGCACGCTCGACGCATTCGCACGGGCGATGTTCGGGCCGGAGGCCCGGACCCGGCTCCGGCCCGCGTTCTTCCCCTTCACGGAGCCGTCGGCCGAGATGGACCTGTGGTTCCCGCAGAAGAAGGGCGGGGCCGGGTGGATCGAGTGGGGCGGCTGCGGCATGGTCAACCCCAACGTGCTGCGCGCCGCCGGGGTCGACCCGGAGGAGTACACGGGTTTCGCGTTCGGCATGGGCATCGAGCGCACGCTCATGCTGCGCCACTCGATCGCGGACATGCATGACATCGTGGAGGGCGACGTGCGCTTCTCCACCCAGTTCGGGACGGAGATCTGAAGTGCCCCTCATCGTGAAGGACTGGCTCGCTGACCACGTAGAGGTGCCCGCGGACCTCACCGCCGAGCAGCTCGCGGCCGACCTGGTCAAGGTGGGCCTGGAGGAAGAGGCGATCCACGGCGCGGCCGTCACCGGTCCCCTCGTCGTGGGCCGCGTGCTCGAGATGACCCCCGAGCCGCAGAAGAACGGCAAGACGATCAACTGGTGCCGTGTCGACGTGGGCCCCGAGCACAACGTCGACGGGTCCCGCGGCATCGTGTGCGGCGCGCACAACTTCGCGCCCGGCGACCTCGTCGCCGTCGCCCTGCCGGGCACGGTGCTGCCCGGACCGTTCCCCATCGCGGCCCGCAAGACCTACGGCCACGTGTCGGACGGCATGATCTGCTCCGGCGCCGAGCTCGGCCTGGCCGACGACGGCGCCCACGGCATCATCGTGCTGCCTCGCGACATGGGCTTCGCGGCCGAGGACCTCACCCCCGGCCAGGACGCGATCGCGCTCCTCGGCCTGGGCGAGGAGGTCCTGGAGATCAACGTGACCCCCGACCGCGGGTACGCGTTCAGCTACCGCGGCGTGGCGCGCGAGTACGCCCACTCGACGGGCGCCAAGTTCACCGATCGCGGTCTGGCCACGGGCACCGAGCCGGCCCCGACGGCCGACGGGTTCGAGGTGCGTGTGCAGGACGACGCGCCCATCAACGGCGTGGTCGGCTGCGACCGGTTCGTGACGCGTGTCGTGCGCGGCATCGACCCCTCCGCACCCACGCCCGCGTGGATGAGGCACCGCCTCGAGGGCTCCGGCATGCGGTCCATCTCCCTCGCCGTCGACATCACCAACTACGTGATGCTCGACCTGGGGCAGCCGCTGCACGCCTACGACCTGGCCAAGGTGGCGGCCCCGGTGGTGGTGCGTCGCGCCGCGGCCGGCGAGCGCCTCACCACGCTCGACGACGCGGACCGTGCGCTTGACACCGAGGACCTCCTCATCACGGACTCGCCCGACGGTGCCGGCAGCCGCGTTCTCGGCCTCGCCGGTGTCATGGGGGGAGCGTCGTCCGAGGTCAGCGACACGACGACGGACGTGCTCGTCGAGGCGGCGCACTTCGACCAGATCACCGTCGCCCGCACGTCCCGCCGGCACAAGCTCTCGAGCGAGGCAGCCAAGCGGTTCGAGCGGGGCGTCGACCCGCTCCTGCCGCCGGTGGCGGCGCAGCGTGTCGTGGACCTGCTGGTGGAGCTGGGCGGCGGCACCGCCGACCCAGCGGTGAGCGACCTCGACACCACCGCCGAGAACGCCCCGCGCACGACGATCCAGCTGAAGGTCACGGAGCCCACCCGGCTCTCGGGCGTCGAGTACACCCCGGAGCAGGTGCGCAGCACGCTGGAGGAGATCGGCGCGACCGTCGAGGCGTCCTCGGTCACGGAGCCGGTGGAGGTCCTCGTCGTCACGCCGCCCAGCTGGCGGCCCGACCTCACCGGACCCGCGGACCTGGTCGAGGAGGTGGTACGGATCCAGGGGTATGACCAGGTGCCGTCGGTGCTCCCGTCCGCACCGGGCGGCCGCGGGCTGACCACGGAGCAGCGCACGCGCCGCTCCGTGGCCCGCGCGCTGGCCGAGGCCGGTTTCGTGGAGACGCTCAGCTACCCGTTCGTCGGGACCGCCGAGTACGACGCGCTGGGCCTGCCCGCCGACGACCCACGCCGTACCTCGCTCCGCCTCGCCAACCCGATGGCCGACGACAAGCCGCTCATGCGGTCCAACCTGCTGGTCACGCTGCTCGACACCGTGCGGCGCAACGTGTCCCGTGGGCTTGCCGACCTCGCGGTGTTCGAGGTGGGCCTCGTGACCCGTCCTGTGGCGGGCGCTCCCGCCGCACCCACCCTGCCCGGTGGGTTCCGCCCCACCGAGGAGCAGCTCGCGGCGCTCGCGGCGGCGGTACCGGACCAGCCGCGACAGGTCGCGGGGGTGCTGACCGGCAGGCGTGAGGCGGCCGGCTGGTGGGGCGCGGGCCGCGCCGCCGGCTGGGAGGACGCCCTCGCGGCGGCCCGGCTGGTGGCCGAGCGTGCCCGGGCCGAGGTCGTGGTGGTGCCCGACTCCGACCGGATGCCGTGGCACCCGGGGCGCTGCGCGCGCCTGGAGTTGGCGGACGGGACCGTCGTCGGTCATGCCGGGGAGCTGCACCCCAAGGTCGTCGAGGCGCTGGGCCTGCCGGTTCGCGCCGTGGCGTTCGAGGTGGACCTGACCGCCCTGGTCCACGCCGCGTCCGACGAGCCGGTCGTGGCCTCGCCGGTGTCGGCGTTCCCTGCCGCGAAGGAGGACTTCGCGTTCGTCGTGGACGACACCGTGTCGGCCGAGGCCGTGCGGTCGGCGATCGTGGCCGGCGCGGGCGAGCTGCTCGAGGACGTGGCGCTGTTCGACGTCTTCACGGGGGAGCAGGTGGGTGAGGGCAAGAAGTCCCTCGCGTACTCGCTCCGCCTCCGGGCGGCCGACCGGACGCTGTCGGCAAAGGAGGTCCGTAAGGTGCGCGACGACGTCGTGGCCTCGGCGGCCGACCGGGTCGGTGCGGTGCTCCGTGGCTGAGGGTGCTGCACCGGGCACCGTTCCAGGCACCGTTCCAGGCACCGTGTCGCCGCCGCCGGCCCGTACGGCACTCGTCACGGGTGCCTCGCGGGGTATCGGCCGGGAGATCGCACTGGGTCTCGCACGGGCCGGGGTGCACGTCGCCCTGCTCGCGCGGGACGCGGGGCGGCTGGAGGCCGTCGCCGAGGAGATCCGGGCGCTCGGTGGCACAGCTGTCGTGCTGACCGCCGACGTCTCCGACCCCGAGGCCGTCCGGGCCGCCGTCTCCGCGGCCGAGCAGGCGCTGGGATCGATCGACCTGCTGGTCAACAATGCGGGTGCCATCGAGTCGGAACGCCCGCTGTGGGAGGCCGACCCCGACGAGTGGTGGTCGGTGTTCGAGACCAACGTGCGCGCGCCGTTCCTGTTCGACCGGTTCACGGTGCCGGGCATGGTCGAGCGCGGCGGAGGCCGGATCATCGACCTGGCCTCCGGCGCCGGCTCGCACGAGATGAACGGTGGCTACTCGGCGTACACCGGGAGCAAGACCGCGCTGGTGCGGGTCGGCGCGGCGCTCCACAACGACGGCTTCGAGCGCGGCCTGCGCGTCTTCGAGCTGGCCCCGGGCGTCGTGCGGACGGACATGTCCACCGGCATGGCCCTCCACGCGGGGCGTACGGAGTGGACGCCCGCCGAGCGCGTGACCGACGTCGTGAACGCGATCGCGGCCGGTGAGCTCGACGTCTGCTCCGGCTGGTTCCTGCGCGTCTCGGACGACACGCCCGCCTCCCTCCGGGAGCGTGCCGCGCAGGTGGCCGCCGAAGGGACCGCGGCTACCGCGCGCCGCCTCCGTGTGCTGCCCGCGGGCAGCGGCGATCCCCTGGCCGACGCCTTCACGAAGCGCTGACCGCGTCCGACGCCTGACGGCCCCGCCCGCCACCGCGGGCGGGGCCGTCAGTGTCTGCGGCGGGCGCCGTCAGAGGCTGCGCAGGGGGATGGACCGGGCGATGGCCGTCTGCCCGGCGATGTTGGCGTGCACCCCGTCGCCGGTGTCGTAGGCCGGGTAGATCGAGTTCGGCTGGGCCGGGTCGCGAAGCACGGCGTCGAAGTCGAACACGCCGTCGCACGTGCCGGAGCAGTTCCCCCCGGCCCGGACGAACGCGTTCACGGTCGCCCGCTGGGCGTTCTGCTCGGCCGTGTACCCGGGGCGGGGCGTGATCGGGGTGACGAACACCTTGATCCCCGCGGCACGCAGACGGGCGAACGTGTCCCGGTAGGCCGCCAGGATCGTCTCGGCGCTGCAGCCGTTCGCGATGTCGTTGGTGCCGTAGTAGTAGATGACGGAGCGGACGTCGTGCAGCGCGAGCACGTCTCGGTCGAGGCGCGAGACGCCGTCCAGACCGCCGCCGCCGCACTCCGGCGCCGCGGTGGTCCCCGAGATGCCCTCGTTGACGATCGCGACCTGCTGGTGCGCGGGCCGTTCGTCGATCACCCGCTGGGCGAGGGTGTCGGTCCAGCGCTGGAACACGGCACGCGGCGGGCAGCCAGGACCGCAGTTGTCCGCGCCGACGCCGTCGACCACCGAGCTGCCGTAGGCCACGACGGCCCCGGCCGTGCGGGTGCTGCTCACGTCGACCGCGCTGACCAGGTAGGTCCAGCCGTGCGTGTCGGGGAAGCCCGTGCCCGAGGTGTCGGCGGTCGTGTCGCCGCCACCCTCGACCGAGAAGTAGTTGGTGCGGCCGGCGAGGTCGTGCAGCATCATCCGGGTGGGATTCTGCAGGTAGAAGCTCAGGGTCAGGTCGGCCATGTCGCTGGTCGCGAGGTTCACCGGGTCGCTCCAGACGTCGCCGCCGGCCGGGATCGACACCGACGTCGAGCCGCCGAAGGTGACGGTGCGCAGGCTCTCCGGCCGAACGGCGGCACCGCCCGCGCTCAGACCTGCGGTCGTGGTGTTCACGACCAGAGGTGCTGTGCCGAACTGGTTCTGCAGCCGGACACGCAGCGACGGCCCACCCTGGGTCAGCCGCGTGACGACGCGCACCGAGCGGTTCTGGAACGTCTCGGGGCTCAGCCCGGACGCGCGCTGCTGGGACTGCGTCCACGAGGTCGACCACACAGCGTGCGGGCCACCTGGACCGCCGGGGCTCCCTGGACCGCCCGGGCCGTTGGGCAGGGCGACCGCGGCCCCGCCGGCGGTGGCGCCGAGCGCCACGACAAGGGTGAGCAGGGCACGTGCGAGGTTTCGGAGCGTCATAGGTCCACCGTTTCGCCGTTCGGTCGTCGTCGATCGAGCACCTGGTGCGGGCGTCCGCGCCAGATGGAACGTAGGTCCCGGCACCCGGGGTGTCAACGCCGTCGTACAAGCCGGTCGACATCCACGCGGGCGGCTTCCGGGTGTTCGACCTTCTGAGGCGCCTCGTCTGGTGACGGTGGCCGGCCGAGCCTAGTCTGAGGGCGATGACACGCCGCATCGAGGACTACGGAATGGTCGGCGACCTGCAGACTGCCGCACTGGTCGCCCGTGACGGCTCGATCGACTGGATGTGCCTGCCGCGCTTCGACTCGCCGGCATGCTTCGCCGCGCTGCTGGGGGACGACCGGCACGGCTCGTGGCGCCTCGGTCCCGTCGACGGCGGTGACTGCACCACCCGCCGCTACCGGGACGGCACCCTGATCCTGGAGACCGAGTGGGAGCTGCCCGAGGGCAGGGTCCGCGTGACCGACCTCATGCCGCCGCGCGGTGAGCAGGCGGATCTCATCCGGATCGTGGACGGGCTCAGCGGAAGCGTCGACATGGCCACGGAGCTGCGCGTCCGGTTCGACTACGGGCACGTCGCGCCCTGGATCGCGCGGGACGGCACCGCGCTGCGGGCCGTGGCGGGCCCCGACTCGGTCCGCCTCGACGCGTCCGTCGAGATGACCCTCCACGGCGTCACCGAGGGCTCCGTGCTGCGCTCGCGGTTCACCGTTGCCGCGGGGGAGCGGGCGTCGTTCGTGCTGACCTACCACGCCTCCCACCTGCCCACCAAGGCACCGGTCGACGCGGAGGTCGCGCTGCGGGGCACCGAGGAGTTCTGGCGGTCGTGGATCTCGCGCTCCACCTACGACGGCCCCTGGGCCGACGCCGTGCACCGCTCGCTCGTCACGCTCAAGGCACTGACCTACGCTCCGACCGGGGCCATCGTGGCCGCCGCCACGACGTCTCTGCCCGAGGAGATCGGTGGACCTCGCAACTGGGACTACCGCTACTGCTGGCTGCGTGACGCCGCGTTCACGCTGCAGGCAATGATCGGCACCGGGTTCATCGAGGAGGCACGGGACTGGCGGGCCTGGCTGCTGCGTGCCGTCGCGGGCGACCCCGCGGACCTGCAGATCATGTACGGGCTCGACGGGTGCCGTCGGCTGCCGGAGTACACGATCGACTGGCTTCCCGGGTTCGAGGGCTCCAGCCCGGTCCGGATCGGGAACGACGCGGCGGGACAGCTGCAGATCGACGTCTGGGGCGAGACCCTCGACGCCCTGCACCTGGCGCGCGAGGCCGGGCTGGAGAACGACCACGAGGCGTGGCAGCTGCAGAAGTCCCTGCTGGCGCACCTCGCCCAGCACTGGGACGACCCGGACAACGGCCTGTGGGAGGTCCGTGGACCGCGGCGCGCCTTCGTGCACTCCCGGGTCCTGGCCTGGGCCGGTTTCGACCGGGCGGTGCGCGCCGTCGAGGAGAGCGGTCTCGACGGTCCCGTCGAGGAGTGGCGCGCCCTCCGCGACCGGATCCACGCCGATGTGTGCGAGCACGGGTTCGACCCGGCCCGGAACACGTTCACCCAGTTCTACGGGTCGGAGGGCCTCGACGCCGCGCTGCTGCTCATCGGCCAGGTCGGATTCCTTCCCTGGGACGACCCCCGGGTGGTGGGCACCGTGGACGCCGTCCGGCGGGAGCTGAGCCGGGACGGGCTGCTGCTGCGGTACGACACCGACACGGACGGCGGCGTGGATGGCCTGCCCGGTGACGAGGCGACGTTCCTCGTGTGCAACTTCTGGCTGGTCGACGCGCTGCACGGTACGGGGCGCCGCGAGGAGGCGGTCGCCCTGTTCGAACGGCTGCTCTCCCTGCGCAACGACCTGGGCATGCTGAGCGAGGAGTACGACGTCACGACGGGGCGCCACCTCGGCAACGTGCCGCAGGCGTTCAGCCACCTCGGCCTGGTGAACAGCGCGCTGCGGCTGGGCCACGCCGTGACCGCACGCGAGGTGGAGGCGGGGGGTGTGACCGGGCGGGAGGCCGCACCGTCGGCGGTAGAGGTACCGGCCCCGGACGAGGAGGTCGCCTGATGCGCGCGCTGACCGTCGTTCCGCGGACGCTCGGCTCCCTCGCCGCGGACGTCGCCTGCTCGCGCGCATCGTGACCGGCCGGATGCCGCTCGAGAACGCCGTCGAGCGTTCGGGAGCGACCCGGCGAGATCAAGACCGTGCCGGAGGCGCGGCGCTCACCCCTGGGCGTCGCGCCAGGCGACCCACTCCTTGACGGAGGACAGGTCGTACGGTGCGCCCAGCCCGATCGTGAACAGCGTCACGCCCGCGGCCACCAGCGGTTCGGCGAGCTCGGTGGGGGTGCCGTACGCCACGTCGGCCGACCGTTCCACGAGCCTCGCCGTGTCACGTCCGACGGCGGCGCCGTGCTCGTCCAGGATCCCGGACTTGCGGGCCAGGGCCGGCGCGTCCGCGAACGAGTGCCAGATGTCGGCGTGCTCGGCCACCAGGCGCAGCATCTTCTTCTCGCCCCCACCGCCGATCAGGATCGGGATGTCCCGGGTCGGTGCCGGGTTGCCCGCAGCGAGGCGGGCCCGGATCCGCGGCAGCGCCTCGCCCAGGTGCGCGATCCGCGAGCCTGCGGTCCCGAACTCGTAGCCGAACTCGTCGTAGTCCTTCTCCTTCCAGCCGGCACCGATGCCCAGGATCAGCCGGCCGCCCGAGATGTGGTCCACGGTGCGTGCCATGTCGGCGAGCAGGTCCGGGTTGCGGTACCCCGCGCCCGTGACCAGCGCGCCGATCTCGACACGTTCCGTCTGCTCGGCCCACGCACCGAGCATGGTCCAGCACTCGAAGTGCTTGCCGTCCGGGTCACCGTTGAGCGGAAAGAAGTGGTCCCAGTTCAGGACGATGTCGACTCCGGCGTCCTCGCAGCGCAGGACCGCATCTCGGAGCTCGCCGTAGTCGGCGTGCTCCGGCTGGAGCTGGACGGCGATCCTCAGTGAGCGTTCGGTCATGTCGGCAGACTGGGGCCTGTTTGGGATTGTGGTCCTGACCTGCTGGTTCGGCATGATGCGGTGTCGTGAGTGATGCAGGGCGCCATGACCTGTCGGACAAGATGTGGGCGGTGCTGGAGCCGTTGCTGCCGGTCAAGGCCGGGGG